>FTIZ01004943.1_pt2 | contig 13768 bp, 12 predicted proteins | sample 1658381 | NCBI WGS metagenome assembly FTIZ01 (sample SAMEA3914822, study PRJEB12502) | metagenome | biome: forest; material: soil | place: USA | collected 2012-03-12 | depth 0.1 m
TTCAGGGATTGGGGCTCACCCAAAACGGATAGGCTCCTGGGATCGGCTGAGTAACCTCAAGCCCATCCTGCGTCGATGCTGAGCAAGAAAACACTGAGGATTGGGCATGGGGAATCCAGTGCCTCTTCAGGAAGGTGTCGGGGAATCACACGCCGTCCATGACCGCCATGGGCAGACAAAAACCGGGGCCCGGAGAGTCAGACCCCTCCGACTGTGGTTGAGATGCGGGTCGGTCCCGCAGCACCCCCATGTCATAGGGCCGAGGAAGCCGGCGAGCTCAATCTTGGGGCACCGATCCCATCCGCCGTCGAGATGCATCGCAGCCTGTGAGCCTGTCGCAGACAGCATCAGCTGCCCGCCGCCCGCCGCCCGCCGCCGAGTTGAAACCGCCATCGGCGACCATGGGATGCGCCGCCTCGTGCTAACGCGCAGTATCCGATCCCAGCGATGGCCGCTCCCTTTGTCCGCGATCAGTGGAGTCTCGGCATCTTGGTGGGTGTTTCAATTGAGTACCTAGCACTTCCTAGCACGCAAGCCCAGCCGGCACTCGAGGCGGGAGCCGACAGGCAGCCTCGGCGTCTGCGTGGTGCTGGTCTTGGTGTGTGCTCGGCGCCGTTGGTGCTGCCTGGCGCCGCTTGGCGGCCAGGAGCTTGTTTCTGCGCGGCACCAATCCTGCAGCGGAATTACGGCGTGGCGCCGCCAATGCGCGACTGGGCAGACGATGCCGACAGTTCCGTCTTGGCGCTAAGGCCTCTAGCGCCTTGGAAGGCTTGGAAGGCTTGGTTCCAGGACGTCAATCGTGCTTGGCATCTCCCACAACCCCCATTTCCAGCGTCAACATCACGAAACTGTCTCTCACAACAGGAAAGGAGATGGACTCGCGCAAGGCTGGCCCACGCCACAAGACACGGCGGTCTAGAATCTCAACATGCAAGGGGCTTCATATTCGCGAATTAGGGGTAGGTTACGTTTGCAATCAATGCGTATTGCGTCTGGCTGCCCTCTGCACCCTGCAGAGTGCAGCGCCCGGTGGAACATGGGCCAATTCATCCAAGGTTGCGGACACGGGATGGCCTGGCATTGGACAGCTCAGGACCGTGCAATACACACACGCTCTCTCACACACACAGACACACCACTCGCCAGCTCGGATGAACACGTTCAGGTACGTTCGTCGAGGGGTTCGTGGCCCTTCTGTGGCAGCAGAAAGACCCTCCCACAACGCCCCGAGTGGTGGCGTCGGCTCGCAACCACGGAGTGCCACACTTGCCCTGCCGACGCCTCATCGGGCACATGGCCACATCCCTTCGATTCACCTAATTCCCGTGCTTCCATTGAGCCGGTGTTGAGGCGCCATTCGTGTTTTACCCCAGACATTGGATCACGCTCTCCTCGACGATCACCACCCCCAGCGCCTTCGCGTCATCCGGGATTCCACAATCCCCAGAGGGGCACCCACTCTTATAATCTTATTGGCCCTTGGGGATTTTCTGGGGTGCGGGGACCGTCCCCGAACAGTATTTGCCCCGTGCTCATTGGGTCGGGGCCCTCAGGTATTGGGATTTTCCCTGGCCCGAGATTTGGCCTGGAGCAGCAGTTCGTCATATTCCCCAGCTTTCTTCAAGTCCTCGACACAAGAAATGCTTGGAACGTGGCGACGAACCGCGGCATGGGAAGCTGGGTCTGCAGACTGTGGCGTCCGGGTTCGTCTCTTGTCCTTGCTGCCCGGGCCGGGAGACCCCAGCTTATTATGCATACGGTTGTGTCCATGGCTCGGAGGAAAGCGTTTTATCCACATCTGAGGATCGGAGGCGGAGATTCTCTGGCACTAGCGTGGAAGACGGTCCCCCCTTTGTCGGTACACCCACATGGCAGCCACTGGGCAGGGGACCTCCATGGTCGACCCGTGGACGCTCCCGCTTCCCATCCCAACACCAACACTTTAGGGCTCGCTCGCCTTGCCTCCGCCGTCTTGTAGTCGAGATGGTGGCTCAGGACGGCGTGTGCAAGGAACTTGCCCGTCTCGCTCCCATGGCAGCACAGCACGGTAGGCATCCGATGCACGATCCGGGGACCCCGTAATGCACCAAGTGGTCGTTGCGGGTGGTGGCTGTTGGCCTCGGCGCTGCATGTCAACCCCGCCGCAATATCCCGTTGAGCCGTAGTCCGCCCTGGGGTAGTGGACGTACGAGATCCATATGTCCGGGAATATGCGCGGTGGCCCTATCACAGAACGCTCCAGACTGGAGATCTCGCCGTTCACTCCTTGTCAGACGATGCGGGCTGGGTGGATGGGCAAGGAGGAGACCCCGGGCGGTCGACCCGCCCGCCTCCCTCTCGTTGGCGTGCACTCTGATTTGACCGTCGTGTAAGCGATCGGGGGAGCTCCGCGCGGTCACCCCAGCACCAACGGGCCGTTGTGTTTCTCTGGCGGCAACCCTGCCCTATATGAAGCGCGTCACCCCTCCCGCTGCTGTCTCACCCCGGAGTTTGCTCTCTGGTTCTTCACCTCGTCCATTCTCCTTCTCATCCAACGTACGGGTCACTGTTGTGGGGGTTCGACATCACCACCACTAGCAACACCAGTAACACCAGAAAGACACAATGGCCGACGCACCCGTGGTCGAGAAGTCCGTCGCCGAGACGACGGGCGTCGCGAACCCCAATGGCAACAACACGAGCCACTTCCGGGGCTACGACCCCCGGCACCCGATGGCCAACGTCCACGGCGACAACGGGCTGAGGCTCCCGGCCTTCGGCGGTGAGTTCCAGCCCGGTCTCTGGCAGCCGGTGACGATGGAGCACCGCAAGTTCGCCAACCCGGCGCCGCTCGGTCTCTGCGCCTTCGCCCTCACCACTTTCGTACTCTCGTGCATCAACATGAACGCCCGCAACGTCACGGCGCCCAACGTCGCCGTCCCGCTCGCGTTCGGCTACGGCGGTCTCGTCCAGCTCCTGGCCGGCATGTGGTACGTTTTAACTATGCATTCTACAGCTAGGCTGTCTATCTAACACGGACGGTACAGGGAGATGGCTGTCGGCAACACCTTTGGTGCCACGGCGCTCTCGTCGTACGGCGGTTTCTGGATCGCCTACGGCATCCTGCTCTCTCCCCAGTGGAACATCACGGGCGCCGGCGGCCCGTACCAGACGGACGCGACCAAGGCCATCGACCCGCACATGACCGACTCGGCGATCGGCTTCTTCCTGACGGGCTGGTTCATCTTCACGACCATCCTGCTGCTCTGCACGCTGCGCTCGACTGTCATGTTCTTCCTGCTCTTTTTCACCCTCGACCTGGCCTTCCTCATGCTCGCCTGCGGCCACTACGCCAACGACAACAACACCCCCGTCATCTCCAAGCATCTTACCCAGGCCGGCGGTGGCTTCGGCATGCTTGCGGCCTTCCTGGCGTGGTACAATGCCTTTGCCGGTATCGCCGACAGCAGGTGTGTTCCCATTTTTCTTCTCTTGTTGCTTAGTCCTTGTTTCCCTCCCTCTCCGTCATCGCCCTGGCCGGGCTGGGGTGCTCTCACACCACCATATCCACCCCAGGCTAGCGCCGGGAGACACGATCGATGGTCGCATGGGCCAAGCCGAGCCATTTCACGCCACATCCGTCACTCCAAGGCGAAAATGCCCAGCCCTGAGCCCCTTGCCCTGTTTTTTGAGCCGCATCACGTTACAAGAACCGCCTGGCTGACGCAACTTTTTCCCTTTTACAGCAACTCGTTCTTCCTCATCCCCGTCTTCCACTTCCCGTGGTCGGAGAAGGGCCGTGAGGAGCGCCTCGCTGCCAAGACGGGCAGCAACACGACTGCTTAGACGGTGTAATTCCTCTTTAATTATTTTTACATTTCGACTGTGTTTTTTTGGGAGGCCTTGCTTGTCTTTTGCGCGCGGCGGAGAGCGTTAGTCCCCAAGCCGGCGGCGCAATTGTGGGTGCGGCATTCTTGGGAAACCGCCAAGTGTGGAGCGTGATGGAGCGTGGTGCGAGCGATATCCCTTGTAATTTTACATCAAAAGAGAGACGAACTTGCGGTTTCCCCAATTCGGTGGATCGCCAATTGTGAAATGAGAGCTGGAGTTCTGGACCGCGGCTTTCCGTTTTGCCCCTCGACGTCGTCGCTCAACATTTCGGGAAGTCACCTGTCCCTGGTGGGGTTAACAGCCTGGAACCCACCCACGCAAGCCTTGGCGCCGGGAGCTGCACCGTCCTTCAACAACGGCATCGGATGAACTGCCGGTTCACTTGTCGGTGGCACGAAACTTGCATCATTTGATTCAATGGGGTTTGGCAGGCTTGCGATCGAACTTCTACGGTCATCCCATAACTTTATCGCAGGTCCACCACAGCCCGGTTGTTTTGTGAGACCGTCTCGGGAACCGGCCGGAAGGAAGTGAGTGGGATGCCCCTCACATCGGACACCGGCGCTCAGACACCGTTCGACATCAGCACATCATCGCCTGATTCATTCCATGTCCCCAGGTTTGAGAGGCAGCAAACAGCCAACGAGCTGCCATCGTAAATACCAGGTCTCCGGTGCATATTTGCCACCACCATCCAATTGACCTCTCTTCCTACTTGCGACGAACGTTTAGCTGTTTTGCCCAAGTCGCTGTCGTGATCGCCGCCACGGGCAACCAACCTGAGTCGTGGCCTGTCTCCGTATGACGCGCCGTCGTATTCTCTCCATCGTGTTTCTCAGCATCATTCTGATCCCCATCACGGCCGTGCTGTACCACCGCCTCACCGCGGCCCTCTCCCGTCTGAAGACGTCATCCATCCACATGGCCAACCCCAATTCGCCCCCGGTCGTCGTGGTCGGCGCCGGACTAGCCGGCCTCTCCGCCGCCTACTCGGCGCTCCAGGCCGGTGCCCCCTCGGTCCGTCTCCTTGAGCGCGCCGCCAAACCGGGCGGCAACAGCATCAAAGCCTCCTCCGGCATCAACGGCGCCCCGACCCGCTTCCAGAACGCAGCCAAGTATGGCGTCGACCACAGCTTCTGGGACGACACGGTCCGCTCCGCCGGGTCCCGCCTCCAAGCTTCCGTCGCCGAGCCCATCCGCGCGCACCGCGAAGGCCTCATCTCCACACTAACCAACCACTCCGCCTCGGCCATCGACTTCCTCGTCGACCTCGGCGTCGACCTCACCGTCGTCGCCCAGCTCGGCGGCCACTCCAAGCCCCGCACCCACCGCGGCGCCGGCAAGACCCCGCCAGGCGCAGCAATCATCACCACCCTCCTTGCCAAGCTCACCCAAGACCACCCGGACCGCTTCGCCCTCGTCACCGAAGCAGAAGTCACTCGCCTCCTCACCACCCCGCACAACAACCACATCACCGGCGTCGAATACCACCATCCCAACACCCCCGATTCACCACCACAAACCCTCCACACCCCCACAGTAATCTTCACAACAGGCGGCTTCGCAGGCGACACTGCCGGCCTGCTCTCCACGCATCGCCCAGACCTCGGCGGCCTGCCGTCAACTAACGACCCGCGCCCGGGAGCCCACTCTATCCTCTCTGCTATCGGCGTGCGCCTTGTTGACATGGAAAGCGTTCAGATCCATCCTACGGGGTTCGTCGACCCTACCAATATAGGGTCACACGTCAAGTTTCTTGCTGCTGAGATGTTGCGTGGTGAGGGGGGCGTGTTGTTGTCTAAAGGTAAAAGGGTGGTGAATGAGCTCGGGACGAGGGAGGAGGTGAGTCGGGTTTTGATGGATCTTCCTCAAACCACCGGGGAAGAGGAGGGAGGGTTGAGGCAGTGGGATGTGCAGGTTGTGTTGGATGGGGGTGTGGTCGAGGCTGCGGCGGGGCACGTGGGGTTTTATTTGTGGAAGGGGTTGTTGAAGAAGGTGAAGGTGCGGGAGTTGGATGAAACGACGAGGCAGACGCTACGGGAGTATGCGGCTGTGGTGCGTGGAGAGAAAAAGGATGAGTTTGGGCGGGTGGCGTTTGGGCATTGGAGGCTGGGTGTGGACGGAGAGGACCTGGATGAGGAGGCCGAGGTGTGTGTTGGACGGGTCACGCCCATCGTGCATTTCACAATGGGCGGCGCGGTGTTTAATGAGCAGGCGCAGGTGTTGGCGTCGGAACTAGGGGAGGAGGAGAGGCCTATCGGCGGGCTATGGGCGGCGGGCGAGATCACGGGCGGGATCCATGGGGATAATCGCCTCGGCGGGTCCTCGCTACTTGAGTGTGTTGTGTTTGGGCGGATTGCGGGGGAGCAGGCTGCGCAGGCTGTGTTGAGGGCGGGAGTTTAGGGGTTACGGCCCCTGCGTTTGTTTACCTCACAAACAGTGTATAAGGCGGGGGCTTAGAATTACGGCCGTTGGAGAGGAAAGCTGGTTCTCAGTTTTCCCGTTCAACAAACTTTGAAGGGTTATCCGTTTTATGCTCGAATTACTGAAGCAGGAGAAGTTGGCCAAGGAAATGTTGGAAGTTGTTGAACTCGACATACTGACAGACTGAGAGGGGCCACAGGCTCAGCAGTTCTCAAACGACAAGTCAAGGAGATCAGGGGCACGTCCTAACTTGCTGTGCGCCATGAAAATGGAAGCATGGCCCTTTCACCATCAGAGAGATTTAGAGAACATCGAAGAGTGGGAAAGAATCACTTCTCTTACCAGGCAGGCCCCTGAAAGGAGGCAACGAGACTGAACCCAAGGTCTCATTAGCGCTGAAGACTCGAATGTAACATCCAAAAAGAAGAGAAAGACCAAGATTGGTCAAGCACAAGGTCAAAAACAAACGCCATCGCTCAACAACGAAAAAGTTATGACAAGAGTGGGATTCGAACCCACGCCCTTTCGGACCACGGAATCTTTGTGGAGATTTGGATTAAGGGTAAACCTTAACGTGGCGCCTTAGACCGCTCGGCCATCTTGCCTTCTTTGTTGGTTGGAATGAGGTTCGGCAATTGACAGTATCTGCGAGCCTTCCTCCATCCCAACCAAACCCAACCCGGCACACACACCACGGATGCCCAACTCCACACCAGCTTGCATCGCGTAATAATCTCGACTCCACTTGCTGCACGTAAAGTGAGTCCGCGTTGCATCTGCATACTTGTATGTGTGTTGACCAAGCTCGAATTACCAAAACGATCAAGTCCACAAAAATACCATCCCAATAACGTTACAAAAGCTATTCAAGAAATCCAAATTATGTTACCCCCCCAAAATTGCGTGTCAAGATCTCGTTGATATCGCACCCCGGCGCAAACCCAAGATTGGTCATAAACTGCGTGTCCAGGTCGACCGCATCCACGCGCTCGAGCGACGCAAGGTCATCAAGGAGCGCGTCATAGTCCGGGCTGTGGCCGAAGCCCAGCGGCGCGATGTTGAGGGTCGGAGAGGCGTGGTGGTCGCGGTGTGTCGATGCCATGGCGGACCCTACGCCGGACATCCCGGCCATGCCGGTTCCCGGGTGGTGCAGGTGTAGGTTGCTGCCTTGGGGTATCGTGACTGGGGAGGTGTTGAATGGGGGCTCGTATGGCGAGACGGCTAGGAAGGAGCCGTATCCTCGGTTGGTCGCGTGTGGTGGATGGTGAGGTGTTGAAGCTGGGCCTAGTGATATGGGGGATGGGTAGTTCATCATGGAGCCGCTTGGGGCAGAGAACCGGTTTGAGGTGGGAATCTCCAGGGGATCTCGTGTCGGCTGGAAAAAAGTGATTGGGGTTGGCCCGCGAACACTGGCGGATCGCGGTTCCTCAACCCGCCTGAAGGAGTAAGTTGGCACCAGACTCCTCAGCACCTGTCGGTTTTGCTCGCTGCAGCGAAGGAAGTAGTCCTCGTTTGCAAACGCCGTGATGCAGGCGGAGATGAATGGAGGCGTGCTGGCCCGCCCGAACAGCTGCTGGTATTGGTCGAGCGTGTCGTGGAGCAACGGCAGAAAGGCCTCGGACCCAGGCTCGGCGAGAGCGCCCGCCCAAAGGTAGGCGGCCCGGGCCACGTAGGGAGTTGGGACCGAGGCGGTCCCGCACGTCGGCGAGATGACAAAGCTTCCAAACGGCAGGTTGGAGTCTATTGTCTGTTGGAGCGTGCTGACGAATGTGCCCGAACCTCCGGACAATGACCCCTGTCTGGTGGATGTCTCCCTGGCAACAACCTTGAATATGGCAAAGAGTTGGTTGAAGGTGCTCAGGCAAAATGCCGAACTTCGGGACGAGCGAGGCGTGGCGTTACCCGCCCCAAAGCCATCACAGGGAGTCCACGGCTCCCACTGATCATGACCCCCTTCAGACACCAGCGGGAGTCCAGCGAGGTCGTCCACCCTCAAATGCGGCGGTGTGTTGCATCGGATGGATAGAATCGTGTCGATTATGAAGCAAGACATCAAGGCCAAGTTCATCCTTTGGCCGGTTTTGTCTTGCGTGCCGGCTAGGTTTGTGTTGGGGTCTAAGAGAATGCGAATGGCGGAGCCCGTCAAAAGACCGGCGCCGGGGAGTTTGTCTTGTCCCAAGTTAACAAGACCAAGCAGCAGAAAGGCGCGGGCGTGGTGGACTCGGAATGGCCCGTTCTCCGCCGGGAGGATTCCACGAGCGATCTCGTAGATTTCGTTCGGGGACGGGTCCGCGTAATCCGACGAGGAAGGTTTTGGGCTGGCCGCATCCTGGAAGGATGCCAATGCCAACGCTGCCCATAACTCGGCATGGACCGCGAACGAGGCATCGTTCGGGTCAATGGCGAGCCCGTGGTCCGGATAGAGATACGAAGCCTGAAAGAGATCTTGCTTTTCGAGAATGGGGAGCCACGAATGCGTGTATGAAAAGTAGATATCAAGCAAGCGCCAATGGTTGGAGGGGAGCTTAACGCGGCCTGATAAGAGTTGAGCGTTTTGGGGCATGCCACCCGTCGGCATTTGGCGTGGTCGTTCGGCGCCTGGCGGTTCGCTGCTCCGTGTGACGGGTGGGCAACGAGCGGGGCTCAAACGCCTGCTGGTGGGCGATTCTCGCGCAGCAGTTTCAGTGTCTGGAATAATCCGGTTCGAATGGGCGTATCCACGAGCAGCGTCGCCGTCGGTGTCGCTCGCATCGGCGGAAAGAGAGCGCCGGTCTTGTTCCGGCGAGGGGCCCGCGTCGCCAGACAGGATGCGGTCTATCCCCCTATGCACCCGACTTTTCCTCCACCGCTTTTGCAAGCGGTCCGCTCCACCAGCGTCCTTTCCAGCCAACACCTGGGCGCCTTGGCCATCCGCTCGAGAAAGGAGAGCACTGAGAGTGTCCTCGCTGCCAGGGACCTTCTCAAAGACCCAACCAAGAGCCAGCTCGAGTGTGCGTATGTAGCCGGTCTGGACGCCCCTTTTCTTCGGGCTCACCTCATACGTACACGGCCTGCTCTGGGATATGCAAGGATAGCACCGGGGTTGTTTACCATCACATCTCTCCCGGGCGGCGCGGCACTGGTCGCAGGCTCGTGATACCCTCTGGCGCTTGGCAGGAGCAGGCTGGGCGGGGGGCGGCAGCGCCTCAGGCTGGTCAACCGAATCGCCGCGGTTGTGATTGATGGATGTTTCGATGTCGGGGGCCTTCCGCTTCGGTGGCATGGCGAAGGAGTGGGTGCGCCGGATGGTCCGACGCCAGCAAACTCGCACCAGCAGCAGCAAAGTCGCCTAGCGCACCATGTCCGTCAGTCGGGAACGACAGCCGTCCCGCACCGCCGCACGGGATCGTCGCGCAGCTGGTTCGGAAGAAGTCAATGCCCCTTGGCGTGTGGCCCGTCCTCGGAGATTGTCGAGAACCTGGAAGGATAGAATCTGGGGTCGCGGCCAGTATGGAGCCCGTACGAGTCAATCTGCGGGGGGCCGATCCCGCGCCTAGGTTGGACCGCCCGGAGGCCTGTCGGGGCGTGCTCGTGGGTGCCGATGTGGGGTGCCGATCGTCTGTTTCGGATGTCGTTTGCCCCTGTGACAAGACAAAGCCAAAGGCTCACGTACTGTGTCGATGGCGCTGTGGGAGCATGCCTTGCTGGGCCAGATGCTGATGACGAACGAAGTCGAAGCCGAGATGGGGAAAAGCGATTACACGGTGCGGGGCGGTTTTGCAGGGAGAACAATTACCCCCGCCCGCCGCGACCCCTGCTGCAGCCACTAGCGCTGCATCTACATGCCTGTCGCAAAACCCCAGAATTTGTCCCCCGCCCACTCCACCCACTTCCGCTGCCGCCCCTCCACTCCAGCACTTGTCGTGGTTTCTTCCGCCCTGCCCTGGCAGCCCACATCCTCGTCTGGACAAGGTCGACATCGACGACGACACGGGAGTTCAGATCACACGGATCATCGGCGTCTTTACCAGCCGGCGCGGGAACGGTACCCCGACCTTGCTCTCCATTTCCCTGTTCGTTGTTCGTTCCAGGTTCGATTGGTCGCCGGGCGACTTGGACGGTTCGGTTGAAGCCGCTTCCGTCGCTGCCAACGCCGAGCGTGGACCTTTGCGGACGCAGGGGCTGCCTGCCCCTCGCCCGACTGCTGCATCGTGGACCTCGTCGTCGATGCTTCGTGCTGCCTCGGCAAGCAGCGTGCCTCGAGTGCCAGCCACAACATGGCCTCGCCTGCGGTTGCCGGCGTGAAGCGCTCATATGCCACCATGGCCTTTTCCTGGGGCCAGCCTCCAGATTCGCGCCCCGAGTCGCGTCCAGCAAGCCGGGCCTTTTCTACCGCCGAGGGAACGGACCCCATCTATCTGCCCTCGTTCCACACGACTCCCGCCTTTTCGGCCGGGCCAGCTCCTGGAGGTAAGACTCATCAGCACTCACCTTGCCCTCTTGCCCTCTCCGCCCTGTCGTGTCTACTCCTACTGACCGCACACACCAGAGTATCCCTCGGCGTCACCAGTGCTGCGGAACAAAAGCCCCGTCTCATCAGCCGCTTCCTACGATGCAGACGCATCTATCATCCTCGCCGGAATCCGTGGTGCCGGCAAGACGACTCTGGCCGTCATCGCTTCGTCCGCCATGAACCGCAAGGTCGTCGACCTTGAAATGGCCTTTCGCGAGGTTACAGGCTTCTCCAGCCCGGCCTACAAGAAGTCTTACGGCAGCGCCGCCTGCCAGAGCCGCGAGGTGAGCCTCCTATACGAGGTTCTCGAGAGGCACGGGAAGAATACCGTCATCGTCTGCTCGTGGATCGAGAGGAGCATTCAGTCGGCCCTGGAGCAGCTGGAGAAGACGAACCCGGTCATCTACGTTCTCCGCGACGCCAAAGCCATCCAAAATCATCTGAGGATCGAGAGTATTCAGAAGGCCCGCGACATTCTCGACGCAAGCAGTACTTTCTTTCGCAAATGCACTCGGCATGAGTTCTTCAACGTCTCCGAGGATAACAGCATGCCCGGCGAATTTGCAAATGAGCGTCTCCCCTCGCCCCCTGGCGAACACGACCGCCCTACGGCGCCGTACCTCACACTCAAGAGAGCCGAGAGACACTTTCTCAAATTTCTGTCGTTGATACTACCGAGTGGCGCCATTCCGTTCAGCGAGTCCGCCTTCCCCCTGGCCAGTATCCCCGCCGAGGAGAGACAGTTCACCTACGCCATCTCCGTGCCGCTGTCATCATTTACCGGGGGTGACATCGACATCCAGGAGCTCGAAGTGGGCGCTGATGCCATAGAGATTATCGTCGAAGACCTCGTTACCGATTACGCCGCCCGTTCGCGGCCATCAGCTGATATCCTGGCGCACCGAGCCAGCGAGATCAGTCGTGTCATGGCACAGATCCGACGAGATACCGTCATCCCCATTTTCCTTCATGTGGCTTTTCCCGAAGCCGCCCTGTCAGACGAATACTGGCAATCTCTCTATCTGTCATACGTTCGGCACTGTCTGCGCCTCGCGCCTGAATATGTCACTGTCGACCTCAGGCTTGACGGTCAGCTGGTCGAAGGCATCGTCGGCATTAAGGGAACCTGCAAAATTGTGGGCAACCTCCAATTATTGGACCAGGATCCGCCACCATGGACAGCTTCGTCATGGCGCTCACACTACGAAAAGGCGCAGGTCAGCGGCTGCGATCTGGCACGGTTCACGAGGAGGGCGGTGAGCGCGGCCGAAAATCTCGACGTGCGGCTCGTACACCACGCCGCCGAGACGACGCCAGGGCCGAGGATACCGCTAATTGCGTACAACACGGGCATCCTGGGGCGTACGTCCGCATGCTTCAACCGGACCCTCACACCCGTTGAGCCAGAGGGCCCACGTAAAGAGCCTTCTGGGACTGAGTCGGGTCCAGCCGCCACCCTGCGCCCGTCGCTCACGGCCGTGGAAGCAACCAAAGCTCTGTATTCGTCCTTTTTCTACCATCCCATGAAACTCTACGTCTTTGGGGCCAATGTCAGCTACAGCTTGTCCCCGGCAATGCATAACGCTGCCCTCAACGCTTGCGGCATCCCGCATGTGTACGAACCTCACTCGACCAGCACCATCGCCAGCCTTCAAGGACTAGTCAACGACCCTCACTTTGCTGGTGCTTCGGTTGGTTTGCCTTTCAAGGTTGAAATTATCAGCCTGACGCATTCACTGAGTCGGCATGCGAAGGCTATTGGTGCCGTCAATACCTTAATCCCCGTACGGGACATCAACCCCGATGGCAGCATCCCCGAAGACGCCTTACTCTTCAATGGGAGAAACACAGCAGGCCCAGTGAAGGCCCTCTACGGTGAAAACACGGATTGGATCGGCATCCGGGCTTGCGTCCGTCGCGGCCTCTCGCCAGCCAACGCTGTGAGGCCAAGCAGCTCTGGCCTGGTCGTCGGTGCCGGCGGGATGGCGAGGGCGGCCGTCTACGCCCTGCTGCAGCTCGGCGTGAAACACATTCTCATTTTCAACCGGACACTCGCAAACGCTGAGAAGCTTGTTTCGCACTTTGAGACGTTGTTGTCGCGTAACGGTCTGCCCCTATTCAGTGCCGATTCTCAGTCCAAGGAGAGGACGACCTTTCACATCATTCGATCTCGCGACGAACCCTGGCCGGAAGCCTACAAATCTCCCACGATGATTATCTCATGCATTCCGACACACGGTATCGACGCCAACCCAGCACCGGACTTCACGGTCCCTCCTCAGTGGCTAGAAAGCTCGACGGGTGGTGTCGTCTTGGAGCTTGCGTACAAGACACTGACCAGCCCGCTGCTGGAACAGGTCAGGAAGGAGGCCCAGAGGGGCTGGGTAGCAATGGATGGGTTGGATCTACTCCCCGAGCAGGGCTTTGCTCAGTTTGAGCTTTTCACCGGACGTCGAGCGCCGCGCCGCGTGATGAGACGAGAAGTCTTTAGGGCTTTCCCGGACGAGGATGATGTTCAAACACGGAGAGCTCGAGCCCGGCTCAACAACATCACTGCACAAGAAACATGAGGATTGCTACTTATAGCCATGCACGGTTTGAAGGTCTTCCGTAGCTGGACACTTGACATCTATCTATCTACACGTTGCACCACTGCAGCTTTTCGGACGAGTGTTGTCGTCGCTGCTCATCGTTTCCCGTTTCCTAGTGTCCACATCCACAACACCCACCCAGGGGATGAGCAAACCACGGTGTGGCCTCGGGCTGGGCGTCGCAGGATTGCCAAGCTTGCAGCTAGCAAGGGATGATGCCAGTCGGTGAGAAATGGGGATAGAGGCATATCGGCGGTGATCAGGAAGAAGCTGGGTTTGACCGTGGAGCCGGGAAAGTGTTCATCCCAAGTGCCGGCATTTGCCTCTAGCGTTCTTGTGATGGGTGGGTTTTACCAGGATGAGGGGGCAACCCCAAGACAGCTTGCGGGGC
>FTIZ01749689.1_pt1 | contig 13768 bp, 11 predicted proteins | sample 1658381 | NCBI WGS metagenome assembly FTIZ01 (sample SAMEA3914822, study PRJEB12502) | metagenome | biome: forest; material: soil | place: USA | collected 2012-03-12 | depth 0.1 m
GGATTCGCCTGGGCTGCCGAACAGAGCCGCCGACAGGGCATACGTGTTAGTGAGGCTCGGGCGGGCCGCCCCATGTGTCCCGTCAGTATGCGGCCGTCCCGCCAACAGGACAAAGTCACCGCTTTGCATCAAGCATTCTGGGCCAAACATGCACCAACAAGACATTAGTATAGGGCAGGTATGTACTGTACATACATCGGTGTTCAACGAGCCTCCTGGACAACCGTGGGACCAGCTGCCCCGAGTAGGGCCTCCTCTGAGATCCGATGCACCGAGTAAATGCTCCTCTTATGGCCAGCGAAGTGCCCCATTTGTCTGGCGCTCCGGGTCACAATCTCGCCGCCCGACCTGACCCTCTCCGTCGAGATCCTGCTGTCCGTCTTGAGCCCGAGCGGCAGCTCCTCCGACAGGTGCAGCGACACGGCCTTGCCCTTTGCCGAATCCGCGAGCGCCTTCTTCGCCCTCTTCGCATAGTTGACCGCCTCGGCCAACGCCCCTTGGAGGCGGACAGCCTCCATGATGCCTTCGAGTGCCACGCTGATCTCGGCCTGGAACTGGCTGAAGAAGTCGGCCGAGTCTTCCTGGCTGCGCGAGAGCATGGTGTCCGATGCCATCCATCCCCCCAAACCCACCGAGTCGATGCATCGGGACATCAAGTCGGCAATAAGCTGGATGCTCCCGTCGGGCGGGGACTCGATCTCCTGATCGGCACCTGTCCTGTCAAGGTAGCGCGTCGTCCAGCCGTCTTTAATGAGTTCGGCGCGCAGGACGTTCATGAGACCGATCGTCTCCTCGGGCTTGAAAAGACGGCGCAGGCTCTGGACCGTTGCAATCGAGGGGCAAGCCGCGAGTTTGCTGAAAGCGACGCCTAGACCCCTAGTCCGGCGCCCGCCCAGATAGTGCTCCGTGATCTGCAATTCGACCTCTGCCTGCTCCAGCTCCATGTTGATCGCCTCATTGTCTTGGTCATGCCCCTCCTCCCCATTCTCCGTGAGCCGCATTTGAAGGATCTTTGACGAATCCTCAAAGAGGCCGAGGCTGCGAAGGAGTAGTTTGATGGACGACACCAGCTCCGTTGATCCGAGCTGCGTCCCGGACAGGTAACCCACAAGGAGCTCCATCGTCGGGTCAACTTGGGCCAAGAGAATGGGAATCTCCTTCCCGATCACCTCATCAGCCTCATCCACCTCCTGGGCTTCGTCCTTGAACGCCGATTTAATGTTTGAGGTCGACAGATGCCCCGCATCGACGAGGTAGTTGAGGACGCTGCTCTCGGGGAAACGGCATGCCAGCCGCGAGACTGGAGAGTCTTGGACCTGCTCGTCCCAAGCAAAGACTTTGCTGATGGCATAAAATACCCACCGCCTATCGATGCGAGCATACTCGGCTCTAGAGGCTGGCCACGCCCATTCCAGAATATGGGCCGGCGCAGCAGTCCCATTCGTAAGGGCCCCCTTCTCGCCCTCGGCCTCGCTCGACTTAATTGGGACCTTAAAGACCTCCGCCAAGAGCTCTTCCCAAGAGCGGAGGTCGTTGTTGCTGAGAAGCTCGTCCGCCTGCGCAGATTTGCTCTGCCATTCAGGAAACGATGCATCCGACAGCCCAGGCAAAAGGTCCCCGAGGATGGAGGAGGCATGATGGTCTTCTCTCGCCGGTTTCTGGCAAGACTGGTCCCGGGAAATGCCGCGCCGGATTGCGTCGGTCAACAGGCCTTCTGCCCGGCGTTTGCTGGTTCGGTTTTTTGGTGCTTCGATCTGGACAGCGGTGAGATTGGCCCCACGCAAACCAACAGCAATCTCCCGGCTTGCCAGGTAAGTGATAAATTCGAATGGGCTGCTGCTATCCCCGGTCGGCCCAGAATCGGCAGTGGTGGTGGCCTGGAGGGAGCGATAGATGGGGTTGTAAACCGAGAAGCACTCGGAAGCCGAAGTCAGAACCGACGTCTTTGATAGCCGAAGGAATGAGGTCAACTCCGGGACTTGCAACTTGTTCTCGAGGCGCGGGATGCCGTTGCTAAAGGCATAGGTGGAGATAGCCCCTCGAGATAGAGCCTGCAAGGTGCCAGATCTAACATCCAGCTGGTATTTGGGGCCATCGGCTTGGGCAGGGACCGGGGAAACAAACACCGAGATGAGGCGCTCATTATTTGTCTGCCGTGCTTCCCGCTCCGAAGGCAAAGCGAGGATGTGAACGCTCTGGGAGTGAGACGACTTGTCTGAGGCGATCACGATGAGAAAGTCGGGGTTGAAGCCGTCGCGGTGGATCCTCTCTTGGAAGACGCCAAAGAGCTCGTTGTTCCCGCCAAATATTCCATCCACGACATCCGCAGCCATAGTAGACTGGGCGAAGTCAATGTGAAGACTCGACTTCGAGCCTGAGAGGAGTTCTTTCGAGAACACCGACGGCGACGTCTGCCACTTCTGCTCCAGCGTCTCCCCGTTCAAGCAAAGGACGGTGCCATCGGCAGCCACGGCAACGAGGTCATGGTTGGGCGATTCGTCGCCCGGCAGGCCCGTGATGGAAGACCGGGGCGAGCTGGCGAAAATATGGACGATGGGCGCATCGCAACGGACGGCATGGGAGACTGGTGTTGTCGTCGTTGTCCCGGCTCCAGAGGTCTCCTCCTTGAACAGCTTGATCTCCCGCTTCGGGGAGGAAGAGGCGGAGCCATTGGTAGAGAGCGAGACGTAGGTATACCGTGTGGCCGTCTTAGACGATGCTGGCCGCCAGCGCAGCGAGTACGGGGCGCAGGTGAAGACGGATTGGGGCGAGACCAGGTAGGAGGTGACAGCTTGGGACGAGAGGAGCTGCAAGACGTCAGCTTGAAGAACCAGTAGATACAAACCCGGCGAGTCTATCTCACATCGTAGACATAGACTGCGACGCCATCAATCGCTACCGAGAGCTCGGTTCTCCTGCGCCGCTTGCCGTCCTGTTTCTGGCCGAAAACCTCTCCAGCGATATAACGGCCAGGACCATCGGGGCCGTCGAGAGGTCGCGGGAGCGCCTGTAGCACATATGGCGCGTGTATTTGAAGTTTGGTTGCCATCCTGAGGACGCCGGCGCTGCGAATTGGCTGGCTGGACGTTGTCACGACAAAATCATGGCCAGAGCCGCTCGTGAAGCTTCACTCTTCTTCACTAGGCAGAAAAAAGCGGCTGCCAGAAAAAATTAAGTGGGGCTCGCCAGCCAGGCTTATCCGGCGACCGGTCTATCATTGATCCAAACCCCGAAGACCCTGATAAGGAGCGGCGCTGGGGCAGACCCGTTGCCTGCCGCCAAAGGCCGTGCAGCGATGATGCAGTGGAGCAGCACGCCGCGGTCATCGTTAATTCAGTAAACGCGACGCGGTTTCCAGAACGCGTACCTGTCACAGGCCCGGGAATTGAAGCCGTTCAGCGCAATCGAGAGAACTGCCTCTTTCCACAAACAACGACTGGCACTTTTAATACCCAGCCATTACCTACCTGTGATGGCCCATTTGGGGTTATCGCACGTTTGAATTCATGAATTATTCTTCATTCCCAGAATGCTAACCTGCCATCTGCTGCTTCCTGCCAGCAGTGCCAGGGCCCAGCACAGCTGCTGAGCCGCCGCCGCAACGCGCCGTACGTTGATTAATTCTCTTCTCCCCTCGTTCCAACCCTCCAACTCGCTGCTCACCTAACCTCATACTTCTTTGTCAAACAAAGCTGATCAGTGTAGGTTGTAGTCCCGGGGCCCTTTCCTCGCTCATGGGTGCTCTCGCGGTGCTCGCCATGGCCGACAATGCCGAGAACACTCCTCCCGACCCTTCGGTTCGACGGCCGGTGCATCCTTTCTTTGCGCAGAATCGCCCACCGGCGCCCTCGGCAGAAAATCACGTTACGAATGACCCGTCGATTTCGAGCGATAGCCCTGTTTTGCCATTAGACACGACCGGAAGTGGCAAGCCCGAGGATGACATCGCAGAGAACCCGGCAGTCCAGCGGGGCAGGCGGCGCAAGGCTCAACACCATGAAGACGAAGAAGACATGCCAAAGAAACCACGGCCAACAAAGCGGACAAGAAACTCGGCGGGTGCAGACATCGCAAACCATTTCGTGAAATTGGCAAAGGGATGCGAACACGATCAGCCAGCCGATCCGAATGCCGGCCCTCTCACGCGACACGACCGGCTCCCTGCATGCATCGCAGACCAAGTCGATCGTAGCGCCTGTGACCCGGCTGCCGACAGCCCCGAAGTCAAACCCTCTACAATTGAGCAACTTGAGACTAGCACCCATGGTCGCGTTCCCGAGCCAAAGCCAGCGCCCCAGGCAGCGGACGCCGACCCGGCCAAACCGAAAAAGCTCCTCCTGTTCAACCCAAAAACCGGGACGATTGGATCACCCCCAAAGCCAAAAGAGCCCAGCGCTGCCGCAGTCGAAACACACGGCATTGAGAAAAAGCCACCTGGTCAACGGGGAAGAAAGCCTGCATCGAAGATCGTGCGCATCACCTACGGGACCGATCTTGACACTCGGTCGAGATTGGGCAAGTTGATAAACAGCATCCTCAACGGTCAAACGGAACAGTCCAGTGCCAACATCAAGCAATCACCCCAAGATGGCAACCAGAAACCATCCCCAAAAGCCCCCAAACCAGCTGCACCAACATCTTCAAAGGCCACACACCCATTTTTCACCGGTCAATCCAAGAAACTCGATTCAATCTCGGAAGATACCAAGCTCAAGAAGAAGCCCGATTCCGTTGCAGAAGATCTCAGGCTCAAGAAGTCCGATTCGATTTCGGAAGAGCCCAAGGTCAAGAAGCCCGCTCTGTCTCCGATCAGCGCTCGAACAAAACATTACACTTCGACGCCATACTCACCCAGAAAACCCCGTGCCGGCTTAGGTCCGAAAATCCCGATGCCTCGGTTTGGTGTCAAGAGCTTGGGGCTCAAGTTCGCCGGCGCCAAAATGCCCGCATGGCCATGGCAAGGCATGGTGCACGTGCGAGGGGATCAGAGCGAAGCACTGAGCCTTGAGAACGAGCCTTTGCCCCTTGCTTCTAGAAAATCCAAGGGGCATGCGGTCAAGGTTTCTACCAATGAGTCCATCATCACGATCATGGTCAACTCATTGGACCTCTCCGTCATGGCTGCGGCTATTCGAAACCTCAGCACTGACGACTTCATTCCCCCACCTCCCGAGCTCCGTCTCCCACAGAAACACTTCGAGAGTGGAAGCAAGTTGCAGTCGAGGATTCTTCCTGAGTTGAAGACATTTCACTCCTCGGCCCCGCGCAAGGGGTCTGCCCCCCGCAGCACAGGCGGCGCGCAAGCGCCAGCGCAACTCGCCCGCCTCTTTGGCTCCATCGCTTCCTCCCTATCGGCATTCGACATGTCCCAATGCGAAACATCCAACTGGGTCCAAAAGTATGCTCCGACATGTGCCGTCGAAGTCCTCCAGCCAGGACAGGAAGCATTCCTTCTGAGGGACTGGCTCCAGGCGCTGATGGTGCAGTCGGTCGACACAGGCTCGGCCGAAACCGGCAAGCCAAAGGCTGGGGCAAAAGCCAAGGCCGCTGTTGCTGGCAAGAAAAAGCGGAGGAAGAAGTTCGACGGCTTTATCGTCTCTAGTGAAGACGAGGGCTATGAGCTATGCGAGCCGTCAGATGAGGATGCCGATTGGGCTCCTAGTGGGAGCCGAGGCATCCTCCGCAAGACAGTCGTCCGCTCTGGCAAGTCCGGCAAAGGAAACGATGGCGATAAGACCGCCAATGCCCTCGTTATCAGTGGTCCGCATGGATGTGGCAAGACCGCTGCAGTATATGCCGTGGCCAAAGAGTTGGACTTTGAGGTCTTTGAGATCAACTCAAGCAGCAGGAGGAGTGGTAAAGATGTGCTAGAGAAGATCGGCGACATGACCAGGAACCACCACGTTCGGCAGCACCAGTCCACCGGCAAACTTGATGCTCAAGATGCTCCAGCAGAAGATCATACCGCGCAGGACCTCAACTCCGGCAAGCAGTCGATCATGAATGCATTCTTCAAGCCCAAAACAGCAACGGCCAAACCCAAGGAGGCAGAAAAGCCCGCAGCGAAGAGCTTACAACGCGATGTCAAGAAGGAACCGCCCAAGAGCCAGCGACAATCTCTAATCCTGATCGAAGAGGCCGACATCCTTTACGAAGAGGATAAACAGTTCTGGACCACAATCGTCAGCCTCATTGCACAGGCGAAGCGACCGTTCATCATCACTTGCAACGACGAGACGCTCATTCAACTTCATACCCTAAGGCTTCATGGCATCTTCCGACTCAGCTCTGCTCCGAGAGACCTTGCAGTCGACCGCCTAATACTGGTTGCCGCGAATGAAGGTCATGCACTCACCAGGAAGTCGGTAGAGCAGCTCTACGACTCACGCCACTGCGACATGCGGGCTGCCACAATGGACCTGCAGTACTGGTGCCAACTTGGCGTGGGTGATCGCAGGGGCGGCTTTGACTGGTTTTATCCCCGCTGGCCAAAGGGTGTGGATTTGGATGAGAACAACGAGGTCGTCAGGGTCGTCAGCCAGGACACGTACCTGCCCGGAATGGACCTCCTGGGCCGGGACAGCCTAGTTGACCCCAAGCTCCCCCCCCGTCTTGTTGAAGAGGAAGTTCTTCATCAGACGTGGGAGTTGTGGGGGCTTGACCTTGGCCACTGGCAAGACTCGGTGGGACTTGGCCCCTGGGCAGAGGGCTTAGAAACGAATATCACCACCCCTGCTGATAGACTGGGTGCTTTGGCGGCTTATGATGATCTGGCTGCGGCAATGAGTGTGGCAGATATATGCTCCTTCAAATCGCTTGCCTCATCGCAAGAGGTAAGACGTCTTGGTGCTGACGTGTACAACCGAGCTAACATGACACTCTCACAGGAGGCCATCGATCCCACTCAGCCAGACCCTTCAGCCAAAGCCCGGGATGACTTTGTGCTCGGCATCACGCATCTCCACACGCCCGTTGTCTTGCACCACAATACCCTTACAACATCGATCGCGTTCTCGATCAAGTCCCTTGCAAGAACTTGCCTGCGGCTGTACACCGAGCAGCTACAGAAGCATCCCATGACTCTTCTCCAGTCCCTGGACGAGGTTCAGGCCATTAGCTGCCTCCAAGCCAGCTTCACATCCACGCTGCCGGGTACGGCAGCCATCAGCCGGATGGATTTCGCCTTTGCTTTCGACCCTATTGCGACACCTAACACCTCGGTACCACAACCGGCCGCATACCTCGAACCCTCGGTCTTTGATCGGACGCTGAAGCTCATCACGCTAGATGTGGCGCCGTACGTGCGAGGCATCGTCGCGTACGAGTCGCAGCTCCAAAAGCAGCGGCTCAAGCTGAGCAGCCTAGTCAGCGAAGGCGGCAAGGGCGCCAAGGGGTCGATGCGGATGCGGACAACCAGGGCGGCGCTTTCGGCCCTGGAGGGCGGTTCGAGGAGCACCACGCGGGGTGAGAGGTGGTTCAAGGCGGATATCAACCCGTACTTGGTTGCGAAAACTGCTGGTGAGGGGTGGATTGAGTCTGAGTCTGGGGAGTTGGAGACCCCGGAGAAGTCGTCGATACCCTCCCCAGAGCGGTCAGCCGGGAGTTCTGCGCAGGGGTCTCCCGGAACCTCGCCAGACACGACGCCCGTGAAGATGCCGAAAAAGGCTGTGCTGAATGGCAGGAAGCGGAAAATGGTGGTTCGGGATGACGACGAAGCCGATGAGCTCGGCTACTGAGTTTACCCGGCAGACACAGCAGATGGCTGCTGAGTCGGCAAGGCCAAAAGCTGCTGGGTTCACCTGGCGGGTGGTTCCAGGGTTGGCAAAGCGGACGGCCAGGTATTACCGCACATATACACGATGCGTTCCTGGTGATCTGGGAGACCCCAAGGGGACCAAGATGAGTTATATAAATAGCATTTCACGAGCACGCCGAAAAATAATGAGTTGATGAGCTCGATACCATTCTGCGCTGAGTTGGCCGTGATTGAATGCATGGATTGCATCTAGAGAATGAAGAACGTCAAACTCCAGGTGCTCGAGATAATAGAGAACATTCATGACAAAACACCCTTGTTTGTCTGCACATCCCAAGTTCTCTGCGTCAACGTGATATATCACATGGATCTAAGTGCTGCTCCTCCTCATCAAGAGTACCACTCCCCTTCACGCCGTCTCACCGCCCCCGCATCAAACGAAACCCGTCTCGACCTTGGCGGCGGATCCCGGTAGACGTAGACAACCTCTCCAGGGCGATCCTCCTCGTAGGATCTCCACCGTGACGAGCCCGAAGCCCGCGATCCGGCCGTTGATGCACTGCTATCCAGAAAGTACCGGGATCCGCTGCTTGTGCTGGACGATGAACCCGCACCCTGTTCCAGCAAATAGCGTTTTGGAGCTGGTGGGTAATACCGCTCGGATGTGGTGAGGAACTCGGTGCGTTCCCGGCTGGGGCCTCGTCGGTATGATGGCTCGATGTTTCGGCCTCGGCCACAAACTCCGTCCCGGCTCCTGCTGCGCCCACGGCTGTCCCGGCGCTCCCGGCCGCTCTCCCAACCCCGTCCTGAATCCCGGTACGCGGCACATTCCTCCCTCTCCTCGCGGTAGCAGCACCCTCCAGCTTCTCGTCTGCCCTCCCCCCACGCCTCTCCCCGTCCACGCCGATAGCCCTCCTCCCCACCGCCAATCCTGTCCCGGCTCCCGCTTCTGTGCCTGTCCCCCTTGACGGCTCGTTCCAGCCGACGAGCAGCCTTCTCGGCCTTCTCGGCCAGCCGCTTCTGCTTGGCGCGCAAGGCGTGCTCGGACAGCTCCCAGTCTTCCTTGTCGCCGTGGGGGAAGCCCTTGGGCCAGTACTTATGTGCGAGCAGAGAGGCGGCGGCGATGGAGCCGAGGAAGACGTAGGGGGTCTTTTTCTTGACGGCAGCTTCTTGGTCTTGGGTGAGGCCGAGTTTGGTGGACAGTTTGCTGCGCCGGCTCGGGGAGGTGCTGCTGCGGCTGTGGCTGCTGGGGTAAGAGAAGGAGTGGGAGCGGGATGGGAAGTGGGAGGAGGAGGAGGAGATGCTCGGTCCGGGGTCGGCGGTTGATTGTCTTTGTTTGCTGCCAAAGGAAATTGGCAGGCTCGTAAAACGAAGATATCTGCCAGGTAACGAGCATCCAATGCTAACGCTAGTGCTCACTCCAACCACACCAATCCCCACCGGTTCCAATTGCTACTGCAAAAAGTCGATGCATGCTGACTGTTGACGAAGATGCCCAAGTGGGTTTGTTGCTCGGGACGGCCTCGACCCCGACCGACCCAGGTACCAAGCTCCCCGAGCTCGAGCGGGGCAAGCAAACGGTTGCACTGGGGCAGCCCCGCTCCTGACAGGGACAGGGGCAGCCGGGATGGGGTCTCTTCACGCCATCGCCCTGCCCTGTAACGCTAGTCCGCAACCGGAAAGCGGGAGGCCGATCATCCAATCAATGATCGTCAGCGGCCCAGGCTCCTTCCAGACAGGGAGAGCTTCCCGCGACCCAGGCTCCCAAGCTCCCGACCGCCCGACCGCCTTGCCTGGCCTGCCTGCCCTTGCTTGGCCTCTGCTTGGCCCTTGGCTTTTGTTTTCGACCCCGAAATCCCTTCCTTCCAGTCGCGCACCTCGATTTTTTCACACAACCACACCCGGTTTTTCGGACGACCCGGCACAAAGGCCCGAACATCTGCAGACACGGGAGACGGGGAGACCCTGAGCCACTGCGGCCGAGGACCAACCATCCCCTCTTGTTATGGCCTGTCCATCCATCCGTCCATAGGGTGTCGAGCCACGTCACGGCTCAGTGTGTGGCTGCGAGAGTGCCGTCCTGACTTCCCCGTCCTTTTGCATGCAATTGGCTCCTCAGCAATTTCATCGTCCGCAAGCGAGTGCTGTTGGCAGCAGTCTGCCCTGCAAGGCACCACTGCCGTGAGCCTGCCTGTCTGGACGGCTAAGAATAAACGACTGCGACATGTCCGTCCCACAGCAGTTGCTGTGGCATGGGACTTGTTTATTCTTCAGGAACCCCGGGTTCGTTTATTTATTGATTTGTCCGGCGGCCTCTGCCGTGTTCTGGGCGCGCTTGGTGCGGGGGAACCACTCAAACCAGGCTCGGGCTCAGACTCACCCAACAGATGCAGTGCGGTGCGGTGTGGCTCAACTCGGCTCCCGGTTGGGAGACGCTTGGCGGGGCGAGACCCTGTGGCTCTGCGCGGATGATCTGGGGAGGGGGGCTGATGGACCCTGGGAGAGTCACCGGCCACTCAGCCTCTCGGGCTTGACGGACCAGTCAGCAACCTTTCCGCTTCCCAGCCTGGTCTTCGCTCCCTGTCCACTCACCAGCCCGGCCGAGCAAGGATGCAACGTTCAAGCCCGCAAGAGAATCGCTGGGAGGGGAGGCGGCAGTCTCTCTCTCGTTGCTGCGCCGAGTCAACTCTGCTGACGCCTGCCTACCCCTCGCTGCCACGCGGCATTTCCCAATGACACACAAGAGCCCTCCCCCGGGGCTCACAGAGCGTCTTCACAGCCATGCTCTATGGAAAAGCATCCATCGGTTTGGCGTGAGATGAGCCTTACGAGGGCAGCCGTGAGGTGGCACCACAGCTCGTGGTGCCCTGGCTGCTCGGGGCTGTGGCAGGCGGAGAGAAACACCCCACGTTATTGGCTTCCCGTCTCACGGATGAGCGTGATGCGGCGGTGCGTGGTGGGTGGGTGAAGTGTCCCCACGGACAGGGGTAGAGCTCCCATGCACCCTGGCAACTGGACCTTACCGTGATAGGGCAGGCGAGGTGTGCCTCGATGCCCGGCACCCTCCCCGTCGCGCGAATTCCTGCAGACATGAGTGTGTTTTCTCAGGACCTGTGAGGTTTTGGGCTCTCCAACTCCCTTTGTCCTCACCAGATGCTTTCTGCTCTTTCTCGGCGGGCTTTGCTGCGAGGTTGAAGCTCTGTCAACGCCAGTCCGAAGCACAAAGAGAGGAACAGGAACCTCCTGTCGCCATCGGCTCTACGCCTCGACTCCGCGGTCCCTGGCCAGTGTTTGCTTGTCAGGCTGTGATATCGCTGCCTGCCAAGCTTTCGTGCATCTGGGTCATTTCCGCTCGGAGCAGCTTTATATGCGGAGGAGGCGCCACAACCCTCTCCCGCCTTCTCCCCAATCGTCACACCCTCCGCTCGCTGTCGCCCTCACGCTCGCTGTCCTTTGACTGCCTCGCTGCTCGCTCGCTCGCTCGCTCTGTCGTGTCCGGCCTGGAGTAGGAAATAATGCTTCTCACGAAGCTAGTGCAGGGCCTCGGGGCCCTGTCCCTCGCTCACCTTGCCTTTGCCGCCGAGGACCCCTTGGAACGGAGGACAAATGACGACGGCTTCGACCCTTTGTGTTGGGGATGTCCGAAGTCGACCGTGACCAAAACGGCCTCGGCCACGGCCACGGTGACTGTGACCAAGACCGCCTCGGCGACCGTGATCAGAACTGTGACCACGACATGTACAGAGACGGAGACCAAAACACGCACGTAAGTTTACTTTGAAGATGGAGCCATTGAGCTTGGCTAACGATGCCAGACTCCCCCCCGTGACGGTGACTGTGTCCGCCTCCAGGGTGACGGTGACGGCGACTCTGCCCGCATCCACAGTGACGGCTACGGTGACGGCTACGGCGACGGCTACCACCGTCGACACCAAGACAGCTACGTCAACAATCGTTAACACCGAAACCGCCACGGCCACCGTCACTCAGGAGTAAGTGCCCGCAAGTCCATTCCCACCCCAGCATGCTGACGAGGACAGAAACACCGAGTTCTTGACTACAACACAGTTCTCGACTTACACAACAGTAAGCTTCTCAATCATAGGCATGGACGTGCCCAGCTGACTCTCGCAGTCCTACCCGGTTGAAGTGACCACGACGGTTTGCAAAGGGTATCCCGAAGAATGTGAGGTCAGCACGACTACCAAGTGGGAGACGACAACGACGACAGATACAGTTTTGTCAACCTATGTACGTTCCCCGATGCTTCACCCTCGAGCCGTCCCCAACTGATTTGATAGATCACCACCTTTGTGACGATTATTCCTACCACGATTCCGACAACTGTCCTCGTGCCGACGACTGAGATTGATGTCGTCACAACGACCGAGCTCGTGCCTACTACACTGACAAACACTACAACTGTGACCGAAGTGTCTACCTACGTCACAAGCTATCCGGTGACAGTAACTAACAGCACGACTATTTTTACAACTGCGACAGAGTTCGTTACCGCGACGTCTGTGTCGACCTTTACCACTGTCAGCACCTACACGACCGTGAAGGAAGTCAATAACACGGTCACCGACACAGTCACCGACAGGGTCACTGACAGGGTTACCGACACGGTCAGGGTCACCGACACTGCCACGCGGACCACTGCGATTCCGACCACTGTGCTCGTGCCGACGACTCTGACTGATGTTGTCACGACTACCGAGCTGGTGCCCACCACCCTGACGAACACTACAACCGTGACCGAGGTATCGACGTATATCACGAGGTATCCGGTGACAGTAACGAACAGCACGACCATCTTTACGACTGCGACCGAGTTCGTTACCTCGACGACCGTGTCGACCTTCACCACCGTCAGCACCTACACGACGGTGAGGGAGCTCACCAACACCGTAACCGATACTGTCACGCAGCTCACCACGCTGCCCGCCTCGACGGTCACCGACGTCTTTACCACTGTCCTCCCCCCGATCACTGTTACGACCACTAAGGATGGCCAAGTCATCACATCCATCATTCCCGGGCCGACGGTCACGCAGACGAGGACAGCCACTCTCCCACCCGTCACCGTGACGGTCGCCGGCCCAACTGTGACGCGGGATATCAGCGTCTGCCCAGCTCCGACGAACTCGGCCGCAACCCCGGGTACCAAAACCTCCAAGAACCAGCTCTGGGGCTGCAACCCTGGATTCGTGTGCAACCAGCCCAAGCCTTCCGGCTGCAACTTCTGGGCCGAGGCGCCTAGCAAGGACTTTTTGTGTGACCCCAGATACTGCATTCCCTCGCCGTACTTCCCGCTCGTGAACTGGCCCGAGAACCAGACCAGCTACTATCCTCCGACGGACGGCTATTTCAACCTCAACCCCAACGCGTTCGGCCTGAGCTACGACATCTTCGCGGCTCACGAGGTTGTCACTAAGATCGACGGCAAGAAGACCACAATCACGACTGGCAACTGGGTCTCCCAGACTGACCTGACCCACTTCCCGCCGGCGCCGACCTCGACGATAACGACAACGCACAAGTACTATGGCCGCAGCGCCCTCGCGAAGCGCGACGGCACAATTGTGCCGGCCGTCTGTTACGACACGTGCAACGACGCGTACCTCGAAGCCCAGCGGGTGGGCCTGTCGCCCGACCTCTGCGAGGCGGGCTCGCCTTTCGTCGACCTGTCCAACAACTGCATGGGCTGCATCGCCAACCACGTGGCCGACCTCAAGCTCACGCTGCGCGAGTACCTCGACCCGGCCTTCGACCAGTTCTGGGGCTATTGTGACATCCAGCCGCCCCAATCGCAGGTCTCGAGCTCCGAGCTACCCCCGCAGACCCAGGTCACCGGCACGCCCACTGTCGAGAGCAGCTCCCAGGCGCCCGTCAACACCGACACCGTTCCCGTGCCTATCACGACCTCGTCTACTGCCCAGCCGCCGTCCACCACCTCCCTGCCTCCGGCTACCTCCACACCCACGTCCTCCACCCCGAGCAGCAGCAGCA
>FTIZ01751737.1_pt1 | contig 13704 bp, 13 predicted proteins | sample 1658381 | NCBI WGS metagenome assembly FTIZ01 (sample SAMEA3914822, study PRJEB12502) | metagenome | biome: forest; material: soil | place: USA | collected 2012-03-12 | depth 0.1 m
ACACGGCATCCATAGTCGCCCGCGTCGTTAGCTGCTCGTTCTTGTTTCCGAGCTTGGATATCTGCAAAAATGCATCCACGCCGTACCCCTCCAGACTGTGCAAGGCGAGACTCCCCGCCCAGTACTCCGCGTACACCCTGCTCAGGGGTAGGCCCATACCCAAGCGTAGATTGGGCGGCCGGCTCGAGAGCGATGCCAGCGAGCTGTTGGCGTCCTGGCCTATTTCGCCATCCTCCGCTGCCGTGGCGCGGCTCTCGTGGCTATGGTCATGCCCGTGTTTCTCCTCTACCCGAAGCTCCTGCATCGTGGCGGCCAGTTTGGGCACCCTACCCAGGTTGGCTAGGATCTTGCTGCTCGTGGGCCCTTTGCTGAACGACCACAGGTAGGGCAGTTTCTCGCGGGGAATCCCGCCACCTTGGTCCGATATCCGGATGATGACGTGCTGGTTGCTCTCGCAGATGGTCACCTCGATCGGTGGTGGGGGCTTGTCCGGGTCTGTGGCTCGGTCCTTGCGCCGCTGGTGCTTTTCGGCTACGGCCTGGACTGAGTTGCGCAGCAGTTCGCCGATGATGTACTCGAGGTGGCTGAGGATGTACGGAAAGTTGGCGTCGAGGTGGCCGTCGATGCGAATCTCAGGGAGGGCTACTTCTGGGCCGTAGGCGTGCTGGAGGATCTCGCTGACGGCTTTGCCGCAGCGGAAGACGACATCTTTGGCGACACACTTGAGAAAAACTTCGCCGATGAATTCGGATTCGGAGAGCTTCGCACCGGGCGAGAACCAGGGAGCGTGGAATGTGTCAGTTAGGGCGAGGTGTTGCTCGGCGATCACACGGCGGGATATGCGCTGAGGGTTAGGTGTTAGTTAGAGCGGCTCAGGAATCGAGGAGTGGAGGGTACTAACAGCACGGAGGATGGTGTTCATAAACTTGTCTAGCTCTGCCGAGTCCATGAGACCATCGCTTTCCAGAATGCCCATACCCAGCTTGGGAATCACCGTCAGATGGGCTTTGAGCATGGACCGTATCGTCTTGCAAAAGCGGTCATTGTCCTCGAGCGTCTTGATGTCCTTAACTTTCCGAAATGTGTCGAAGGCATTGTAATACAGGTCGTACACCTCGTTTATGTGTGGGTTCGTGACGACGACGTAGGGCAGCTGTTGCATATCGCGGATCCGGTGGGCGATCCTGGGTGGAAAGACTCGTCAGCCAAACATCCTGTGCCGTGGTGGAGGGAGGAGCACTAACCTCGTCGGCAGCTCTGTCCGCACATAGTTGGCCGAGCTGATCAGTCTCGACTCGGTCAAGGAGCGGCCAAACACCATAAGCTGGCGCAGACTGATGGGGCGGGCTTCCTTTGCGACCCATCTGATACAATCGGGAGTGAGCAGGACAACGACAGAGGACTCTAGAGGACCGGGGGCGGGCGAAGAAGCTCGTACTCATCCAAGACAGACACAGGGCGCCATTTCGGGCTATGACCCTGCGAGTACCGCGCCATTGGTCGTTCCCGCGACTGGGCACAGGCTGGCATGCCGGGATGCCCTGCGCCGCCCATCAACCGGGCGGGCACCGTCGCATGGTGCACCGAGAAGCGTGGCATGCCGTCGCTGCCATGCGCGGCGGGCGGGAGCTGCTGGTTGGAGACAGCCTTTCGATAGCGTTTGGGGAGGGGGAGGGGCCGGCAGGCAGGAAACCGGAAGCTCAGCAAGGATAGGTATTGGAGGTAACCTAGGTCGGGAAAATGGGTTGATTTTCCATTGGAGACAGGGGATTGGGAAACGGGAAATGGAAGATGGGAAATGCGAAAAAGGGGGATGGTAGTTATTTCGGGCAGCTATGATTCGGCTAACAACTACGCGACGGCACCTCAGTCATCGCCGATGCCATGGTGCAACAGCTCTCGCGGTGGAGGATGTCTCTGCGGTGCGATATCGCATCCAATGGAGCTGGGATGATGGGGCGTGGAGGGTGCCGCTACCCCACAGCTGACTGCAAGCAAGGCGGGTCAGGTTGCTTGCATGTGGAGCGGGGAATGGCCTGACGGTGCGAGCCGGGAAGGCCAATGGCCGATTCACACTGTGCTGCCCCACCCGCCTGCCTGTTTGCATGCTTGCCTTGTGTCAGGCTTGTGACAACGCGGGTGGCGGTCTTTGTCGACAGCCCGTTCCAGGCTGAGGTCTCGGGCATGCTTTCACGTTAGTAATTCACAGGTGTAATTGCACACAAACTGTCCCCTGAGAGTGAGGGGCTGGCTCCCGGAGCAGGATATGCCAGAGCAGGCAACGTTAGCCTCGCTTCCCTGCCTTGCCGTCCCTGGTCTCTTTACGGCCTGCTGTGTTACTCGACTTGAGTGGACGGGAGCTAGGCGCGCCTTAAGTTCCCTTCACAGAAAGGATCCATGGATGCTGAGCACAACCCCAAAAACTACCAGTTGCATCCATACTACGAGGCTTCAGAAACCTGTCTAGATATCAATTCCAGAGAACTCCAACCCAGCCACAGCCTCGATTCTCAGGTGTTTCACTCAAGATGAATCCTTCATACAGAATACACCCGTGGTCCCTCGGCAGCCCCCACTGCACGTCATTGGTCACTTGGGCCTTTGTGCTGCGGGACAAGTCGACTTGGGGACAGCCGAATGCGTTCAGGATACCAGGTCTCCTGCTTGGCCCACTCAAGCCCTGCGGCTGTCATCCAGCCCACGGCGAGAGGGAGGTGCTGCTGTGTGCTGTGCTGTCTAGTCCTTGCTGACATGGCGAGCCTCGAGAGATCTAGTGAAAATGTGTGCCGAAAAGATCGAAAGCCGAGCCTGCTGCGCCCTCTTGCAACACCACTCAGCAAGGTTGTGCTTTGTGAGTGGGTGATGCACCACACTGCCTGCAGCAGCCCACTAAACCCCAGCATTAGCACTTAGCAGTCCAGTTCTCTTTGACACCACCCACCTTTTTCAAGTTCCACTGAACTGCTTGCTGCTTGGCTGCCTTCCCCCCAGCACCGCAGCCTTCAGCTGTATTTTTTTTTTTCTTGCTCCGGCAACTTGCCCATCTCTCCCGGGCTCCCAGACGTCCTTCCCTTGCACGTCGTATTGGCATTCCCTGTTTGCCTCTGAAATCCGTCACCCGACCGCCCGAAGTGGCCCTGGCCGGCGCCCGCCTTAAGCTTGCACTCTTGCAGGAGCTCTTGACCTGATCCGCCATCGCCGGCGTGTGCCTTCCGACGAACGCGGCCCCTCTTCAAGATGGTGAGTTCCTACACAAACACTCGGAGTCGACCCACTACCTTTTCACCTCTCCCTTGGCCTGGTTTTTGCCTTCTGCCTGCCTCATCCTCGGTCTCCTCGCTGCATCTACTGCTCATTGACCACCCCCCGCCGAATCCTGACCCGGCCAGCATCCCCTCCACACACCCCGCCTCCTCTAAATCCCAATCGGCATCATGGCCGACGCGACCCCGCCAACTACCGCCCTCGCTAACTTGAGCCTCGACCAGGACGACGACCAGAACCCCCAGGCTGCCTCGCCTAATGCCATGATGGTCGATGCGCCGGAGGAGCATCTGGTCGAGCCGAATGGCGCCGAAACAGACGACGTCGCCATCATCAACCCCGACGCCATGGACACCGACACCCTGCTCGCAACCGACCGTACGTTGCCCCGTTTCCCGCCGCTGTCGGCGGTCCGTCTGCTGACTCGACCCCAGATGAGGCCATGAAGGAGCACGTGCTCCAGCCGCTCGTCGAAGAACCCAGGATCGTCGAGGACCAGGTGCACACATGGTCGGTAGAGGGCTGGCGAGCGTTGTACAAGAAAGAGCATGGCCCAATCTTCCAGGCTGGTGGTTACCCTTGGTACGCGACGGCCACAATCCCCCATTTCTTCTCTACGACAAGCCACTGACCCCTCAGCGCAGGCGGATCCTTCTGTTCCCGTTCGGCAACAACGTGCTCGACCAGTGCTCCATCTACCTTGAACACGGCTTCGACGCCAACAGTGTCCCCGATGACTGGAGCTGCTGCGTGCAGTTCGCCCTCGTGCTGTGGAACAAGAACCACCCCCATATTTTCCACCAACACTCAGCCCACCACCGTTTCACCAAGGAGGAAAGCGACTGGGGATTCACAAGGTTCTTGGAGACTAGGAAGATGTTCAACACGCCATGGGAGGGTGCGGACCGGCCGCTCATCGAGAACGACTGCGCCAACATCAGCGCATACGTCCGGGTCGTCGAGGACGAGACAGGTGTGCTGTGGCACAACTTCAACAACTATGATTCGAAGAAGGAGACGGGCTACGTCGGTCTCAAGAATCAGGGCGCCACCTGCTACCTGAACTCACTCCTGCAGTCGTTATATTTCACAAATGCCTTCCGCAAGGTAACAAGGCCCCTTGCAATTCGGAGCAACGAACCCCAGCTGACATCGCGATCGATAGGCCATTTACCGCATACCTACTGATGAGGACGAAAACATGAACAACAGTGCCTACACGCTGCAGAGGCTATTCTACCAATTGCAGACGTCCACCGCGGCTGTGGGCACCAACGAGCTGACCAAGTCGTTTGGCTGGGAGACTCGCCACATTTTCGAGCAGCAGGACGTGCAAGAGCTTTCCCGGAAGCTCATCGACCGCATGGAGAAGAAGATGAAGGGGACCGAATTCGAAAAGGCGTTACCGCAGATGTTCAGCGGCAAGATCAAGACGTACATCTCCTGCATCAACGTGCCATACGAGTCGAGCCGGATCGAGGACTTCTGGGACGTCCAGCTCAACGTCAGCGGCAACGAGAGCTTGCAGGACAGCTTCCAGGACTACATCCAGGTGGAGAAGCTCGACGGGGAGAACCAGTACTTTGCTGGGGATGAGCACAAGCTGCAGGACGCCAACAAGGGTGTCATTTTCCAGGGCTTTCCGGACGTCTTGCATCTCCAGCTGAAACGGTTCGAGTACGACATTCAGCGCGACGCCATGATGAAGATCAACGACCGGCACGAGTTTCCCGAGGAGTTTGACGCGGGGCTGTACCTGGACAAGGACGCCGACAGGTCGGAATCCTGGGAATATCAGCTGCACGGCGTCCTCGTGCACAGCGGTGACCTTAACGCCGGTCACTACTACGCCTTCCTGAAGCCGGACAAGGAGGGGTGGTGGTACAAGTATGACGATGACAAGGTCACCAAGGCCACGAAGCGTGAAGTTCTGGAGGAGAACTTTGGCGGCCCGTTCAAGCTGCCTAACGGTCAGGTGCGGCCGCTGAGTAATAAGAAGGGGCCCCTGATGAGGCCGAACAGCGCCTACATGCTGGTGTACATCCGCAAGTCGAGGCTCGACAAGATCCTCTGCCCGGTCACCGAAGAAGACACCCCCGAGCATCTCCGTAAGTTAGCCATTGTCGGCTCCCAGTCAGGATGTCCTGGATGCTGACCATGAAATGAAGACCGGCGATTCGAAGAAGAGTACACGGCTCGGGAGGCCCGGCGCAAGGAGAGGGAAGAGCAGCATCTTTACCTCGGCGTCAAGGCCATTACAGAAGCAACGTTCCAGCAACACGGGAGTACCGACCTCGCCAACTTCGACGCGACGCCGGATCAGGATCCGTCGTCGCCTAGGTTCTACCGTCTTCTCCGCACGGCCACCATGCAGGAGCTGCTTGACGAAATTGCGGCGGATATTGGACAAGATCCGAAACGGGTTCGACTTTGGCTCATGGTCAATCGCCAGAACAAAACGATTCGTCCGGATCAACCGGTCATGGACCTCCGCCCAACAGTCGAGGAAGCATACACTAGAGCTGCGGCACACCGAGACCAAGCGCTCCGTGTATGGGTTGAAGTCGCTGAGGAAGTGAATGCTGAAGGCGCCGCGGTTTGGCCGACATACCCTGGGCTGCCGAATGGTGTTGTTGTGAAGAACGACCTCATCCTGCTTTTCCTCAAATGGTTCGACGCCGAGGCCCAAGCCCTGAGAGGTCTCGGCCACGTCTACATCAGCAAAGAGAAGAAAGTGGAGGATCTCATTCCGGTCATCCTGAAAAAGATGGGCTGGGATAAGTTGTCAGGCGACGAACGGATCCAGCTCTGGGAGGTAAAACAGGCCTTTGCCATTCGCCGACTCAGCTCGAGTTTGCTGACCTCCTCTTAGGAAATCAAGCCTAACATGATTGAGGGCCTGAAGGGGAAGCAGTCCCTCAAAGCGGCAGAGCTCCAGGATGGAGACATTATTTGTTTCCAGCGGGTTCACGAGCGCAAATCCAAGCTGAGTCTTGGCGACAAGAGCGACAAGCAGTCTTCTGAGGAAGCGTGAGGCCCCACGACTCCTGAACCCGTGTGAGAGAAGCGGCCGCTGACACTTTGCGTAGAAAATCGCTGGACCGAGCTGACGATGCCCGTGAATACTACGATTTCCTTCTCAACAAGCGGACCGTCATGTTCCGCGCACACCCCCAGAAATGCGATCCCGAAACATACCCGCCCTTCGAGTTGGTCCTGAACTCCAAGATCAGCTATGACAGGCTGTCAGAAAAGGTTGGGGAAAAGCTTGGTGTCGACCCAACACATTTGCGGTTTTATACCGTCAATGCGAGCTCCAACAACCCCAGAGCAGCGGTCAAGCGAGGCCAGAATCAGACACTCCATGGGATCCTCGTCCCGCCAGGGTATGGGCAGCTTAGCATGAACCAACGCAGCGACGCGTTGTTCTTCGAGGTCCTGGACATGAGTCTGGCTGAATTGGACACCAAGAAGAGCATCAAGCTCACGCTTCTCAGCGAGGGCATCACAAAAGAGGTATGTGGCGTGAGTTGCTGGGTATCAGCGCACGGAGCTGACTCTTCCCCAGGATCAATACGATATCCTCGTGCCAAAAAGCGGCCAGGTGGACGATCTCATCGAAGCCTTGATCAAGAAGGCCAAGATCCCCAGCGAAGACGAAGGAGGCCGCTTCCGGGTGTACGAGATCAGCAACCACAAGTTCTTCCGAGAGCTGGAGCGGACCTACCCCGTCATCAGCATCAACGACTACACGACGGTGATCGCCGAGCGGATTCCGACGGAAGACGTCGAGGTCACGGACCAGAATTTGTTCATCTCGGTGTTCCAGTTCCATGGCGAGCCTAGCAGGGCGCATGGCATCCCGTTCCGATTCCTCCTGAAGGAGGGCGAGACGTTCTCGGATACCAAGAAGCGGCTCGAGAAGCGGACGGGGCTCAAGGGCAAGAGCTTCGAGAAGATCAAGTTTGCTGTGGTCCGCAGGGCGCAGTTCTCGAGACCGCAGTACTTGGCGGATGGTAAGCTTTTTCTCCTGTGCTGAGAAGGCATGGTCAGCAGCTAACACGGCGGCAGACGACATCCTCTGGGACGTGGCGCAGAACTCGGACGACTCCCTCGGCATGGACCACCCCGACCGGACGAGATCGGTGCGGAACGGCGCCGGGGACCTGTTCCTCAAGGGCTAGCCGGCCGTCGGCTTGGGTGCAAGCATTGTTTTGCTAGTTACAGCCCCGCGTGTACATCGTTTATTCATGCCATGGCCCAATCTCGCGGGGTTGTTTGTTAGTCAAAAGCGGCAGCTTTGGGGCTCTGGTATATCGTTGTGTTGGCAGCCCTTATTTCTGGTTTCCTTAGTTATCATGGATGTGACATGGGGAGAGACGGAGAGCTCTCTCTTTATGACGGGTGAGACGGGAATGGGGCGCTGGGATAGGAATTGGTAGCAGGCAGTGGGTATGAGTACTGAGATCAGGGCGGGAGGGTCGGGAGGTGGCATGGCATGAGGATAGGGGTTCTAGTGGCAAGTACAGCTTGATATGGCCAAGAGAAGGTCGACATGATTTCTATGACGAGCCAGCCCCGTCCCTGTCCCTGTCCCTGGAAGATGGAATTGTTTTGCTTGCCGGCTGGATTTTGTACAGATACTTACCCTCGGCCAGCAAACAGATGAATGAAGGCTGTTGAAACTTACACACCCCCCTGCGCTTCGTTCGTTACAGCGTGTATTCTGTACCATACGATCCCGTCGGGCGGTGGCAACCGGCAAAAAGCCTCCTCCAGGCGATAAGGAACTTTTTGCTGGGGCGCGGGTCCCCGATAAACCTCCCTCGGCCCATCCACACACGCTCCCACTACCCATCGACATCCACGCCACACGCACATCCCGACGACGACGACGACGACGACAGCGCAACGAACGCTCTCTCCCCCGAGCGAGACACGATTTTGGGGCTGAATTCGATTCGATTAACCGATACCGACACCTCTCATACAACAGACAGAACAGAAGACGACGAGAAAAAAGACGCCATGAACTTCCCGGGCAGCGGTGGCCTTGGCGGGGCGGGCGTGCCTGGTGTCCCTGGCGCGGGAGCACGGGGGGGTGGTGCCGCGCCGGGGGGGTTTGATCCGAATGATCCTAATGTTAAATGGGTATGGTTGTTTTCGTGTCATGTGGACCATGGTTTGGGGTGGTGGTGGTGGGGCTGGCTGGGTGGATGACTGGGAAGAGAAGAGAGGGATTGCTGACTGAGTGGTGGTGTAGCTCACGAACGCCATGGAGTCGTGCTACGCCAAGACGGCCATGAGCGGTGTTGCTGGGTTTGCGCTGGGCGGGTTGTTTGGCATGTTTATGGCTTCGGTTCGTCCCTCTTCCCCCTCCATTACATTGGCTTTGGTCGCGGGCTAACCAACATTGGTGCGTGACGATAGATGGCCTACGACACACCCTTCCACACGCCCGGCGCCCCCGGCGCGCCAGGCGTCCCCGGCGTCCCCGGCTCCGCCGCCGCCACCATCTCGTCGCTGCCGCTGCGCAAGCAGCTGGCGCACGGCTTCAAGGACATGGGCACGCGCTCGTGGAGCACGGCAAAGAACTTTGGCGCCGTGGGCGCGCTGTTCAGCGGCATCGAGTGCGGCATTGAGGGGTTGAGGGCCAAGAACGATATCGGGAATGGCGTTGCCGCGGGGTGTTTGACCGGTGCGATATTGGCGCGGAATGGGGGGCCGCAGGCGGCGGCGGTGGGGTGTGCGGGGTTTGCGGCGTTTAGTGCGGCTATTGATGCTTGGATGAGGATGCCGAAGGATGAGGATTAGGGGTTGGGTGGTAGCTGGAAAGAGGAGGGGAGGTGGTGGTGTATCGATATTGGCTTGTCTGTTCGTGCTCTGGCGGCGATGCTGGGCAGGAGGGGCTACGGCTTGGTTCTGTTGTCCATGGCACTGGCGTTGGGAGGTGATTTATCTACATATATAGATTTGGAGGTTCGCATTGGCGGAACGTTGAGACGCGATCTGGCAGATTTGCACTTGCTGGAAACGCGGAACATCTCCACTTGTTTTGGGGCACGGGATAGACGACCCATCAGGGCTCATCTGTATATTAGCTATCTATGAAGAGTTGTCCAAAAAGAGTTGTTGAAGGTCATCTCCCTCCAACTGGGTTCCGTCATTACAACATTACAACGTGTAGACCGAATCCTCGCCACCAGCCACCACGTCTCCCTCGCCTACCATGCCACCTCTACAACGCCTTGTAGACGTAGAAAGACCCAAATTCCCAGTAAGCATTCGTGAAAGCCGACGGGTTATTAGCAACATAATCCGTGCAGTTCGAAGGGCCTGTCCACGTCACGTCAGCAACCAGACCAACATCAACAAAACAAAAGGGGCCAAAAAGGGGTATCCTACACCCAGACGACGCCCACACCGCGTTCGTCAAATAACCACATAAGTCAATATTAACCACAATACTCTGATTCCGAAAGTGACTCGCCACATCACACCCCGTGGAAGGGAAATCCGCTAGCGGCTGTCCCCAGCCGCCCGGGTTAGGCACCGACTCCGCCAACACCGTCGCCGCCGTCGGCGTGACGCCGTTCCCCCGGGGGAACACCCACACGCGGATGCCCTCGACCCGCCACTCGAGAGCGACGACGCCGCCCCCCGCGGCGTTGAAATCGGGCCCGTAGGTCGCGGGCGCGCCCGAGACGGTGCAGCCTGCGTTGTTGTTGGTGGAGTTGTGGCAGTCGCCTTGTGGGCCGGCGGTGCCGGTCATTTGTCGGCGGACGTCGGACATGCTGCAGTCGGCGGTGGTGTGTAGCGCGACGGTGTTGCCTGATGTGGCTTGATTGACGGCTTCCATGAGGTCGATTTCGCCGTTGGTGGGCCAGTTGTTGGGGCTTGGGTTTGGTAGTGTTAGTCCCTATCTATTTTCTGGTTTTGTTTGTTATTTATTTTGGAGATGAGGAAAGGGAGTACCGACTCTGTCAGCCAGAGGGCGGGCCATGTGCCACAGCCGTAGGGGGTGTGTTTGACATCGAAGAGAAAGAGCCCCGGGCCGTACTGGGTCTTGGACTCGAGGCGGACGGAGAACCGGCCGGTGGAGGCGTCTGGCGTGCTCTTGGGCCCGACGGTGGTGTCAACGCGAATGATGGCGGAGGAGGACGTGGCGTAGGTGAGGTTCTGGGTGAGTTAGCAGAGATCGGTGAAATAGGGGTCAGGGGTTGGGCTTGGCTTGCGTAGGTTTTGGCGTAGTCTGGGTCGACATAATGGACGAAACCGCCAGCTAATGAGATAGACAACTTGTTAGTATTATTCACTAAGAAACTCAAAAGAAGAAAGAGCATACAAGGGTCGTAGTCGTGGAAGTACTGGAACTTGTCAAAGAAGGATTCGCCACTATCTACGCGGCAGTTAGCTTCTTCCTCGTGAACACGCGCTCAAGACACACAACTCGAACTCCGGCTTCCACTCACAAGCATCAATCAAATTATAAGTTAAATTCGAGTAGTTGGGATAACTGCCGCCGTCATTGTTTTTCGCCGCCCTCGACCCGACGACCCCCCCAACAACAGCCGCCACAACCACAAGAATCCCTGCCAGGATGGAAAGCCAGATCTTCATAGACCAAGTCTTTGGGCTCCACGGCGATGTGTGTAATGATGGCGCGTATCCCGTCTCATACGCCGACACGGCGGGGTCATTGGGCTTCATCTTGGTGGTGTAAGTCGTGGCGATGGGGAAAAAGGGGTCGACTTGAGATGCCGCAACAAGACCGCTGAAGTCTCCTCAGGGCAACGGCCAAAACCAACACCCGGACAAGACCCATCATCAAAAGGCCGGCCACAAGCACGCATTTATAATCCCCGCGCATTCCTCCGGCTCTCCGGCCCTCCCGCCCATGCATCATTCCAGACCATGCAACGCGCGGCAGGGTCCCTCATCCTTCCAACACATGCTGCCTGCACTTCACCGGCCAACATCTCGTATTCCCGCAATAACCGTCCACTCTTGCGGGATTGGCTCCGGCCGCGCTCCGGCCGCTGTGCCTTTCAAACGCCGGCAATTTCGAGGGCAGTAACTTCCCTATGCGGTGTCCATGTGCACATCGCGGGCCTTTTGTTGCATTTGGGGCTGACTGCATCTGTGCTGCGCCCTTCCTCTCAATTTCATTTGCGGCAGAACATGGCCGTGGACGGTGGACGGTGGACGGTGGACGGGTTGTTGGTTCCTACAACCGCGAAAATAGTTTCTTGCCGAGTAAACATTATAAGCGGAGATGATGATGTGTCGCGCATGAAGCATTTTATTTCATTTTCTGCTTGCATAGACCTGCGTCCCTGAGAGTCCTTCTCTCAGTCTACGGGTTGACATGGCCAATTATCCACAGCTTCCGATGCAATGGCGGAACATCAGGCACGGCTCAAGGCGTGGCATCAGAGCCAACTGCTCCTGTACCCATGGATGCTGCCTGTTAGGCTCTCCTTGCTCGTGTGGGAAGATTTCCGCACGAAGTTCGCTAGAGACGCCGAGGTTGAAGGCCTTCACCAGCATCCACTCATCCTCCACCGACTGTCGCCACGCCTCGACGCATGTGGCGTATCCCTCGGCCCCGTCGACGGCCTGGGAGAAGAATTTGGCGACATCCGGCTCCTCGAACGGTGACTGGCGGCCTCGCCAGGTATCTCGGAACTTGGCGACCATCGCGGTGTCCCTCGGATCGACCAGCCGGATGGGTTCCTCGCCCAAGGCACCGAACACCCCGGCCTGGACGGCCTCGTCCTTTGACAGGTGGATCTCGACCATAGCTAATACCACGTAGTACTGGAAATGGGGGCTGAAGTACTCGATGTGCTCACTGTCGATTGACACTCGTCCGTAGCCGTTGCTGTAGTTGGGGTCAAATTCGAATGGGAATAACAGCTCAGCAGTAACAGAGACGGCGGCAGCCTGGCCGGCCAACCACTGGAAAGATGCCAGGGGCCGCTCGCGTGTGCACCACCAGTCGCCGTACATCTCATAGTCGATATGCCAGTTGAGGTGGACAATGTCGAAGCCCTTGCGGAATCGGACGGGCAAGTTCGTAGTCCACTCCTTCCAGGGTGGGTACGGCGTGCCGTCGCCGTCGGTCTGGCCGTCTTCGCCCGTCACGTATCGATGGGCTTTGAGCGCAACTTCGCGCGCTTCGTGGCAGACGTGAGAAATCATCGGGACCAAGCCACGTCGCGACGCCCAGAGCTTTCGCGGACAGGTTTCTCCGTATGGGAATGCCTGATGCTTCTCCGACAGCGGACGGTCCATCTCGTACACCCGGGGGCCGGGGAGGCAGAGCGACCAGATGGCCAGTCGTAATTCCGTAGGGAGATCTCGAAACCTCGGAAACGAGCGAGTGGACATGGCGAGCAATGGTGGTTGTAGGTAGGCACTCTTGGTTTTGGTCATGGCCGTTGTTGACGTGTTGTTCGCGGGAAAGCAGTCACGTCCAGACGCTGCGTTCGAGGTCGGAAGGGGGTGGGTGAAGACGTTATCAAGCTCTGCCGCGAGTGATGCTCACATCTCGATACTCAGAGAAGGTTTGATTCTCCGTTGCATGATTCTCATCATCTCATGTATCATCAAGCCCGGAACTCGTGAAAAATGGGCATTTTGTGCGATCTCATCATTCTCGTTTTGTTAGTCAACGTTGCTGTCTCTCTCCTTGAGATAAATGAGTTAGGAATCCCAGCGGAGGAGCAGCGAAACCAGGCAGCAAAGAGGTATATAAATTGCATACTCACAAGTTGTATCGCCAACGATCCCACGCCTGACCCCCGTATTCCCGTCTACGTCCAACGCGAATTCCGGCAATTCTCTTATAGGCAGGCCAAAAACCGCGACAGAACCCGCGACTGGGGGCTGCGCCACAGTTTGGATTAACACATGGCCCTTGCATGAAGCGCAATTGGAAACAGGAAATAAGTCGGGTGTGCCTGGAATGATCCTTGGTTTTGGTTGCCCTCTAACGGGCCGATAATATTTTGTTTTGTGACTCAGCGTTTGTTGATGGGGGCCAGAATCGACGAGATTCAGTCCCAGGAATGTTTTTCCCTGGTGGCCGTCTCTCGTCAGTCATCATGATGTTCGGAATACACAAATCAGGGGCACGCCTAACTCGACTAGAGCCTAGTATTCTCAAGGCCTCGCCAATTCCAACCGCTAGCCTGCCTTGCCCAATGCCTGTATGATGATACCAAAACCCACCCCTCACTCCTCCTCATCATCCACCCGACTCCTCTTCGACTGCCGCTCGTCCTCTCCCAGTCCATACCCACGCTTCGACGACGAGCCCGCCGTCCCCTCCTGCACCTCCTGCAGAAACTTATCCACATTAAACGGATCCCCCGCGTCCTTCTCAAACTGCACCGGCCCCTCCCTCACCTCAGCCTCCTCCGTCCCCTTGAACGT
>FTIZ01751665.1_pt1 | contig 13698 bp, 8 predicted proteins | sample 1658381 | NCBI WGS metagenome assembly FTIZ01 (sample SAMEA3914822, study PRJEB12502) | metagenome | biome: forest; material: soil | place: USA | collected 2012-03-12 | depth 0.1 m
GTCTCCCTCAAGGCCCGCGAGATCCTCATCCAGTGCGCGCTCCCGTCCCTCGAGGAGAGGACGGCGCAAATGGAGCACATTCTCCGCTCGTCTGTCGTAGAGTCCCGGTACGGCGAGACCGGTTGGGACCACCGGGAGCCGAGCTTGGAGATCCTGAAGGAGGTGGTCGACTCCAAGTACACCGTCTTCGACGTGCTGCCGCTCTTCTTCGCTCACGACGACCCCTGGGTGTCGATCGCCGCCCTGGAGGTTTACGTCCGCCGGGCTTACCGTGCGTACATCGTGAAGAAGATCGAATACCACAGTGACGAGACCGACACGCCGTCATTCGTTTCCTGGGACTTTGCGCTGCGTAGGATCGGCCAGTTGGAGTTCGGGTTACCTTTGCAGTCGCCGACTCCGTCAACCCCGGGCACCCCCGTTGATCACAACTTTAAACGCATCAGCTCCATCAGCGACATGTCGTACTTGTCCCAGAAGACCCAAGAGGAGCCGACGCGCAAGGGTGTGGTCATTCCGTGCCGGTATCTCGACGACGTCGAGGAGTTGTTGCCACGGGCTCTGGAAACCCTTCCCTTTTTGGGTGGTATGCGCAAGAAGAGCACTAGCGTCCTCGCTCAACTCAACGACAAGCGTCGGCCGGGCGGTGCGTCCCTCCGCCTGGAAAACACCGACGAGCTCTCCGCCGTGGTCAACGTCGCCGTTCGGGACGCCGAGGGCCGCAGCGACGATCAGATCCTGCACGAGCTCTTGCCTTTGATCAAACGATCCAAGGACGAGCTTTTCGCTCGCCGTGTCCGCCGTCTCACGTTCATCTGCGGCCGGAGCGACGGCTCTTACCCAGGCTACTTCACGTTCAGGGGCCCCAATTACGACGAGGATGACAGCATCCGTCACATTGAGCCGTCCCTGGCCTTCCAGCTTGAACTCGGGCGTCTGTCCAAGTTCAAGATCAAGCCGGTGTTCACCGAGAACAAGAACATCCATGTCTACGAGGGCATTGGCAAGGACGTTGAGACGGACAGGCGATTTTTCACCCGTGCGGTCATTCGTCCAGGCCGTCTTCGTGACGAGATTCCTACTGCCGAGTACTTGATCTCGGAAGCCGATCGGGTCATCAATGACATCTTCGACGCGCTCGAGATCATCGGTACCAACAACTCGGATCTCAACCACATGTTCATCAACTTCAGCCCGATCTTCCAGCTGCAGCCCCAGGAGGTCGAACACTCGCTGCAGGGTTTCCTGGACCGGTTCGGTCCTCGCGGGTGGCGCCTGCGCGTCGCGCAGGTCGAGATTCGCATCATTTGCACCGATCCTGTGACCGGCGAGCCGTATCCTCTGCGTGTCATCATCACCAACACGTCGGGATACGTGATCCAGGTCGAGATGTACGCGGAGCGCAAGTCCGAGAAAGGCGAGTGGGTGTTCCACTCCATCGGCGGCACTACCAAGATTGGCTCGATGCACCTGCTCTCCGTCTCGACGCCTTACCCGACCAAGAACTGGCTGCAGCCTAAGCGATACAAGGCTCATATCATGGGCACTCAGTATGTCTACGACTTCCCGGAGCTCTTCCGTCAGGCGATCCAGAATAGCTGGACCACTTCCGTCAAGACGCATCCTGCTCTGGCCGGACTGCAGCCGGCCGTTGGCGAATGCATCGACTATAATGAGCTCGTGCTGGACGACCAGGACAACCTGGCCGAGGTGTCGCGCGAGCCTGGCACCAACACCTGCGGCATGGTAGGTTGGCTCATCAACGCCCGCACGCCCGAGTATCCCAAGGGCCGCAAGTTCGTCGTCGTTGCCAACGATATCACGTTCAACATCGGTTCTTTCGGACCCAAGGAGGACAACTTCTTCTTCAAGTGCACCGAGCTGGCCCGCAAGTTGGGCATCCCCCGCATCTACCTGTCAGCCAACTCCGGTGCGCGCTTGGGTCTCGCTACCGAGCTAATGCCTCACTTTAACGTGGCCTGGAATGACGCGGAGAAGCCCGAGGCCGGATTCAAGTACCTCTACCTCAGCGACGAGAGCAAGCATCGGTTCGAGAACGATGTCATCACCGAGGAAGTCACGGAAGATGGGGAGAAGCGCCACAAGATCGTTACCATTGTCGGTGCCGAAGACGGCCTGGGTGTCGAGTGCTTGCGCGGGTCTGGCCTGATTGCGGGCGCCACGAGCAGAGCCTACAACGACATCTTCACCTGCACGCTAGTCACCTGCCGCTCAGTTGGTAAGTTTTCCTCACGCAGATGCCTCATCCTTGTATCACGCAAACTGACCCTCCTTTCCAGGTATCGGCGCGTATCTTGTGCGTCTCGGCCAGCGTGCTGTGCAAATCGAGGGCCAGCCCATCATCCTCACTGGTGCGCCCGCGCTCAACAATTTGCTCGGCCGTGAGGTCTACACGTCCAACCTTCAGCTCGGTGGCACTCAGATCATGTACCGCAACGGCGTGTCGCACTTGACCGCTAACGACGACTTTGCTGGTGTCTCCAAGATTGTGCAGTGGATGTCGTTCGTCCCAGACAGGCGTAACAACCCTGTTCCCATCAGCCCAAGCGTGGATTCCTGGGACCGCGACGTTATCTACACCCCGCCGCTTCTGAAAGAAGGCTACGACGTGCGGTGGATGATCGCCGGCAAGGAGGACGAGGCCGGCTTCCAGCCCGGCCTGTTCGACAAGGATTCGTTCGTCGAGACCCTCGGCGGCTGGGCCCGCACCGTTGTGGTGGGCCGCGCCCGTCTCGGCGGCATCCCCATGGGCGTGATCGCTGTCGAGACCAGGGCTGTCGAGAACATCACGCCAGCCGACCCTGCCAATCCCGACTCGATCGAGCAGCTGACCAACGAGGCTGGCGGCGTGTGGTATCCCAACTCGGCGTTCAAGACGGCCCAGGCCATCAATGACTTCAACCACGGCGAGCAGCTTCCGCTCATGATCCTGGCCAACTGGCGCGGTTTCTCGGGCGGCCAGCGCGACATGTACAACGAGGTTCTCAAATACGGCTCCTTCATCGTCGATGCCTTGGTCAAGTTTGAGCAGCCCGTCTTCATCTACATCCCGCCCTTCGGCGAGCTCCGCGGCGGCTCGTGGGTCGTTGTGGATCCGACCATCAACCCCACCGCCATGGAGATGTACGCAGATGTCGAGGCCCGCGGCGGTGTCCTAGAGCCCGAGGGTATCATCGGCATCAAGTACCGCAAGGACAAGCAGCTCGAGACCATGGCCCGCCTCGACCCGCTGTATGCTAGCCTCAAGAAACAGATGGCCAAGGAGGGCCTGTCCAAGGAGGAGACGGACGCCATCAAGAAGCAGATGACTGAGCGCGAGCAACAGCTTCTGCCCGTCTACGCCCAGATCAGCCTGCAGTATGCCGACCTGCACGACCGCGCCGGGCGCATGAAGGCCAAGGGTGTCATTCGGGAGGTGCTCGAGTGGCGCGAGGCCCGCCGTTTCTTCTACTGGCGCGTGCGGAGAAGACTTAACGAGGAGTACATTCTCCGGCGCATCACGAGCGTGGCCTCACACGCCGGGGTCCACAACAAGGTCGACACTTCGGCATCGCCGACCACGGTCGAGGCTCGCAAGCGCCACCTCCACCTCCTCGAGGCGTGGTGCGGCATTGCGAACTTTGATACCAGCGATCGTGAGGTGTCTGTGTGGTACGAGGAGAACCGCAAGCTGGTCCACGACAAGATCGATGCCCTCAAGAACGAGGCCATCACGGCCGAGATGCGGGAGCTTGTTCGGGCCGGCACCACGAGCAAGGATGCTACGGCGAATGTTGCTTGGAGAGGCGTGCGCGACATGCTGCGCGTGATGCCGGTGGAGGAGAGGGAGAAGGTTCTCGAGTATCTCAAGCATGTTTAGAGGGTATATATCCGATTCGGAAAACGGGGGGCGGAAGGGAGGGTACGGGTACAGCGGTTAGAGTTGATTTCTCTTTCTGGCGGTCAAAGCTCGGCGGCGTGTGTAATGGAGTGTATGGTTACCGTAGGTTTCTTGAACCAGCGAATGATATTATTGCTTCCAGCATAGCATCTCTGCGTCCCACTCGTGATCTCGCTTATCATCGTGTTTCTTTGCAATGTTTAGGCCTCTCTCATCCTACCTACTAGATGTATCCCCACCGAAAGGCAGTGTAGCCGCGAGTTTGGTTCAAAACTTCGTGTGAGGCAACGCAAGTCGGTACAAGTAGCAAAGATTGTGTTCCTGTTTGCTGAAAGTTTGAGACGGGTCAAGCCTAAGGCCCCTTTTTACGACTTAGCTATTTCTGCATCTAGGGACACTTCAATGATGCGTTGTTGGTGAGTTCATCCAGTTCACAGTCCTTCGAGATCACTGCCGGTAGAATGCCACTTCCAGTAGTATATCACTGCCAGAAGAGTATCACTGCCCAGCGAGACTCCCTCACTTTACTGTTCGACGGGTTCGTTTGACCATCGTGTTTGCCAACTTTCTAGACGGTTGCTACATGTTAAAAATGTTGGAAGGTTTGCTCTCAACCTGACACCTGGACCTTGACTGTGTGACCGGCTTAACCCAGTTACACTACCAGGAGGGGTGCGGCTCTATTTCCAGTCATGTTTGTCCCGACTTGCGTTACCTGTAGATGCATTCTGACGGCCAGGATACGCTTTTGATGGCAACAAAGTCTAATAACGTAGAGAATTCGAGTGACAGCCACGAGGTTCTCTGACCAACTTCGATTTGACTGATTAGCAAATGCCTACACTTAGACACATCGCAGCTTTGGTGTTTCGTCACTAGAGTTTCTTATTGATGTAACCGAGTTAACTCGGACAAATCCTAACCGACAAGCTCTCACGGCTACAAGAAACCATTGCACCTATTTCTCTTCGTAACCTCCCCTCCTATCCTCACACACCTGTATACCATCCCCAATCATGCCGTTCACACCAAGCAAACTCTGCGACACTCTGGATGATAAAAGCTCAACCCAAACCCACCCACAACCTCGTCAGAATTCCTCATCAGACAATCCAAAACCGTTCTCAAGCCACAACCCGCTTACCACCCATCTCAAAACGAACGCATAGCAGCGCCGGCACAATGGCAGCAAAGCTCACAATCCACGTCCAGCCCCTCTCAGGCCTCCCCAAAAACGAAACCATGAACCCCTTCCCCAAAGTCCGCGCCGAGCTCGACGTCTCCTCCTCGCCGCCTCACCCCGACGACATGATTGCCTTCGCCGACCTCTACCGCCACAGCAGCAGCTCGGCAGCGGGCAGCGAGTATGTGAAGCGGTTCCGCGGATCTGGGCCCCAAGTTGTGCGGCGGGTGGGTGGGAAGGTGCACTTGGACTCGGAGTTTGATACGGTGAAGGTGGCGGAGGTGGGGAGGTACTTTCTCAAGGTGTCGGTTACGGGGTTGGATGGGAGTGAGGGAGGGTTGGTGTTAGGGGTTGTGAATACAGAGGGGTTTGAAGTCTATTAGATGGGTTTTAGGGGGTGATGGTGGTGGTGTTGGTTTGTCTTGTCTTGGGGGAAGGCTGGTTGTTTGAGTTTGGATGGATACTTGAAGGTTTATTGGAAACGATTTCTGCAATTGGAGGCTGAAGAGCCGGGCAATGGCGAAAGATGAGAGTTCATGTGTTCATTCACTCCCATCTAGATTGAGATGTCTGGCGAAGCTTTGATTGAGAGAAGAAGCATTGGTGAGATGGAGTAGGGATAGACGCACTGCATTTTTCGAACAGTTGAGCAATGTGACAGCCGGCCTATGGGTAGTCACATTCAAACGTCAAAATGGAAAGTAGGTAAGCAGTAGGAAAGTGAAAACCCAATAAAGAGGGAATGAAAGGGGGGGAAGGGAAGGAAAAAGGGGAAAAAGATTCGTTCGACGGGAATTGAGCCCGACGTGGGGGTCGAACCCACAACCTTGAGATGACGTAAGCCTTAAGAGTCTCACGCTCTACCGATTGAGCTAGCCGGGCGTGTTGTTTGAAACTGAAAAGCGGCTCACAGCTTATATAATTTGCGAGCTGGGAGGCATCTGCCCTAGCCAAGCGGCAGGATATCCGTCGCCAACCTAGGCAATTCGGACACAAGATGTCATCCAGTCAGGCCAAGAACGCAACATTGCGCGCAACAGAGCGCTGAGCTCAGTGACCAGCAAACGTACTGGTAGTCCTGGTATTCAAAAGCGCAACCCGTGATGTCCGGTTGCGTCCTGATCTGATGCCCTCTGTCCATGTGGTGCACTCTCAGGTAAAATCCAACGCAGCAACGCATTGGTGAGAATCGAAAGAGAAAGCCCAGAAAATTCCTGGCCTGACTGGCTTCATATCCTTGTCTGTCCCCGAAAACCGGGCCCTTCCCGGCAATCAGTGTCCTGGCTCTGTCCGTTTAGCTTTGCTAGACTGCGACCTCTCTGGGAGCGTGATAGGTGAAGGTGGCCCATTGCCGTCCATCGCTCACAGATTATACTGCTATCCGCAACCGGCGGCAACCAAATGTCCGTTCCTATCCGTAGACCACTTACACCTCCGCTAATAAGAACCCCCAAAGGTTGAGAGAAAACACCTTCTCTAAGGGCGGGACACATCCCAACCCCGAATAGCAGCAAGATAAGAACTCCGAGAGACTTGGCTCAGAATCCCTTCTGTCGTGACCTCGTCCCACAACTTTTGCTTTGCTTGGGCTTTCCGTATATGCCTGCCAAATCCATGGAGAGAGACGTCCGTATCTCCCTCCAGTGTCCCGGCCACCCAGGCCAAACTCCCTTCGGCCAGAAGAGCCATGAAACAACCGATCCCGAGCACCAGCAAAAGACAACGAAAGCTCAAGAGAATAGACCCGAAAGATGGCAGTGTACAAGTCAGGTTTTTGCGACCGCCTTGTAAGCGCCGCCTTCGACAAAGAAAAGCCGATGTTTCCACTCTTTCGGAGCTGGCAATTCCGCTGCCAGCTGGGTCTTCCAACCTCCACCGACCGAGGGAAGGCCGGGACCCAGAACCCCAAACAGGGGACGCGTAGCCCTCACTCTTATCCGCTTTTCTGGATTTACACAGCGGTGCTGCTGTGTCTGGGCCGCTTGCGGGTGCTGCCCGGGGTGGCGCCGGGGTGCATCTTTTCGTTGCGCTCGCGCTTGAGCTTCTCGTCGAGGACGCGGGCTGTAGGGAGGCGGGCCGGTCAGCGCTGCCGCTGCAAGAACACGCACGGTCAAAAAGACAAGGGGAGCACTTACTGAGTACGTCGTAGCCGAATTGGGGGAACTCCAGGCACAAGCCGCGGAACTCCTCCTCGGCCTCGGCGCGCAGGGTGTGGGAGCGGGTGGCCCAGAAGTTGGCGACGGGGACGCGGATGGCGGTGTCGTCGCGGGCGGTGAACTCGTAGACGTAGCGAGCGTAGGCGATCTCGCCCTTGGCGGTCGAGTTGACGCAGTGGATCTTGGAGGATGCCAGGTTCTTGAGGTGGACGAGGCCGAACTTCTCCGCAAGGGTGTAGACCTTAGCGTGCTTGAGGAGCTGGTCGCCTGTCAGGTCCACGTCGGGGATGGACGGGTCCTTCTCGAGCGTGCGCTGCCCGGGCACCTTCTTGGGGAAGTAGTCGCCCGTGTATAGGAACTCGAGGAAGCACCCCATGGCCTCGATGTCTTCGCCAGGCAGCTCGATTTGACGCGGCTACACCAGCACCACCAGTATAGGTCAGCCAAAGCTCCCCGAACACACTCTCACCCCCTAGAAAACGAAGAAGAATCGGAAGTACAACTCACACTCCCATCATCAGCAAACTCCCCACACGCCTCCTCAAATAAGCACTCTGCACCAACAACCCCTGATGCGCGCTCAACAATGTCTCCTGCCCGCCCGAACCAATCACTAGTGTCACGATCGGCGTGGATAGGTACTGCGCAAAGGTGACGCGCGGCGGGGCCAGCTTGCCGTCGTCGGCTTCTTCGTGGTTGTCGTCGTCGTCGGGGCCGCCCTCGGCAAAGGGTAGGTCGTGCTGCGACTGCTGCTGCTGGTCCTCGATCATCTCGACGTCCGCTGCGGCGACGGGTTCCCCGGGGAGGGAGGAGTTGAAAGAGTCCGCCATCTTTGTTCTTTCTTTTTTGCTCTTCTTCTTGTCCTTTCTTCTTCTTCTGTTTGATATGGGGTTGGTTGGTTGGGAGAACGAAGGTCAATCGGTCTGTCGGTCGGTTTGCGCCAGAATGCGGTTGCTGGGGAGAATTGAAACGAGCGACTGATGCGGCGGGTGTTGCGCGAGGGTATTCCCGAATCGGCGGGGAAAGATGGGATGCGTGAGAAACGCGAAATTGGGAAATCAATTGGCTAAGCTACCTATGTACGGAATAAACGTCAAGGGAAGGCGGGGAAAGAATTGGATGAACAAAGCCGTTGTGGTGTTGGGAATCTCCCCCCCAGCCGCAGCCTTGTTTTGGAGGTGCAGTCGTCCAGCAACCGCAAGGCTGTGGAGACCCCAGCTCGGTGCAGGGACCGGGATTGATCGTCAGGGGCTGTGTACATAGTACATCAGAGGACCTAACAAACAAAACAATGGGGCCGTATCGCCTGGTGGATGGCTTCCACCGTCAGAGCTCGGAAAATAAATACACATTTCGGTCATTAGGTTCCGCGTAGCGAAAGCTACTTAGTATAGCAAATGTTTGCCTGCGAGTTCCGTTGACATGGAACTGCGCACAAGGCCGAGAGAACTCCACCCAGCAACCGGAAAGGAAGACAATACACCGAGGCAACGCGGGCGCCAGATTTGCCTCGCCGCACCCCGGATCCAAACCCGACTCAGTCGTCGCCCATGGCTTTCGCGCTCGCCCTACGAGCCCGCCCACTACGGCGTAACAGCCCGTCAGGACCAACCTCTTCCGCCTCGCGCTGCAGGTTTGACACACTCCTAACCCTCGGCCGACCACGTCCGCGGGGTGCGACGTCTGTGCTGCCGTCCGACGATTCTTGACTCTGCCCCAGACGATCCTTCCAGTGCTTCCTTCCCCGCGCTTTGGCCTCATCCTCGGGGTGCAAGAAGCGGTTGACGGTCCTGTGGTCGAGGACCCGCTGCTCCTTGTCGCCTTTGCCGGCCGGCGCCGTCTTGGGCCAGACATATCCGTAGAGCTTGGAGTGGCGCTCGCACCGGTAGCAATTGGACTGGGTGTAGTAGGCGTTGCGTTGGACAAACGCCGTGTTGCAGTTGGTGCAGTGGATCCATGCCGTGTCGGGCTCGGAGAGGAGGCGTGGAGTCAGGGTGTAGTCGCCAGGGGTTCGTTGTTGCCGGGCTGGTTCAACAGCAACGACTGCTGAGACCCGGCCCTTCTTCGACTTCGTTGGGAGGCTAGATTCGCTTGTTACGGGGCTCCTCTCCGATGGCAGTTTCGAGACCCCGCCCTTGGGCGGAGGAGCCCGCGCCATCGTCGCCAACCAACCGCTGGGCTCGGCAACATCCGCCGTGCCATCGTCTTCTAGAATCGTCTCATCCGAGTCGTGGCGGGTCCGATCTTCCGCTTCAACGGTGTCAGGATCCAGGATAGTTTCTTCCGAGTCCTGTCGGGCCTTGGTTTGTCTCTCTTGAGGCGACCAGAATGACGTAGGGACTAGGAACCTCTTCATCGTCGACGCACCAGCCTCGGCGGCTGACGCATCCTCGGTGCTGGGAAGCGAGGGCTCTGCAGCGGCAGCTGTATCAAAGGCGCGTTCCGGAGGGATCATCTCGGTTGTGGGAAGGATGGTATCCGACCCGTTTGGCTGGTCAGAGACCGAGGAGATCCGCGGCAGATGCTCAACCTCCAGGTGACTGTCCATCTCCACGCTTTGCTTTACAGGCGAGAGATCCGGCGACAGAAGAGGAACGCCAATCTTTCCGGAGTCGGGCGAATTCGCGTCGATAAGGGTGGCGTTGCTCTCGATGTCGATGCTCGCTTCAGATCCCCTAGAGCTCTGAGCAAACTCGGATTCTGAGCCGGCTGTCGAGATCCCAACGTCCATCGGGATGGAAGATACACGAAAGTGGTTCGTCTTGAAACGCTTGGCCGGGGTCATTGGGGGCGAGCTCAGGCCTGCAGCAGCCAGACTCCGTTTTATCACCGGCGACATACCCAATTGGTCAGCATCACCTGAATCAGTCGTCGAGTCCCTGTCTCCCAGCATTCGCTGACTCCTCCGCGTCTTCAGAATGCGGGGACGAATGCCAGGAGTGACGGACGACGCGCGGGACCCGGCGATGCTGATGCTCTGATCTCGTCTCCGCCGGCGCAGCGAGTAACCCTCGATAGAGCCAGCCAATGCCGCTTCGAGGCTGTTCTGGAGCGACACGGCGCCGTCCTCGGGCTTCCAGCCGTTTGCGAGGTTCGTCTCGCATGTCTGGCACAGGCAGTCGCAATTGTCCTCGCCAAAGTAACTCTCGCTGTACGTCACGGTGATCTCATCGCCGACCTCGATGTCCCTGCATGCGATAATCTCGATCCCTGCCTGGCCGCGAGTAACGAGCCTGGCATTTGCGTCGCAGTCGTGGTTCGCAAATCTGGCGGGCCCCATAAAGAGACTGGTAAGCTTGCTCCTGCTGCTGACCACGAGGCTGAAGTCCTTTTTGCGGAGCGCTAGCTGCGCTTCTTCTTCGGCCGTAACCGTCACCTGGCTGCCGGCCAAGTACTTGATCGTCTCGTTGCGTCGGATGAGCCGTCGTGCTGTGACGCTCGCTTCGTATGAGCCGATGGCGTAGCGGTTTGTGGCGTTGACCTCAAACGGGCAGTCGGGCAGGTAGATGGACATGTACCGCCGAAGGTGGCCCTTGAAGTCGTCCCTCTCCCGGGGCGTTTTAAGGGAGCTGACGAATTTCCTCAGGCCGTCGGTTGCCAGCAGCTTTTCCTCGGCGGTGCTGAGATCCGGGTCGACAATGAGATGAGCCTGGATGATTTTGGCTATTTCCTCCTCCCGGACACCGCGTGAAGCGTGATATGAGGGCCGGTTTTTTGGAATGGTTGTCCAGTAGTAGACCTGTTGTCCACAGTCAGTTTTTGGCGGCCTCGCCCTGTCGAATTTGCAGGAACCCACATGGTCAACCAGACAATCGGTCAAAATGTCATCATAAGCAGCAAGCTGGCCAAAGGTCAGCTGCTTCTTTTTGGAGGCCGGAGCCGGCATCCGAGGCATGGTCGTGAACAGATGAGGCGGTTTTTCGTTGAGTGCTGGTTGTGGGAAATTGATCTGATGGCCGTGGTGGTTGTGAGGCGAGGTCGGAAAAGGTGCGTGGTGTTGTGTGTGTGAAAGAAGTTTCGAACGGTTTGGTTTGAGGCCAGCTCTGCCTGTGTGGTTACAAAGGAGCGGATGCGCAGAGCGGCGAAGGATTTCACTTCAGTGTTCCATTCCCAGAAACCCCGGTTTTCACGCGGAATCCGGCACCAGCAAGACTGCGGTGCGCACGCTGAGAGGTGAGGCAGCAGAATGCCTCCTCGCTGCAGGCTCGGAATCCAGCCAAGTGCGCGGGCTCTAAGCTGGACCTGCCGCCCTGCTGAAACAGATGCACAACCCCAAGAGCTTCCTGCTGCAATCCTCCCGCTGCGATCTTCCAGCAGCTGTAGTCGAGGTGCCAATCGGCGGCTGCACGGAGCCGTCCTTCGAGTCTGAGGGCCTGTCGTCTGAGATTGTCGTCGTGGGTCCGTCAAATGAGTTGTGCCGCCATCAGCGCCGGGCGACAACAACAAACCTGAGGTGCCGCCCAAATAATGGTGCAGGGGTTGTTTCCGGCGATTGGGTCGGGGAGTGGTGATAGTTCTGGAGGGCGTGTTGATGGTGCGACCTTCTCCGTCGGGAGTTGGGAGATGTTCAGGCGCAAGTGCAAAAGGAGAAGAAGGTGGTCGAGGACTTGGTGCATTGGAAGGGTTGGAATGGTTGGAGTGGTCGGCCTCCCTTCTCCTCATGTGCTGTTGCCCGGGAAATTGGGAGGCCAGGCGAGTGCAGCAGGGGGAGGAAGAGCGACCATGCGACAGCCGCTTTGCGCAGCAACCATCATTGGCTCGACGCCCCGCCAAGCCTCCCCCATGCCACAAAAGCCCCAAGCGCCTGCAGCAGCCCCCGATTGGACCAGGCGCAGTCACCACCCTGGTTACATAATCCGGGTTCTTCCAGCCAGCCGCGAACAATTTTGCGGCGCCGGCATTGGTCGGGAGCCGGAGTGGGCTTCAACGTCGAGGTTGCAGAGCCCGGTCAACAGCAGTCGTGGCAGGCGCCGTGTCAGAGCCAGACAAGCCAAGATGATCCAACTAAAGGTGTGTAGCGCTCTAGTCGAGAACCAGACATCCAACTGACGCGGCAGACTAGACGATGCTTAACTGCATCGACAACTCGGGCGCCGCCATCGTCGAGTGCGCCATGGTCATCGGCCAGAAGAGACACGCCTCCATCGGTACGTGACCGCCCGGCCGGCCGGCCCGCTGCGCATCCTCCTCGTTCACTGCGTTAACCGCTTCCCCTTTAGGCGATAGGATAGTGGTGGTGGTCCAGAAACAGCGAGGTGCCCAGGCCGAGGGCATGGCTGCGTCCTCAGGCGCCAAGGTCAAGCGTGGCGACATCCGCCACGCCATCGTCGTGCGGACAAGACAGAGGGTACAGCGAAGAGACGGCAGCGTTATTAAGTTCGACGACAACGCCTGTGTCCTGATCAACAAGGCTGGCGACCCGATCGGCTCGCGTGTCAACGGCGTCGTGGGACAGGAGCTGCGGAAAAAGAAGTGGAGCAGGATTCTCAGCATGGCGCCCATGCAGGCGTAAAGTGGGCGATGGGTCTGGTTTGGGTCAGAAAGAGCGCAACCCGTTCTGCCGATAGGGTTGGCGTGGTTTTGGAGAGGGATAGAGGGAGCGGATAGAGGGCGGCAAGACCGGTGCTGATGTGTCGCATCCGGCGTGCCATCGATGGCTGGCATCGAAACGGCGTTATTAGGCGTCGTGTATACTACTTGTACAAATGAAAATGCAATAGGGGCAAGCAGTCAACTCCACAACCTGTTTCCGTTCGGCGACCCGTGCCGGTCGAGTACATACATGTGTGCAACGACCTCGATAGAAAACGCTGCGCCGCGCCCCAAAAGCCCAGATCTACCACCATAAAGACCCCTTATCGCTGAACGCCAAAGTGTGCCAATGTCCGTTATGAACCTCCTCCAGGTGGGAGTTAATCGCAAGAAAAGACAAGCCTATTGAAAGATATTGCCGCAATCGCAGCAGACATAGAAAAGTTTCTGGCACGGTTAGCAATCTGTCTCCATCCCGAGGCTTCAAGCTGGGCGTCTCTCACCATTCCCGTTTCAGCGCTGCGCTGCTGTGACTGGAAAAAGACAGCCTCCTGGTGGTTGCAAGCCGGACAGCTGCGCTTGGCCCGTGGCAGCTAGGCGAGAAACATTGTCAGCCACTGGGCATCCTCCTGATACAACATTAAACCGCCATCCAATCCCCCCTGCTCCGACCGGGACTCCAAGACACCGGGCTGTGTCGCCACCCGAAAAATGCTATGTCGTATTATCCATGAAAATGCGTGAATCGTGTGGGTGTCCGCTGTCGTAAAGGTCATCCGTCGTTCGAGTCGCCCGTGGCATTCGAGCCGTATTTGAGCCGTGGCCCTGGCGGGGCCTTAGGAGGCCCAACCCTGGGCGAGCGCCGAGGCAACAGACGACTTCAACGCGGCGCCGACAAGAATGCTCTCGGCCTTTTCGTCTAGCCC
>FTIZ01004324.1_pt2 | contig 13635 bp, 12 predicted proteins | sample 1658381 | NCBI WGS metagenome assembly FTIZ01 (sample SAMEA3914822, study PRJEB12502) | metagenome | biome: forest; material: soil | place: USA | collected 2012-03-12 | depth 0.1 m
TGCATCGGATGGCTCAGTCAGCCGCGTCCCTCCTGATGTCAGGCCCGCCGGGTGCCGGGCTGGGCGGTGGGAATGAGAAAGGGGAATCGTCACGCCCAGGGGCGGCGCTGGCGAGAGCCGGCGAGAGCTCCGTCCAGCTGCGCTCTACCGCCCCGAGCGGCGGCAGCGGGGCCATGAGGATGGGGCAGGCAGAGGAGCACATCGCCCAAGAAGAAGCTTCATTTGCGGCCTTCCTTGACAGCGGAAGCGTCCCGATTCTGTCGGAACCCAGTGGCCTCGAGGACGAAGGTGCTTGGCACTCGGCCGTTTCTGGCCCCTCGGTTTCAGGCTCGACAAGGAAAATAGAAAGGCCCACACAGTCGATCACGGAACAAGAGGCCAAAGATGGCGCCGACGTCGTTACCTTATTGTCTCGTGGCAGTGATCTCGACGAGGTCTTCAGGCATGTCAACGAGCCTCCGTCACAAGAAGATTTGGCCGGGTTGCGCAAAGCGCTGTTTGGTGAAGGGGCAGACCACGGCGCCTCGCCGGTTGCCTGGGACGATGTGCTCAATTTCATCCCCGAATATCTCCAGGCGCACGCAGCTCCACCAGGGGCCCGGCCAGAAGACGACCTCTTGATGCATCTCGGAACTCTGGACCCCGACGAGGCCTGGCAGACGTGGATTGGCCAGTGGTCCCGCGTTCTGACAAGCTATCAGGACGAGGTCTGGGGTGATCTTGGCGCTCTTGTTGACGAGGCTCGCACAGAGGTCCGGCGGATCGAAGAGGCGGCGCCGGGCGAGAAGCCCCCTGAGCCGACCGCCCTCCTGCGATTGCGCGCCATCCTCGGCCACTTGCGAGGCGCGCAATAGGCCGCCGCCGGATATCTACACAGCGCACCACGATCCCTACATCCTCGAGCTTCGTTGATGGCAGTCAACTGGTCATGTCACATCACGTGCCTTCATGGGCCATCCATCGTCAAGGCGGCCCCGCCTCAGGGTTGTTGTGTTACATTTTACCCCGCCGGCACCCTTGACCCAGTGTGGCCCTGGTGGGTTGCTGGGCCAGCCATGGGATGACATCACTCGGTGGTGCTGTTGGCCTTGTGGTTGGTCCAAGAGCTCTTGAGGCTGCACCAAGCCGCCCATCACCGACCACGGCCAAGGCTTGTCACCGCACTGCGTTGTACAAGTCCGCCCTCGGCCTAGGCTGTAACTTTTAAAGTGTACATACACCGCCCCCTCCAAGAAAGGCGCTCGCTTTTCTTCATCGCAAGAGGAGTTGCGGTGCCACAGGGCTGCAGTTCGGCGCGCCATCCTTTTCTGTTTCGTGTAAATACGTTTGGTTTACGACTAGAGTGGGCTTCCCACTTGAGGCGCATGCTTCACGAAGTGCACGATCTGCCCATCTACTAATTGCCATTATCTGTACATACCACATCAGATCATCGTGTTGGGCGCCATTGCATTTGTACTTTGCGCCTGGCCTCCCCGTTTCCCCGTCGCCATCCACTCTCAGCTCCCGCCCCGCCCCGCCGGCCAGGATGAAGATCAAACGGCCACCCCTTGCGCCGACACCGAGCTCCCGCGTGCTCCTCGCCGTCCTTGCATGGGCATCGGTAGTCCGCGCCAGCCTCCAGCCCTTCCGGCCAGTTGAGACGGCCGCTCCCGTCGCAAAGCGCCAGGCATGTCTCGCCAACTTCTACAGCTGCGCCGACCAAGGCACCGCCTTCAACAACATCTGCTGCCAACAAGGCCAACGATGCGCCCTCGACGCCAATAACAACCCGGCCTGCTGCCCGACCGGGTGAGCCTCTCCCTCCTCCCTACCTCGAAGCAAGCCAACCCAATGCGCTGACCATCCCCTTCCCCTTTTCTCCCATCAGCGCCGTATGCACCGGCACCGCGCCAGCAAGCTTTGTGACCCCCAGCACCGCCACCGTCACAGCCGCCTCCTACGTTCCAAACGCCTACTTTTCATTTCCTTACGCGGCTACCTACTTTGCAAACAGCGGCTATTGCTCTGCCGCAATCAGCCAGTGCAGCGCCAACTACGCCGCCTGCACCTCCCAGCTAGAAGGCCAGGGCGGCGGTGCCGGGTACGCGGTGACCATCGTCGTGCCGGGGGGCGGGGGCAAGACCGTCGCCGGTGGAGGGGCAACATATAACGCTGCGAGCGCGACTAGCATTTGTAAGAAGACCCCTTTTACTCCCTGCTATCCTACCGTCGTCGGTACTGTACGGAACGGGACGGGACGGGATGGGGTGACAGGCCCGGCGGTTTGCTGACCGAGGTGTTTTCGACGCGCGCAGGCAACAGTCTATCCAGCGTGGCCTGCGGCGGCTTGCAGCCGAGCATGTGCACCATGTCGGGAATCACCGCTGGGGGCTTCTATTTCGGCACGGAATCGGGCAATGCGGCGGCCGCGAGACCGACGGCGGCAGCAGCAGCAGCCGGGTTGGTCGGTGCTGTTGCTGCGGGAATGGCTGGACTAGGCATCTTATGAACGGCCTCGCGCCCGTCGACGCGGGCTTGGATTGGACCCGTTTATGAACTAGCTGGGACAGCGAGCGCGCGATCTGTTTCCACATTATGACATGTAGTTGACGTCTATGTTTACGAAGGCACGAACGAATGGAACACGATACTACATGCTGTACCATACCAGGCTTTTCTTTGATAGCGAGCTATACAACACGGCTTTCCAGAGGTATATGAACCAACTCAATCACCGCTTGTCGTGTCACAGCCTCAAACGAAACCAGAAGTAGTCGGCCTATGTCGTTCAAGGCCTACAGCATGCGGTATCTGATCCCGGTTGGATAGGGAGTACGCGCATCGCGATAGAGATTGCCCGGCGGCGGCAGCAAACAATCGCACTACCGCACTTTGAGAGAGACAACGGACAAGAGTCAACCTTCCGTAGTTGATTTGATTACCCGTTGCAATATCCGATCCTTGGCCCAGGTCCCTCCAAGTGTCCCACTGGTGTACAGAAGCAACATTATATCTGCCAGAAGCGAGCCGACAGAAAGTACCGTCCAAATTCCGTGCCCGTTAATATCCCCCGTTTTGTGCGCCATCGCTAATCATCCAAGCACATGAAACCCAAAATACAAACCGGCAGGTCATGCCCCGCTCCATTACACAAACCGTAGGACAAGACATTTTGCCTGCCGAAACCAACACCGGCACCAGATACAAGAACAAGTCTGCGAAAGCCCCTGCAGATGAAATCCCGAAGCAAAACACCAAATAACAAAAAGAGGGTGGTGGATGGGTGCCGATGGTGTTCCCAAAAATAGCGATGCCGGGGATGTTGCCGAGTCATCCTATCGTTTGTCGTGGACGACCTCAGCAGAGCTGCCCAAAAGATCGATCTCGCGGTCAACATGACCAATGCTACCCTGATTCACGATCCCGTATCCGGCAGGGCCCCCCTCAGAACCACCATTGGAATCCTGAAGATCGACCTGGGTAAAATCGTCGGTGAGTCCGGCCGATGAGCCCGAGAGTCTCCTCTGCGAAGACGTCCGCTCAAACGGCAATCGCGACAGCCTTGGTGCGAGGGTGGCGGGCTGGGCCGTATCGAATGGCTCTAACTGCGCGTCACCTGCCTGGGAGTTGTTCCATGAATGCCGTTTGGAGCTCTTCCGGGGAACATCGGGAACGTGAAGGTCGTCATCTAGCCCAGCATGCGAGGCTTGGCTCGTCTCCTTGATGCCCTTCTCTGTGCCAATGTCTGTCGAGAGTGTTAGGATTGGTGGTGGGCTGGCAGCGCCAGTCTCATCTGTGCTGTCCTCTCGAGATATTCTTTCGCTATTGAGCGGTTCCCGCTCCTGGGATGTTAAGCTCATGGAGCGAGCTCCCTGATTTCGTCGCCCTTGATCCTCATCGTCCGAGTCAATGGGCCCGTTACGCAAAACCCCCATCGCGACCGGTATCCCTTCGGGAGGCGTCTCATCCTCAAAATCGCCACCCCTGGCGCGCATCGCAGGCGGCATGCGTGAGCTCCTAACGACTTCGAATCCCTTTCCTTTGTCTTTTCCTTTCTTCCCTAACATCCCCCAGAACCAGCCCGCGGCGGAGGCCATTGGCCCGGTTGGATCCGCAGGGCCCGTCCCTAGCTTACGGTTCGGCGCGCCCGAATTCAACCTCTCGCCCCTAACCCCGTAATAGAAGTCCACTTCACGAGTCGAGTAGTCAGCTCGTGGGGCAAAAGGAGCTGCAAAGGGCGCAGGCGTGGCGTCCCTGGATATTTGCGCGCCGATTTCCACGGGGTCTCCTAGGATGCCTGCCCCGGTCTGGCTCAGGCGCTTCTGCGGCCAGTCGCCGGCTCGCCATGGTCCGGCTGTCCTGGAGGAGGGCTCGGATGACGTCTCCAGGGTGGCGCGTCGTTGTCTCGGGGGGCGATAATAGGGGTCTGGCGTCTGGAGACCGAACGGCCCTTGGTGACGGAGAACGTGCTTAGGCGAGGGTAAGTAGGATAAGGTACTCGCCTCGCCGGGAGTGGTCGGGGTAAAGGAGCTCGCGCCGCTGTCAAAATTGCGGCCTGGCGTATCGAGGCTCAGGCTTTCTAGGGCAGAGGAGCTTCTCTGGCGGCGATGCATTAACAGCCCAACGCTTCCGGCTGACTCGCTCCGGACACGGCCGCCGGCCATGATGTATCCGGTCTTAGAGACCTCGTCAGAATCGAGCATCGCCGAGCTAGACAGCTGACTATGCCTAGATGGGCCATTAGTCCGTCGTGACATGCGTCGTGACAGCTGTCGCATCCCAAAGATCTTGGACAAAGCCCCCCTCGACTGTCCGCGAACGTCGTCGCCGCCGGCTCCAAGCATGCGGGCCAGAACCTCAACAATTGTCTGAACGGCATTGAGGAGGAAGCCCAGAACCAGCACTCCAGCATGGGCAACGAGTATGGCATAACCAATCCAGCCTTTGGGGCCGTCCGTCACTCCAAGAGAAGGGACAAAGGCAACCATCATAAGAACGGTGATGAGACGGAGCGCGGAGAAAAGCGTGTGATAGGCGTTCATCGACGTGGGAGAGTGGAAGGGCCGGAAGGCGTGAAGCGTCAAGATTTGAATAATCTCGCAAATGGCGAGGAGAACGACCTGAGCAACGCCAGAAGGTTGGACAGCCCCAATGGCGATACCACGGACAAACGTGAGAAGAACCGGAATCAGGGTGAACGCTGCGGCTTCATCGGAGTAGGTGTTGTATAGGGGGCCGTAAAGGAGGACGGTTGGGAGGTCGTCGAATAGGAATGCTCTCGGCTTTGTGGACGCGATGAGGTAGAGCAGCCAGGCCGCAAAACCGATGATGAGAATCAACGTCAAGACCGCCATTGCGACGGCATAAGCCGGTGAATTGCTGGCGACAACCAGCTGAAAAGTCGACAGGGCTACGATGGGTAGCAGAAAATAGTGGAAAACTATCCTGATGACGTTTCCGAGGGTGAAGGGAATGTTCTTGGCACGGAGGTCTTCCTCTGTGATCTTCTTGAAGAATCGGTAGAGCCACTGAGCAAGGAACCCAGTCTGGACGAGCACAATCATACCGGCGATGATGGCGAGTAACCAGACCATCATGCCTGCCCAGATGTCGGCGACGTTGCCCATCCCGACGAGCTGAGCAAGTTTTTGCAGGCCGTATACACCAGTGGTGACGTAGATTCCGTCCTGGACGCTCATCCAGCCCGGGTCGTTGCTGACGAAGCTCTGATTGAACATAAGTGTTGCCCATGATCCCTGGCTAACGATCGGCTGGTAAAATCCTGGATAGTTGAGGGTCAGCCCACCCGTGAGGACGACGAACTGAATGTACTGCAGACAGTCTCCGAAACCAGGCGTGACGAGGCGGAGGAGGTCAGGGTCACGGCCATAGTTGGAGCTCCAGTGGAATATGTCGGCTGCCCCCCATGGGCTGAAAATGCCGGCGAACACGGTGGCGGCACCCACAAAGATCAATACCAGGAGGGGCAGGAACTTGAGCAGCCAGGCCAAACTCCCCAGATCGGGCGTCACGGCTGCCGAGACACACCCGATGTTGGTGCCTCTGGCATCGCCATAGATGATGATGAAGGTGGCCGTAAGGGAGCTGAAGGCATAGGACGAGTAGAGGTCGTTGCTCATGGCTACGGACGGCAGGACGTACGGGAGCAAACTAGAGCCCGAAGGACAAAATCAGCACTCCTCTAGAACCGAGTCTAGCAATCAATCCAACACGCAACCAAAGGCCGGCGGCTAGGCAGCGGTATAGGGCAAGCGTACCTAGAGTTGGCCTCGACGAAGACGGGCGCAAGGGGGCACGAGGCATTCACCAGCGATGTGTTGCAAAAGTTTGTATTCTCGCTCCACGGCTCGTAGGTGAGGACTTCGATCTTGCTATGGAGCGTCGTGAGTTTGGGGTTCGGCACGTCCGGCTCGGGCTCGTCGAGAATCTTGCCGTCGGTCTTGGTCGGGTCTTTCCAATCCGGGCTGTCGGGGGGTGGCAGCGTGACATTGGTGAAAGTGCCCTTCACATTCCCCCACATGGTCACACGGAGGGTGTGCTTGGAATCGGTAGCGTTGAATGAGGCTTCGACCCGCTGAGGCACCCATTGCAGCGGCGTAGGCACATTGTTGACGTAGGACTCTGGCAGGCAATTCTCGAAGGGCACGGCGGCGGCGGCGGCGGCGCTGAGCAGCGAGCTCAGGCCGAGCGTCAGCGAAGTGAGGGCAGCGACGGCTGACGGCCGTGGCAAGCGAGAACGAGAGTGTTTTCTAGCGGCGAAATCGAGGGGCGAAGAAAAAGCAGCGTGTGATCCGGTCGGACTGAGGGGAGATGAGGAGCGCGGGTGGGACGGCGCACGACCGGGAGGCCGATGTCCACCGCACCAGTTGCTACGGTGGGCACCATATGGCTCGGGCTCGGACTCGGGGGACGGCGGGCCAGAAGCATGGACTGTCGGCATGGTTGGGTCGAGAGGTCGGGGATGGCAATTGTGTCGGCGACCGGCTGGCTCGATCCTCAAGACTCGAGGCTTGAGACTTGAGGCGTGGGCGTGGGCGTGGGCGTGGGCGAAGCGAGCGACAGAGGCGCAGGGGAGAGCAGGATAGGCGACACTCAGCACAAGCGGCAGCGGCCTACCTGCAGCGCATCTTGGACGGAACTCCCTGGATTGCAGCGCCTTCGCGGAGTGGGCTAACGGCGACGAGGAGGGCTCGATGGCCAGTCGACGGCGGAGAAGCGATTGTAAAACGTGGAGTTTGGGCCGGCCTCGATCTCGTAAAATCGAAAAGGCAGTGCAGGAGGCTCTCAGTCAGGGACGATGCTGGGTCCAATTTGGAGAAGACGGCGGAGACTGCTGTGGGCAGTGGTGGGCCGGTGTGGATCCCGCCCAAGTGAGACCTTGATACAGGCTCCACCAGACAGGCTGCTGATCGGCGAGAGATCTGCTGCGCTGGTTGGCTGTGGTGGCCTTCGCGTTTCTGTGGGGCTGAACGGGTTGTCGCCAAGCATGACGTTCACTGGGAGTGGGGAGCAAACCAGCTGAAGGCGCTGCGGCTGGTGGACGATCCACCCCAAGCCATGCCCAGTTCCACCCGCCGGTTCAACACGAGCATCGCAGGAACACAACACGCCGTTCCAACGGTCTGTTGGTCCATCGGCCACACTTAGTCAGCCTTTCCCGTCATGACCCTCGATTATAATCGCTGTTGGTTATTCCTGGGATCCCGGCCTGGGACGCAAAGGGCACGTTGCGACGCCCTTTTTGCGCTGTGACGGCGTCTCCAGCCCAATCAGATGCGCTCATCATCTGCAGGCGGCCTCGTGTCGACTCGGTCGTGAGCAGAACCACGTCCGCAAGTCAGTCCTGTTACATCTCCTCGTCATCAGCCCGCATTTCTCTGACCCCCTACTGAGATTCCTGCTTTTTCTCCGAAACGGCTAGCCGAGCGTGTTGTTGAGTCCAAACCCAGGTCGGTGAATTGAAATGCCGAGGCCAACAAATCTACCGCATACGAGTGGGTATGGAGAGGGTTCGGCCAACTCATCCGGCGAAACCCTCCTACTCGACATCCCAAAGCCTTCGCTTCGGTCCAGAGTCCTCTTCACGGTCGACAACCGCCGACTCAAGACTTGCACGATGTCTTCCACATAGAATAACGCGCTACGGCGCCTGAGAGTAACTCCTGTCTCGAGGGACCTGTCTCCCTCCCCGGTTTCGACGATACACGGGTTGAAATTCTTCCGTCTTAGCCGGGCCAAATATGAAGCATGGTGAGTTGTCTGGAACGACCGAGCCAGGTCGTCATCTCTAAGAGCTCATGCCCAGATGCTGCGAATGTGCAAGGGATCCAGCAAGTCAAGCGTAGTGAGCCGAACTCTCACTTGGATCAACGCATTTAGATCCTGCTCCAAGCCCAGCTAGTCCCATCTATCCCCGGCGATTTGCCAGAAATGTACCGCTCAGGCCGGTCTCCCCGTGGTAGATTCGCGCCAAAAGAGTCTCGACCAGTAGGGCTACGTCTTCGGGGCCAGTTCCCTCCTTAAAAGCACTTTTCACCTCCCCGTCAACCAACCAAGTGTCGAATCGAGAGGCGTTTAAAAATAACTTTGTCAAGTTGCACCCACTGGCCACCACGGTCAGCAATAGTGTACACGTCTGGGAACCGCGAGGGATTGTCTCGAGAGGAAGTTGTTCCGTCTTCAGTCGCCTGGGCTTGTTCTGTGAGTTCTGTGTCATGAGGCGCTGCTGCTTGATTAGCCGCGTCCTTGGATCATCTGTCAGCAAACTCGATTGAGCTGTGTCTTCATCTAGACCCCTCTGCAGGCCGGTTTCTGTCGAGGTTTCACCACCACCAGCGGCGACGCATGAGAGAAGTTGGCGAGACGGTAATGCTTGTGGGTTCGTTTCCTGGGCGTTAAGGTTGACCGCAAAATCATCCGCCATCATGAGGTCCACGTCCTCAATGTCCAGCCGACGCGCCGATGCTGATGCTCCTGTGCGCCGAGTTGGTCTGGTAAAACCCGCGAGCTCCTGGTCGTGGTCCAGATTCGCCCGGTCGCGGCGTCGTTGACGCCTGTCGTTCCTGTCAAATGATAAGCGGGACTGAGTGAGGTGGACTGATCTAGCTGCATGTCGTGGGAGACGATGTTCCTTCGTACCACGCCCCCCGTAGGCGTATTCATGAGAAGACGTTGGTGGACTTTGAAGTCCACGATTGTGGCGAGACCGGCCATGGCGGTCTGCCTCTCGAGCGTGGCTGGGGGGTGCTTTGCGAGGCGCTTGCCCGAAGACCTCTTGTATACTCCTGCCCCGCGACGCCGGATTCTCGAGCGCGTTACGGCGGCTGGGTTGGGATTCCAGCGCTCCTCTTTGGGCTTCCACTCCTCGTCCTGGGGGCGGTTCTCGGGTGATCAACGACGAAGCCCCATCACCACCGTTGGTGGCACCATGTCCCGGAGGTTGCAGTGGGGTCTCGTGATGGGTTTCTTGGGCTGTCCTCTCTGGTTGCGGGCTGGGTTTTCGGTGGCTACTAACGAGTTTGGCGATGGACCAGGGGTTTAACCCTTCCTTCGAGCGCTGTCCGCTGTCACTTTTATCGACGTCATCGTCAGGGGCAGTAAACATATGAGGGTTGTCATCGGCATCGGAATCATCGTGGTCATCGTTGTCGCTAACCCCGTCGAGTCCGGAAGACATATCAACCCTCCACAATGGAGCCGCGGCCTAGGTGTTTCAGCAGGAGTCGTTCACGCACAATAAACGCCTCCATACCTGAGACGGCAAATAGCGGCCCAGAACTTCAGAGGCCACCCCAACGGGCGAGTCAGCATCCGCTTCAACCCTAGTCACGGGCGGCGGGAGAGAGGCATGGGGCTCGGGGGTTGAATAAATGAGTAAAAGGAAGGCCTCAAACCGATCGAGCAGATCTTGTTCGTCTTTGAAGATAACATCATCCTTCAACGGCTCAACATTGACATCGTAGCTTCCCGGCAGACACCGAATGTTGAGCCGAATAAAGGGGTCCTTGGGCGGGTCTTCCGGCCGCACCCGGGCCAGATGCCGTCCTAAGTGCGTCTTGAACAGGGAAACGAGCTTTTTGGCTGTTCCTCGTGCTGGCGAGACTGGTCGGGAATCCACCGAGAGGAACGCTCCTTTGATAATCTTCCGAGAATCGGCTCCGGGTCGCGGCAGTAGTGCTTCAAAGATCGGGCCTGCCTCCCGCTCGGGTGAGGCATCCAGGTTGTATTGGGTGTGCACTGGCTGGGCACTTTCTTGAGATCTCTCGCTTGGGAATGTTTCGAAACTGCATTGGGATGCGAGCTCGGTACCGAAAAGCTGCATGGCCGCGTTCTTGACATCACCGTCCGAGGCGGGGGCGTAGGACCACGAGAGGTTGGGGTTCTTCAGGACCGCGAATCGCAGCCTTAGCCCTGGTCTCGCAAGCGTGTAAGATCGTAGAAGGTCCTTCATCTTGCCTAGGCTCTTCGGTGCTTCCTGCATAGCAACCTGCAACCTGACGGGTAGATGCTGGAACAGGCCAGTAACCCGGATGGTGGTGCCAACCGGAGCCGCAGCAGGTCGCCGTGCATCAATGCCTCCTCCTTTCGCAAGGGATATGACATTTGCCAGATGCTCGGTCGACACTCGAGTGGTTAGAGAAATGTCGGCTAAGGTATTGGCACTCGCCAACGCAGCACCACGGAACCCAAGGGTGCTCCCTCCCAGAGCGCCGAGTTCGTTGAAGGACCGAAGCTTGCTGGTATGGCCCGGGCAACCAAGGAAGTCAAAATCGTCCGAACTGATGCCATGGCCGTTGTCCCGAACTTCGATTTTGTCGACCGTGTTTGGCGAGACCAGCACATCGATCGAAGTGGCTCCCGAGTCGATGGCATTGTCCAGGAGCTCCTTCAATAGGAGCGTGGGACTAACGATGACAAGTGTCGATCCGAGTTGACGGACGGTGCCTTCGGGTAGTGGCAAGATTGACATTTCGAGCCAAACAGTAAGGATATCGGGGAGGGGGGAGGCGATATCCTGCAATCAACCACCACAGCAACCGGGTGCTCAAGGGTCCCGGGCTCCCAGTGATGTTCCGTGAGAAGCCTGAGCCTATCTGAGATTGTGTGTCTCAGAGATTGAAGAGCCGCATACCTAAAAAATCTGCCCCTCCATCCAGTTCCCTCCTTAGGCATCAGTCCGAGCCTGCAGAGAATGAAGGCATCGATTTGGGAAGGAGCTGTTTAGTGTTGACATCCTCGGGAGTTGGGGATGGTCAGCAAGGCTGACTAAGCACAGTAGAGGAGCTTCCGGAGGTGGGGCCTCTTCCGGGACTGCCCCTCCATGCTTCCATCTGCCCCTCGTCACGCTCGGAAACATCTCTGGTGCTTATTAGACATCAGAAGAAACACAGACTTGTTGGCTGATTCGATCCGTCCCAATTGGTCGAACCGCCTCACTCTCCAAACTTCAGGTTTTACTCCTCGCACATTCTCGAGCCCGGTTGCCTCACAAAATGCACAACAAAGGTCCCGCCCCGCAGCTCCACGACGGCAGCAACCTGCGCATTGGCATCGTCCACGCGCGTTGGAATGACAGCATCATCGACCCCCTGCTCGCCGGCGCGAAGGCCAAGCTTCGCGAGTGCGGTGTGAAGGAGTCGAATGTTGTCGTCCAGACGGTCCCGGGCGCGTGGGAGCTGCCAATTGCCGTCCAACGGTGCGTTTGAACACTCCCGACTTGCCCTCTCCACCCCCTCCCCTCCTCCTGATGCCGTCTGCCCACCTCCCTCCTCTCGTGTCAATCCTTGACCTCCCCATCATTACGAACCTTCGGACCGGACTTGAACGGCCCAAGCCTATACGAACTGCGTTCGCAACTGAGATCCCTTCATACTGACCCCACCAACAGCCTCTACGCGGCATCACAAGTGCAGTCCTCGTCCGCCGGCAGCGGCGGCTCCGCGGGGGACCTCCTCGGCAGCTCGACGGCCGACCTGGCCGCGTTACCCACCCCCTCCGCTTCGACCGGGGTATTCGACGCCATCATCGCCATTGGCGTGCTGATCAAGGGCGAGACGATGCACTTTGAGTACATCTCCGGGAGCGTCTCGGACGGCCTGATGCGCGTGTCGCTCGACACGGGCGTACCCGTCATCTTTGGCGTCCTCACCGTCCTGACTGACGAGCAAGCCAAGGCACGGGCGGGTCTCATCCCGGGGAGCCACAACCATGGCGAAGACTGGGGCCTCGCCGCCGTCGAAATGGGAGTGAAGCGGAAGGATTGGGCAGCCGGGACCATCGCATAGGGAAAGAGAGAGAGCAGACACCTTTCTCTCAAATGCGTTGTTGGATACTTGAAGCCCTCCTCGGAGACCATGGTCAGAGGCGAATGAATGGGGTCGAAAGAGTCGCTTTTGTATATTGGTATTACCAGATTAGCGCATCAACATGCTATGTCTATCATGCATCCTCCTCGCAGACGAAAGAACCAAAGGGCTCAACGCAGGTTCGGCCCCCAGACAAGAAAAAAGGAAGAATATACAGAATACAATGCGAGCGCCTCGCCTTGCTTTATTCCATGAATGCCGACTATTCAAGACCTCAACCGACCCTGCCCCTGCCCACCCAATCTTCCTCGCTCATTATTAAAATTCTCAACCGTCTCTTCAACGCTGCTCAGCTGATCAATGCTCCAATGTCGTCGCCGACCGACTTCTTGGCCCTCCACATAGACCTCTTCTTTTCACGCTTCGCCTTCATGGCTTCCCATCCTTCTTCTTCGTCTTCATCCGAAGCGTTGCCGGATCTGGTCACCGAGATGGTAGGCCCGACGAGCCCCGGGATGGCTCCAGACATGGTCGTAGATTTTCGCAGGTTGCCAGGCACGGGTGCGGGAGGCGGCACATGCGAGACCGGACGGTACCGGCCCGGAAGACCGATGTTGCTGCGCTCCGACGGCGCGATCGAGGGGGCATAACCGCCCCCTTGGATCCGAATCGAAGGCGCAAACCCGGCAGGTTGTGCCGGCTGGATCCACGACGCCGAGCTGGGCTGGACCATGCTCATGGTGCGCATTTGTGCGTCACCCCGGCTAAACGGCAGGTCGAGCATCGAGTCGTTACCCCCGACGAACGAGTGCCGCATCATGTCGGGGCCCATAAAACCTGGGGCGAGGCCGCCACCCATGGCGCTCAGATTCCCGACCGAGGGCGATGTTAGGTTCCCGCCAGCCATCGCGGGAGCATTGCCATTCTGACTAGCCACCATCTGCATGAACTGCATTTGCATTTGCATAAAATGCTGCATCTGCTGAGTCATCTGGATTTGAGCGTGGTCGCCCGGCGAGAGCATCGGAGGAGTCGGATTGGGTTGATACATCATGTGGGCAGGGATGCCCGCAACGGGATCAAAAGCAGCTGCTCCGGGCATCGGACCGGGGCCGTCCAGGTGCGGACTGCCTCTCCTCCTGGCGCGGTTGCGCTCCTCGTTGGCGATGACTCCGATGAGGCCGCCAGGCGGAGCCGATGGACCGGGTTGCGCAGGGGCAGGAGCGCCGCCGCCAAGGGCAAAGCTCTCCCGAACGGAATTGCGGACGAGCCCGGCGCCGAGGAAGGCGTAGTCGGGCTCGATGGAGTCCGCAGGCTCCCAGCGCCG
>FTIZ01751775.1_pt1 | contig 13631 bp, 8 predicted proteins | sample 1658381 | NCBI WGS metagenome assembly FTIZ01 (sample SAMEA3914822, study PRJEB12502) | metagenome | biome: forest; material: soil | place: USA | collected 2012-03-12 | depth 0.1 m
CCCTCCTCGCCGCCGGCGCCAACCCCACCCCGCTCGACAGCCTCTCCCGCACCCCCCTCACCCTCGCCCACACCCACTACACCACCGAACCCGCCTCCACCTCCTACCCCCTCATCCTCTCCGCCCTCATCACCGCCTCCCCCTCCACAGCCACCTCCGACCCCGACCTCATCGCCGCCTGCGCAGCAGCCGGCTCCGTGCCCCTCCTCACCCAGCTTTGGCAAGCCAACCCCGACCTCGACTTCACCCGCCCCGACCGCTTCGGCTGGACGCCGCTGGCGCTGGCCCGGCAGTTCGCGCGGCGCGACGCCGAGGCCTTCCTCACGCGCCAGGCGGTCTGGCGCGGGCGGCTGCCCCGGAAGTGGGGCAAGGGGTTCCCTTGCGGCGGGGCGATTGCCGCGGGGAGCGTGCAGGAGGATGGGATCCGGGTGGTGCATACTAGTGGAAGGCGGGTGTGTGTGTCGGCGGAGAGGCCGCTGCCGGATGGGTTGGAGGGGTATTACTTTGAGGTGGAGCTGTTGGAGGTTCCCGACGGTAAAGGGGAGGGGGAATTCCCTGAGATGGCAATTGGGTTTTGTACGCTGGGTGGCGCGGCGATTGAGTTTCCTGGCTGGTGGGCTGCTGGGGAGGGGGTGTCGACGGCGAGGTCGTGGGGTTATCATTCGGATACGGGCGGGGTGTATGCGTCGGGGGATGAGAGGCAGACGGAGGTGGATGTGACGGTGGAGGAGTTGAGGTATCGGGTTGGTGATACCGTCGGGGCGGGGGTGGATTTGGCGAAGGGGGAGATTTGGTTTACGCGGAACGGGGTCAAGTTGGAGACTGTGGCCAAGGGGGTTGAAGGGAGGTTGTTTCCGGTGGTTGGATTGCATGATGAGATTTGTTTCGAAACCAACTTCGGGCGGGAGGGGGATGGTGAGTTTAAGTGGAAACCAGAGAAGAAGGAAGGGCAGGCGGAGGAGACGGCGGTGGTCAAGTTGGTTGTGCTGGGTAGAAAGGAGGACGACAAGACGGCTGCCGTGCAGGTGACGACCCAGGAGGTGGTTGTCGTGGAGGCGAACTGAACGTGTGTGGTGATGAGTTTTTGGATTCCTTTGCGGCTCTCGCCTCTCAATGATTGACGAATGATGAAAATCTTTGCAAGATGTCATTGCCCCTTTTGGGTGAAGTGAGTACTGGTGATTGAGCTTTCAAGCAAGGAGTATCTTGAGATGCAGAGTGGCCATCAAACATCCGTCGTTCGGTGGGGGAGATGGAGACAAAACATCCAGTGGTAAAAGGGGGCGACTCCGCTTCCACCGCAAAAAGTCGATCCACCCAGGGGTCGAACCTGGAACCTCCTGATTCGTAGTCAGACGCTCTGCCATTGAGCCAGCGGACCTGCTTGGCAATTGTTGGGCTTGGGCTCAAATGCAAACGTTATGCGGAGCCCGTCAGCCGTGTTGAAGATTCACGTACGTTTTGAGGTGGCCTTTTCGTTCAAAGAAACCATTGCATTGTCGTCGCATCTGTACAACCATTTCTCCGCAAATCCGAGCGCTGAACGGCATCAATGCGAATTGCCCGCAAACCTCCGACTCCTGACGTCCTGGGATTTACTTTAAGTAATGAACCTAGCAGCACAGTACGAGACAGGACCCTTGAACGATCGAGTAGGGCGGCTGTTGAACTCCTGCTCGCTGTCTCTTATTAGCTTCAGATGCTCCTGTTCTTGGCACTTGCAGCCAGCAAACCACCCAATCCTTCGGGCCTCACTGACTTCAGTGTTCGTATCACACACCCTGTCTGGAGTGCGCCACATCCGCTCGCAGCCGCAAGGTGCCGGCCGGGCGGCGAACCGCCCAAATTTCGACCCAGCTCCATGCGGGGCTTGTCGTCAGCCATCATTGACGCCCAGACCAACAATGCCGTTCGTCATTCCAGAGTTCTATTCCACGACACGAGTCCCCTATTCGTTGTATATCAGTCACTCGAGTCGACTTACACCTGCCCGCGAATTAGAAGTCCGCCACCCAAAGGCGTCGAGATCAAGGCCCCCAGAAGCACAGACGATGGAGCTGCAGAAGTTTCGCATAAGAGGCTCTGCTGCAGACAGGATTGTGAAGAAATGCGAAAAAGAGGTGCGGCTTCCTCTCATAGTCATGATTTATAGATGCTCAAGCTCCGTTAGACAGGGAAGCAGTGCATGGGCCCAACTTGGATTTCATATAGTGATCTTGACGCGGTCGAGCCCACGAACGGTCTTGTTGCCATTGTGGTGGACATGCGCAATGTTTCCGCAGGCTCCTTACACATCCACGACAGCAATGACGAATACGTGGATGAAGTTGGGTTGGATTTCAGCGGATTCGTGATCATTGTACTTTGGGTGACGGGATTGAAGTATGTCTCCCACGGATCATGCAGGGTTGGGGTGATCCACGAGAGCTCTGAGGGTGATTCAATAACTTCGGTCTAATCCGGATTTAGAGAACTTACAAGTCTTCGAAGGATACAAGTTTGGACGCAAGGAACATCCTGCCCCTGGATTCACGATATGATCCCTCCCCTCAAAAGCAGTGGATCGTTCTGCTTGGCATATATTGGATGTCGCCACGGCGTTGAGAGCGGAGAGGTCTGGATAGATGCACGAACAGAGGAAAAGGAGGCGCCCGTTTTTAGACCCCGAAACCCCCCTGTTTTTGACCCCTTCCCCGAAAAGATGAGCTTTTATGTTCCGACAGCGCCCCTAGTTCCTCACCACAACCTTAGAATACCCCTTCAACGGCCCCCTCCCGTCTTCCCCAATCCTTCTGCAGTACACCAAAACCGACTGCTCAAAGCGACCCAATCCCGAGTCTCGCGCCTCCCGCTCCTGCAGCAGCCGCTCGACTTCTTCATAGCCAATCACCCCCGCCAGATCCAGTGCCTGGCCGAGGGGGGTCTCCCCTAGGTCCGTCCGCGCGCCGTGGTCTAAAAGGCACCGCACAACGGCCTCGAACTGGACGATCCCCATGTCGGCCTGGTATTCGTGGCTTAGGTGTTTGTTGTGTAACAGGGCGTGAAAGCCCCACAATGCGCAGAGAAGGGGGGTGAACCCGTTTCTGCTGAGTTGGTTGGCGTCGGCGGCGCCGTGGGTGAGGAGGTGGGAGACGGCGATGGGGTGCATGTGGTACGCGGCTGTGTGCAGGGGAAGCTCGCCGTTACTATCTTGGGTTTGGGGGTTGATGCCCTGGTTTAGGTGCTGGGCGATGGACGGTAGGCCGCCACACATGCTGGCGAGGAGTAGGGTCGATGAGGTAGTCGGGACGTATTCCATGATGAGGTCGAAGGCCGCATGGTTGTGGGCTCGAGCGGCTTGGAACAGGGCCCCGTACCAGGCCGAGTGCCAGAAGCTTTGGGTTGAGGCAGTTTCGAGGAGGAGTTCGAGAATGGCGTGCTTGGCCGGCGACCAGTTGCCCTCGCAGGTGCTGGCGAGGGCGTTGGGGAGAGGGCCTGTCCCGGTGGCTGGGTCTGAAGATCCTGCTATGGCTGCCCCGCGGGAGAGCAGCAGTTCGACTACTGCCGGGAAGCCCCCTCTGCATGCCATGGACAAGGCTGTGAACGGGGTCTGCTCGTCTTGCTGCCGTCGGTGACCGTTTGGGCCGCCAAAGGGAGGAAGCGGCGTCATTTCTTTGACGCTACCGAGCCACTCGGATATGGAGTCACGCCCTCGGGCATGCTGGTTCGGGTCAGCGCCGTTGTCGAGCAGCAGTCGGACGGTGTCTGCATGTCCACAACTCGCTGCCACGATTAGTGGGGCGTCAAAGTGCCCGCTCTGGTTGACGTTTGCGCCGTGTTCGATCAGCTGGCGGGCAATGTCGGCATGCCCGTTGCGACATGCTTCGCGCAATGGACCGCCTTCGCTCTTCAAGGGATTCGGTGTTGTTCTTTTGACCGCTGAGAGGAGACAGGCGGCAAAGTCCGCTTTGCCAGCTGCGCACGCCCAAGTCAAGACTTGCAAGTCAACTTGCCCGTTGACAGTTACCAAGTGCTGCAGAATTTCGAGCTTCTCGAAATCCACCGCAAACCTCTGGAACGACAGTCCCCATGGAGAACCCAAACGATCCAACCGCTGAACGGTTGCTCCTCGCTCAACGAGGGCTTTTACTGCGTCTACGTGACCTCCCAGTACAGCACTCGCTATTATATCTCCCTCTTCGATCCGGGCTCCTGCGTTTAGCAGAGTCGTCATAACATCAAGGTAGCCGAACTGAGCGGCACCACCAAGAGCCGTGCCCCTAGCGTAGTTGATGAAGGTGCTGTCCACCCATGCCCCATGCCGGAGTAACAAGTCGACCGAGGCTTGATCTCCTGCTGTTGCAGCAACCACGAGAAGGCCGCCAAACGCTTCTCCGCCAGCTTTCTGCTCAGGAAGTTGGCTGAAGGTAATCTCAAGAAGCGCTCGCATGCCGCCGTCCATGAGCCCGCGGGCATCTTCAGCCGAGAAAGGGTGGTAGTGTGTGAGCCGTTTGGTACCCTCACGTCTGACAAGGGCGAAGGATCGCTTCAGTGTGTCCAGTATCTCCGTGGTCACCTGGCCGTCGTCCGTCGTCGGGAGCTTTGCCCCCGCCCTCAGAAATTCCAGCACCACGCGGAAAGCGGTGGCTGATTTGTTTTGGGAAGCCAACTGAACGCAGACATGCAGCTGTCGGTCATTGTCCTCGCCGCTGGAAGTTGGAGCGAAGATGCCGGCGTCAAGCAACTTCTGCACGACGCCTTCGTTGGCAAATTTCGCCGCTATCTCGATGGGAGGCTGCCCAAATCCGTCCGGCTTGCGGGGCTCACATCCATTCTCAAGCATCAGGGAGACGAGAGCTTCTTGCCGAATCTTTGCTTCACTTTGTGGATCACGATCGGTGGCTGGTAGATCCCAGGAAGCGTTGGCGACATCTTGAGGTCGATGGAAGCCCCGGAGTGCCATGTGTAAGCCATTCCCTGCTCGCCGATGCGATCGTCTCAAGTCGTGGATGGTTTTAACCGAGCCAGCCTTTAATCCAGTGAGACTCCGTTCGTAGTGCCCGGGTGGCGGCCCGCTCTTGTCGTATCTCTGGAGTTTCCGAACGTCCTTACGCAAGTCCCGGCGCAGAGCTTTCCGGTCCTCGGGGCTTAATTCCACTGCCAGTCCGCCGGCTCGGTCGAGATGAACCATGTCTTGTCCTGGTGAGACGAGCGAGTGAATATCGGCACCTGCTTGTAGGCACACGCGGACAACTTCAATGTGGCCGGCCTTGGTCGCGTCCATGACCGCATGGTTTACGGTAGCCTGCATCGTGGCGATGCTGCTCCGAAGCCGAGGCGTGTCGAGTAAGCTTCTCAAGATATCTGCGTGGCCATGCCTGGCTGCGCCAATGAAAGCAGTGTCGATAACGCCTGTGCTGGAGAGAGAGATGCCCTGCTCTATCAGTTCATCAAGCAAGATACACAATACCTCGCCATGGCCGAATATTGCCGCTGTGTAGGCGCCGACGAGGAAACTCAGGGGGCTCAACGCAAGTCTCCCGCTCTTGCGCCTTAAAAGGAGTTCCACTGCACCAGAGCCATCTCTGCATGCCGAAGCAAAAGCCGGCATGATTAACCCGACGTCGAGGCCTTGCCGCTCCATTATCGCGAGTAGCGATTCCACAGCATCCGCATTCTCCGACTGCAAGCCGGCGGTGAGCATCTTTCCAAGAGACGCTGACATTTGCCCGCCTGGGTCAGCGTCGTCCAATTTGCCGTCCCCCCCGAGGCAGCAGCCACGGAGAGAAGGTTCAGCTGTGGCTCCTTCTGGCGTGGATGGAGGCTTTCCGTGATTCTGCATGGTTCCGTTGAATACCCAGTTCCACAGAACATGCACCACCGTTGAACGCTTGGCTGCGGCTGCCATTCGGATTGTGGAGGCTAAGCTGTTGAGGAGAGTTGGCGACGGCTTGCAAAAGTTGCAGTCAAGAAGGGCGCGCACAGTTGTTGTTGGGTCTCTAGATGAGGCGGCCGCCGACAGGGCCGAACACCAAGGCTTTGGGTCCTCGGCGCCTTTAGCTGCCAATCTTTCGCACAGAAACCGGACGGACTGGGGTTGGCTAGATCGTGCCGCAACAATGAGTGCCTTATACAGAAAATCGGTCTGGTCTAAGTGCCCCGGCAACAAGACTCGCAAAACCTCGACCTGCCCGGTAGCCGTCGCAGCGCGGAACGCCGTCGCCACGCCGTCGCGGAGGAACAGCCTCGCCACGCCCTCGCGGAGATGCTTCTGGCGTAGCAACTGCTGGCGCACGTTGGGAATGTTGCCGGTTACTGCGTTCAGCTCTAGTTCGCTACCGGTAGCAAAGGGGGAATCCCGCGACACTTTGTCGTCGTCCCATGGACTCCAGTTGCTGTCGCTCTCGCATTCCGGCAGCGACAGCGCGTCTGATCCATCATCCTCTGTGGAATCCGTAAGATCATGGGCCGGAACTGTCTCCAGGTTTCTTGGTCGCGCCCTGTGCTCCCGCTTCTTCTCCGCGGGGCGTCGTTTCCCACGATCACGGCGCTCCGGACGCATCGAAAACGCTGTCCTCGGGTAGTGTTGCACACGGTAGCCCCTTTCCAGGAACAACAGAGCAATCTCTCCGTGGTCTCCTTGAATAGCCGCGTGCAAAGCGTCTTTGGACTCGCCACCTTGGTACATGTCCGCCCCCTGGTCGAGAAGGAGCGCAACAGCGTCCCGGTGGCCGTAGTACGCCGCGGCTTGAAGACAGGTCCCACGAGGGGGTCCCGGCTGGTTGCAGTCCGCGCCCTTGTCCATCAGCAACTTCATAACCCGAGTGTGCCCGTTCTGCGCCGCCGCCTGCAGCGCATCACCCAGGCCACCACAGGCCTTGGGATCGGCACCCCAGGACAGCAGCAGCTGCACCACTCGGTCGTAGCCCATCAGACTCGCGCCTCGGAGCGCAGATCCAAACGGACCCTCGGCCTCGGCATCCACTCCGCCAACCTCATCGTGCAGAAACGACACCATCTCGGCATGTCCGGCCACCGCCGCAAGCGCCATCGCCTCCGTGGGCAGCGCCTCCCTCCATTTCTCACCCATCCGCAACAATGCCCTCAGCACCGCCACCTGGCCCTTCCCGATAGCCGCGAGGAGCAACTCCCGCTCTCTCGTCCCGTTCTCAGATGCAGCCCTCCCTCTGACCCCCACCAACCACCAGACCAGATCCCTAAACCCGGCCGCCACCGCCTCCTTCACCACCCCCTCATACCGCTCCTCCGTCTCCCACAACCCAAGCCCCAGACGACTGTTCTCCTCGGCCAACAGCCTCGCCACCCCCTCCCTCCCGCCGCGGCAGGCGTGCGTGTACGCGCTTGCGAGGCCGCCGGTCCTGACCACCTCGTTGGCAGCAGAGGTCCTAACCACCTCACCGGCAGCAGACGACGCTGAAGAAAGGTCGAGATGGCGCAGCAGCGTCCGGACGACCTCCACATGGCCCCTGAAAGCGGCCACGTTCAGGGGCGTGCCGAACGCGCCACACGGGGTCGAGAAGGAGGCGGTCAGGATCAGCTCCGGCGAGCGGGAGAGCAGGAGGCTGACGACTTTGGCATGGCCGTGCGCGGCCGCCAGGTAGAGGGGATTGTATCCTGCCGGGTCGGAATTGGGTTCGGAGAGGGAGGGGAGGGGGGATGATGGGTGCGCGGTGAGGAGGTGGGAGAGGATTGTCGGGAGGCCGAAGACGCAGGCTGTGTGGACGGGGGAGAAAGAGGGGTTGAGGATGAGCTCGAAGGGGTGTTTTAAAGGGTGGTATAGCGGGAGGGAGGCGGTGGTTTCGCGGATCCATTCGTGCCAGACGATGAAGGCGGGACTGGTTTCGGTGGTGTTTTCGGTGAAGAGGAAGTGGATTGTTTCTTCAGTGACACGGTCCGGTTGGGTGGAGGGGATGGTCTCGGAGTGGTGGGCGTGCTCTGGCCAGTAGACAGCCGCGTAGTGGTAGAGATCTTGGATGGGAGAGGGTTCTTGGACAAAGGGGGAGATGCCCGGGCCGGCGGTACACTGGCGGAGGCAGGCCGTGGCCAGAAGTTGGTGTGCTGAGGCCGCCGAGAACATGTCCTGCAGGCCCATGAAGTCTCGGACAGATGAATGGCAGAACGAGAGAACGTTGTCACTGTTGAGCATGACAAGGTTGTGGCAGACATCTACCAGGTCAACCCGCTGAGGGTTTGATAGCTGGAGACCAGGATCAAGCCTGAGAACCGAGAGGAGCGCCTCGGGGCAAAGACTTCTCCTGGCAAACAGAAGCCACGAAATGACTTGCTGCGCGACTCGCTTGGCGACCGGGTCCAGCCCAAGGATGCTTCTGAGGGCATGGTCATAAATCTGGTCGAGATTACCGGTTAGGCCTTTGTCCAAGGCCTCCAGGATGTCCTGTTCTGTCTTTTTTCTACAGAGGAAGTCAATCTGTAGCTTGACCCAGAGGAACCTGAGCGCCTGGTTAGCAGGATGGTGCCAAGGTACATGGTGGATTTGCGCTCACATTTCCCCGGATCCTTTGAGAAGAGCGCTCGAAATCCGCTTCGCCAGCTGCGTGGATGGAGTCCCATTGAGGAGGCATCGTGTTTGCACCGCTCTGTCCACCTGCAGCTCAACGAACGCTTTGATGTCGGCCTCGTTACTGGCTGCGGTGACTCGAATCTTGGTTTCTGATTCCAACAGAGCCTGTAGCTGGGCGTTATCCCGGCTGGTGAAGAGGACCTTGACGACGCTGGCAGACTGAGAGACGACGCGTTGGAGAGACTCCACAAGAGAAGCACGGTCAGCGTCTGGCAGCTCGTCCACGGCGTCAATACAAATATAAGCGGGATTGGATGAAGTAAGGCCCAGGATAAGCGTAATGGATTCATCAACCGTCGGCTTGCTGGGGTCGTCCCTCGTTCTCTGGATTGATCTGAGTTCTCTGGCGTACGCCGAAGAAACAACCTGGTTGACCGCGCCGTCCACCGGACTGATTGCCAGCTGTCGGACTATGCTCCTGAGGATACAGCTTGGTGACGCGCGGTCGGGCTCAGAAGGCGAATGCTGGCAGTAGAAATACGCGCAGGGTGCCGTGGCCAAGGTCATGTTTGCATGGGGTTGAGGGAGAAGATTATCGACGACGGCTGAGAAGGCCGTGGACTTGCCGCACCCTCGGACGCCGTGGAGCAGCAAGACAGACGAAGAGCTCGAAATCAGCCAGTCGTTGAAGTCAACGTGGTGTATCAGCCACGCTGCAGAACCCGGTAGCCGCCGGCTCGAGACTTCCTTGTGGTGGCGAGCAACTGGGACGAGAGACAGCCACCCCAGCAGGCCGTTGAGCATCTCGTCTTCCAAAGATTGTTGCGTAATTGCGGCAGTATCCATCAGGCGGATGAATTTAGCATCGAAGCCTGCTAAGCCATTCATTGTTGTGTGGGTGAGAGCCTCGATCTTGGTGTCGACGCCATGCAGAACCTTGGTGTTAGCCAGAGCAGCCAGCTTGAGGACTTCGGCCTCTCGGTTGTCGAGAGACTTCAGGTCGTCATCGTCGATGGGCAGCCCCCCAGCGGCACGGGCGGCACGGCCTGCGTCGTGTGAGGGATTGCAATGCATGTACAGAATACAACTCATCGTAAACTTACCTAGGGTGGAACGATCAAAGTACTTGACACACTTGGCCAACAGCACCAGAGCGTCGGCGAACAACAAGACGAGAGCGTCCTCCAACGGCGGTGCGAGGTTGGTAGTGGTGGGTCCGCGAATGTACATGTCCTCGATGATTTTGCTGCGAGCTGTAATCCGTGCGACTGCCTCCAGGACCGTGGTCATGAGGCCGAAGGCCTGGATGTCACCAGTAGTCGCGTTGAGCAGGAACCGGAATGCCGCCCAGGGCAGCGCGGCATGAGCCGGGTCGTACTGAGACGCAACGTCGCCGACGGCCTTGTATCTGTTGATCCAGCTCACAACTTTCTCGAGCACGTCTCGGACCACAATGACCCGGCCGTCTGGGGCGGTAAATCTCCACTGCCTGCGAATGCAGCGCTGGCGCCTGTCGTCGGCGGCTTGGAGAACGGCGCTGACAACATCGAGTCTCTGCGTGCGCACCGGTGCGAGGGCTGTCTTGAGGTCGGGGTCGAGGCGGTCGAGTGCTTTTTGCCAGGAGTCGGTTGCTGTCGAGCCGGGTGCCATCGTCGCGGTTTCCCTTTGGTTTTCTCTCCTCTTGCTGGGGAAGCTGGCGGGTGGGAGGGGTGATCTGGTGAGTGTGTGTCTTCCAGGTTGTCAACCTCTCCGAAGCCCAGAGCCTCGCGAAGGCCCCCGTGCCGAGAACCTGGTCTGCGCCAGCTCAGCCTTGGACAGCCAAAGTCCGGGTTATTGCCGTGCATGTGCTTGACTTCAGGCACCGAGCCTCCCTTTGGCGACGGAACCGCGCATCCCTTGAACATTTCACGGCCCAAACGGCAAGGCACTGTGACTCGTCATCGCCATCCCCTGGAGTCCTGGACTCCGGCCACCGGCCACCGGCGCCCACACCCAGAGCACCCTCGAATGGCCCGCCGAAACATCCGGCTGGTGGCCCCCGGCAAGTTGGAGAAGTCGTGGGATGCAGCCGATCACAAGCCTGACCAACAAGCCCTTCGCCCACGGTTATTGAAGAAAGCATGGTTGGGTTGGGTTGGCCCAGCACAAATAAAGTTGTCGGTTAATCAATTCGTGGTGGTTTTGGTGGGTCCTTGACGGCGCGTGCTGGAATCCCCGCAGGGACAAGGTTGGACTCCACTCCTTGCCAGCCCGGCGGAGCCCCGATGCGTGCCGTAGCACATTCCCGAACAGTGTAATGACCAGCATCTTGGTGACCTGACGAGAGGTATTTGTGCTTTCTCATCTACGACGAAGGGAATATTTTACGTATCATCTCAAGACAAACAACGACTCTCCCACAACCCATTTGGACGGTGCCAGTCAAAAACTGGTTTCAACACTTCGTCCTCTCCACCATCCATCTCAGCCTTAACTCCTCGGGCGAGAAGTTTTTCCACCCCTCCAGCAAACAAATATGGATGAACCGGTCTTCATCAAGCCTACCAAAATAATGATCGATCCGCGCAACACCAGGCCAAAGCATAGCATGCGACAAAGGGACATCGCCAATCCCGGGGTATCTTATTGCGTCGACGCCCCTGTTCGAGACCGGCGGCATTTCCCCTAGCACACTCGCTATCAGCACAACAAAAAAACCCCAACTTCAAGCCCCGCTCCATTCGGAGGTGAAAATGACGGGCTCAAACACATCACGCACCAAAGGGCTTCCCGATGTCCTTGTCGTCCTTGGGCGCGGGCTTAGCCAGCCCGCCGAACAACCCGGTGCCCGTCGGGGGAGCGGGATAGCTAGACAACCAGGTGCCCGGGGGCGCGGCCGACGCACTGTGGAAACCGGTGCTTTTTGGGACCGCCGTCGAACTAAAGGCACTCGTGCCGTTCTGGGTAGCCGCTGAAGAAAACAAGCTGGTTTTTGTTGGGGTGGCCGGCGCATCAGACAACTTGGAGCTCGTCGGGGCGGCCCTCGGACCAAAGATACCGGTGGCCTGCGGTCCGGTGGCGGGGATGCTGAACAGGGAGGGCGGCGGCTGCGATGCGGAGGCCGAGGTGGAGGCGGTGCCGTCGAAGAGACCCGGTGTTGGGGTGGACTGGGCGGCGTTGGGACGCAACAGTGGGCTTGCTTTAGGGGCCGGGGACGGCGTTGAATCGCCGGCCGGAGTGAGGAGCGGTTCGGCACTGACTCCTCCTGGGCAGCGGTCTATTAGGCATTGCGTCTTGGTTGGGTACCTGGCTGCCACGACTTACTTGAGGGTGTGGGTTGTCTGGAGCTGGCGCGGGGGGCAGGCGACACCCCTCGCGGGAGGTCTGGTGATGGAGTGTTAAAAGTGGTGGCCGAGTTGGATCCTCTAATGAGAGAGGTAGAGGTTTGCTTACCCGCAAAGGGCCTGGGCTTGTGCCTCTGACACTTGCGAAGCCCCTCCTCGAGGATTTTCACCTCGGCCTCGAGATCCGCTCTCCGATCCTGAATGTCCCCAGATTCCGAAGCGAGCTCCTTCAGCTCTTCAAAGGTCATCCTGTCAACTTTCCTGGTCGTCAAGATGCTTGGGATATGGCGGACCAGACAGCTTTCAACCGCAAGATTGATCACATTCTCAGTGAACGTCCCGAGGGACATCTATTTCGTCGGGTCAGCAGAGCGTGCGGCCGCGTGTTAGACTTCCACGGCAGGGTTAGCTCACCTTGTAGTGAACCGTCATCCTATCGATCACTTTCTCGATCCCTGATGTGTTTCTGTCCGGCTTTTCCGGCTCGCAAACGGCGCTCACGATTTGGTCTCGAGTGAGACCGCCGCGTGAGGAATCCCCAAACAAATCCGGGTGGCTCTGCTCCAGGCGCGCCGCGAGTTGACGACCCAGCCGCTCGAAGGTAGTTTTTTGGAGCCTTGTACGAGCCTCTCGCTCAAGCGGAAGCCCGTAACCGCTGATGTACGGGTGGAGAAGCTCCTTCAGTTTCGTCTCGAGCTCGTCCTTCTTCTCGTCAAAGAACCTGTCCACGTGAATGCCCAGGATGGCGCTCAAAGTGACATCGTCCGGTCCGACGATGTGGATAAATAACTGCTCTACAAATGCTTTGGTGACTCCCAGGACGTGGTCGAGGTGCTGCTGCGAAATGTCTTTCCATGGGGTTGCCTGCTTCTTGAAGAGCAGGAAGACTAGCTCTGGGTTGACGTCGCCAGGGAACTCTTTTCCCCGATTGAAAGCCGCCTCAAGCTCCGTGCTAAGCTTCACCACAGACTTCGGCTCGGGCTGCTCGGCGTCGTAGCCGTCCACCAGCTCCCACAGATAGGCGGGGATGATGTCCTTGTCGTCGGAATCGCTGCCCTCGCCGTCGTTATCTTCCCATTCTTCGTCGTCACCCGATTGGATCTCGTAACGTGCTCCTTTAGTCTCCATGACAATCTCGAACGCCCAGTGCATGTTCCGCAGCACAGCTCGCAGCTTTCTTAATCTCCTCTCCTCCTGGTCTAGGTCCCCAAAGAATTCATTCCCGTAGCGCCCCTCAATAGCGTCGTTTGTTATGCGCTGGAAATCGTCGGCGATGCCGAGGAGGTACGACCTCAGCTCCTCGGCGGTTGACCTAGATTTTCCGAGCTTGCCTAGCTCCCGCTTGCGGTCCCATAGGTTGAGGTCGATGTTGTCGATGAGCTCCGGCAGGCTGTTCCTGATATGCTCAAGCAGCACCTTGCTAAGCCGCTTGCGTAGGCTCTCGACGCCCCTGTTGGTGGGGCTGATGCTGCTCCAGCCGCTGGACCGGAAGAAGGCCTCCTCGGCCGCGTCCCTCTCGGCAGCCTCTGACGACCTCTCCTCTTCAGACCTGTTCCGCAACACGTACCAGCCGAGGGCGAGCTTGTGCATGGTCTCGCGGCCCTTAGCGAGGTCTAGGTACTTCTTCCCGTTTTGCTGACCGGCCATGTCGGGTTTAGTGATGACGCCGATGGTGCGCTCCCGCTTGGGATCGTGCTCCACAGCCTTGTCGAGCACGGCCTGCGCCGCGGGCTCGGGCCGAGTCTGCAGCAGGAAATGCGGCGCGGCGATCGAGGTCACCTGCATGT
>FTIZ01005019.1_pt2 | contig 13630 bp, 10 predicted proteins | sample 1658381 | NCBI WGS metagenome assembly FTIZ01 (sample SAMEA3914822, study PRJEB12502) | metagenome | biome: forest; material: soil | place: USA | collected 2012-03-12 | depth 0.1 m
GAAGTTGACGACGCCGCCGACCGCGTCGGACCCCCACGAGGCGGAGGCCCCGCCGTTCACCACGTCGACCCGGTTGACCAGCAATTGCGGGAACAGGCTGACGTCCGGCACGCCGGTGCCGATGTTGGACGGCACGACGCGCTGCCCGTCGAGCAGGGTCAGGGTGCGGCTGACGCCCAGGCCGCGCAGGGCGAAGGAGCTGAGGCCCTGCTGACCGCTGGACGTGCTGAACGTATTGGTCGCCACGCCGCTCGATCCCTGGAGGGACGGCAGTTGCGTGATCGTGGTGAACAGGTTCGGTTCCGCATTGTTGGCGATTTCCAGCGGACTGATCGACGTGGTCGGCGTCGGGGCCTTGAAGCCGCGCGACGTGATGCGTGAGGCCGTCACGACGACGACGGTTTCCTTGTCCGCTGTCGTGTCCGCGGCCGCCTTGGCGTCCGGTTTGGCCGATGCCGCGTCCTGGGCGAAGGCGCCCCCGGCCAGGGCTCCCAAAACCAGTGCCGAAGCGGTGCAGATATAAATATGGCGCCTTAGATTTTTCATTCGCGTCTTTCCCTTCACGTTGCCTGTTATGTCGGCCTATCTATGACAGCGCTAACATTTGACGTGCTGCGGAGGCGCTCGCCGCACGGCAACATAATTCCGAATTTCAGGCATGATTTGCCGGAAGTTCGTAATGACAGCGCTAACAGTAGGCCTTTGATGAGATATCTTGGCTGAAACCAAGCACTCGGCGTTATTCCCAGTATATTATTTTTACCGATGCTAGCGCTAACATTGGTTCGCGAGAACGTCGGTCGCTTAAGGGTTGCTTCAAAACCAATGTAATGTCAAGCGGCCATTCGCGCCCTAAACCGCGGGTCAGGACGGTCGATTTTACCTCGCCCGCTGCCATGCGGCGAGCGCCGGAATCCCTTACGTACTCTGGCGTGGCTTCAGTTCGAACCCGACATCGATGTTGGTCCGGGCGGGCCTCTGCCCCTCGATCAGGCCCACCAGCATCTGTGCCGACTTCACGCCGATTTCATAACGCGGCGTCGCCACCGTGGTCAGGGAAGGCACGATATGCGCCGAGGCCGGCAGGTCGTTGAACCCGGCGATCGCCAGTCGGCCCGGCACCGGAATACCCAGGCGCTGGCAGGCGAACAAGGCCCCCTGCGCCAGGTCGTCATTGCAGAAAAAGATCGCATCGCAGTCCGGCGCCTGCTGAAGCATGCGCTCGAGCAGCACGCCGCCCAGACTGATCGACGACGGCTCGGGGACCAGGAGTTCGCGATTCGAATCGTAAAGCCCGGCCGCGATCAGCGTGTCCCGGTAGCCGCGGTTTCGCGCCAGTGTGCGCGAATCGAGCTGCGACGCCACGAAGGCGATCCGCTTGCGCCCCTGCGTCAGCAGGTGGTTGGTCATGGTCTCGGCGGCAGCCTCCTGCGAGAAGCCGACGCTGTAAAGACCGGGCAGGGTCGAGAGCTCCATCATGTGGACGACGGGGATTTTGGCGCGTTCCACCATGCGCCGCACGGCGTCGCGATAATTGACGCCGGTCAGGATGATGCCGTCGGGATCGAAGGCCATGTAGGCCCTGACAAGCGCGTCTTCCTCGTCCGCCGAATAGTTGCTGACGCCCAGCAGCATCTGATAGCCCCTGGCCCGCAGGATCTTTTCGATGCCGTTGATCGTGTCGACGAACACGCTGTTGCTCAGGGAAGGGACAACCACGGCGATGTTCATCGAGCGGGATGAGGCCAGGGCGCTGGCGGCGCGGTTGCGCACGTAACCGAGTTCGCTGGCGACCTTGTAGATGTGCGCCCTCAGGTCCTCGGACACCAGGTCCGGCTTGCGGAACGCGCGCGAGACGGTGATGCTGGAGGTCCCGACCCTTAGCGCGATGTCGTCGAGCGTGATACGCCCGGTACTGGATGCGCGCGCGCGGGTTTTGGTTCGGTCGTCCATCACAGCGCTTTATATCCGAAAACCATTCTCACTCCCATTTGGAACCCCCATTCGGTGAGGTCCAATCAGTGAGGTGCCGCCAAAATACGGGCGACGCCTACCTCTGGCAATAGAGAGATACGGGTATACGCCGCGTGTCAATTAAAATGACAGCGCTATCATTCGTATATTCACGCGATGTCCGCTGCCGCGATGGCCGGCAATGACGGATTTTCACCCGAGAATTTAGCCCCGTGGGCTCAATACGATGCCGGTATCGGTGAGGTTGGCGCGAACCGGATAGACTTTTTCGAGGGCGTCGACGAAAGCGTCGGTCTGGCCGGCGACATACATGCCCGAGATCCGGATGGCGGCGGCCTTGTCGTCGACGATGATTTTCTTCTCGGAGTAATCGTTCATCCGATCGGCCACCTCGTCCAGTGGCGCCTGGTCGAAGAAGAGCTGGCTTTCGCGCCAGGCCAGCTCCTGATGCGCATCGATGGTCCTGTATTCGGGATCGCCTGCGTTGCCTCTTTGCAAGACAAGCTGTTGCGACGGCTTGACCTCGTCGAACACGTGCCGGCGCCGCGTCGCGGCATCGGTGGCCGCCACCTGGATACGTCCCTCGAACAGGGTGACGGCGATACGCTTTTTCCGTACCTCGACCGAGAAGGCCGTGCCGATGGCGGTTACGGTATTGGCGTCGGCGGCGACGTGGAACGGCCGGTCCGGATCCCTGGCGACTTCGAAATGGGCCCGGCCGGAGACCAGGCGCAGGTTGCGGACTTCCGGGCGAAGATCGACACTCAGGTGGCTATTGGCGTCGACCGTGACCTTGGAGCCGTCCGACAGCTGGGCGACCCTTTGTTCGCCGACGCCGGTCACGATCGTCTGGCGCTTCGAGCGGCTGAAATAGTACAGGGGGGCGGCGATGGCGGCGACCAGGGTCGCGGCCATGGCGCCGACGACGGCCCGCCGGTCGATACCCGCCGGCGCCAACCGCCGGCGCCACGTCGTTTCGGCCTTGCTGAGCACGGAGCGGCGAAAGCCAAGCATGTCCGGCGTTATCGGGTGATCGTCGAATGCGTCCCAGACATCCTGAACCTGGGCATAGGCAATCGCGTGGCGAGGATCGGCCTCCAGCCAGGTCGCCAGGTCGCTCAGGCTCTCCGGGTCACCGCCCTGCGCCCGGCGCAGCATCGCCGTGGCCTCCAGGAACAGATCCTCGGAAATGTCAGGTTTTTCGGGCACAGCTACTCTCGAAAGTCATAGGAACACTTAGCTATATACGCGACCGCCCGCATGATGTCTTTTTCAACCGTACTGACGGCAATGCCGTAAATCTGCGCGATCTCCGCATGCTTCAGGCCTTCGACCCGGTGCAGAACAAAGACCTCGCAGGCGCGCGGGTTGATTTCCGCGAACTTTTTAAGGTGCTTGAGCAACAATTCAAGCGCCTGCCTGTCCCCTAAGACGCGCTCGGGCGATAAAACCTCCGCATTTTTTGCCCGGTGTTCGAATTCGATGACGTTGCGGCTGACCCGCTTAAGGTGCCGCCCGCGGTCGCGCATCATATTGGCCGCGACGGTGAACAGAAAAACGTCCGGTTTTTCGATCTCGCTGCGATCCATCTGCTGGGCGATCCGGATCAGCAGGTCCTGGGTGAGATCCTCCGCCTCGGCGCGGTTGTGGACGCGGCGCAGGAAGTAGCGCTCGATCGCGCCCTTGTATTTCAGGTAGAAGTCTTCGATTGCCTGCTGCCGCGCATCGCCACGCTGAGACTTCGGCTTACCGAACATGTGAGCACCCTGTCGTTTTGCATTCCCTTTTAGGATCACGATCCGGGAATTGCCTTCAGGATATGGGCAAATGGGCCGCGGAAAAAGCCGTCATCGTCGAATTTTCGCCGACCCGAAAAGCCGTTTCGCCCCTGAAACGGCGGCCTGAGCCCTCCCCCACGCGATGAGGCGCCGTTTTCATTCGTGATTTCAATTGATTGTATTTGATCGTTGGCGCCTGTTAGCACACCTTTGCCGAGGGGCGGACGGGAACGATGTGTCAAATCGACCACGATCGGACCTGCATCGAAAAAAACGTGGAGGACTTTTCGATGGCCGTCGTCCTTTGACATGACCGACCATATTAAGCCTTAAAAGAAGATCGCGGGGAGGAGAGCAGAATGGGCGGCGGCCGTTCTGCACAGTGTTGGCCGTTAGTGGGGGCCTGTCTCATCGGCCTGGCCTGGGGTTTCCCTGCGCTGGCCGCGCCGCAATCCCATGCCTTCCGGATTCAGGCGGAAGATCTGGCGCAGGCTTTGCGGATCTTCGGCGACATCACCAATCATCAAATCGTTTTCGATGGCGACCTGATCAAGGGCCGGAAAAACCGGGCCGTCGCGGGCACGATGCCGGACGATCGGGCCCTGACGCTGCTGCTCGGCGGCAGCGGGCTATCCTTTCAGAAGACGGACCAGGATGTGTACCTGGTGACGGCCGCGCCCTCGCCCGCCCACGCCACCGACCGGGCCCAGCCCCCCAGGACGGAGACGGCCCCGGTCGCCAAACCGGAAGCCGATAAGGATGTCTCGGTCGTCATCACCGGCATTCGAACCGGGCTGCGCTCCTCGATGAACCTGAAGCGGCGCGCGCTGCGGCTGGACGATGCCATAACGGCGGAGGATATCGGCAAGTTCCCCGACAAGAATATCGGCGACGCCCTGCAACGCGTTACCGGCGTGCAGATCAATCGCATCGACGGCGAAGGCGCGACCGTCAGCATCCGCGGCGCCGATCCGTCGCTGGTGCGCACCGAGGTCGACGGCTTGACGGCCTTGCCGGTGTTCCGTTTCGCCACCAGCCGCGCCGTCGATTTCCGCAACTTCCCGGTGGAATTCATCGACCGCCTCGAGGTCGTCAAGTCGGTGACGCCCGACATGACCGAAGGCGGCCTGGGGGGCACCATCCGCGTCGTCATGCGCAAGCCCTTCGACAGCAAGAAACCCTTCTTCGCCGTCACCGCCCAGAGCGCCTACAGCTCCGAATTCCAGACCTACGACCCCAAGTTTTCGCTCATCGGCAGCCGTCTTTTCCTCAACGACACCCTGGGCGTGCTGTTCAGCGCTTCCTACGAAGACCGGCACCTCGGGCACGATGCGACGCTGACGACGGGATGGGTGCGCAAGGTCGATCTGAACGGCGACGGCATCATGGACTGGACGCCGGACATTCCGCGGCCGGACATGGACCGGCGCGAGACGATCCGGACGGCGGCCAGCACGGTCGTGCAGTGGCGACCGGCGGATAATTTCGAACTGACCTATGAAGGCAATCTGGCTTTCGGCAACGAGCACGACGATCTGCAACTGCTTCAGCTGACGGCGTCGGCGGGCGCCGTCGATGCGGCAAAGACGACGCTGGGCGCCACACCCGACGGCAGCGGCGCCTATACGGTCAACCATATCGAACTGGTCAGCGACGCGGCGCATCAGATGGGGCTGTCGTACCGCAACGTGCTGGGCAAGATCCAGTATACCCAGTGGGACTCCACGCTGACCTTCAAGTGGAAGCCGACGGACCGCCTGACGCTCGACGGCCACTACGGCACTTCGGGCTCGTATTTCGACATGTTCGAACGCGACGCGATCGCCACCATCACCGCCCTGCCGCGCGCCGTCGTCGACTACAATAACAGCGCCAAGGCGCCGAACATCACCCTGTACGACGCCTCGGGCAGGATGATCGACCCGACATCGGGCCAGGGGGTCGACACCCTGATGGCGCTCTACCAGAACATTCCGACCAAGGCGGTCGAGGCCGATGTCCGCTTCAATGCTGAGTACCGTCTCAATTCCTCGGTCCTGCAGGCGATCAAGGCCGGGGTCGAACGCCACAATACCGAGTTCGGGTCCGACGCCTGGAAGCGCCAGGCGACCCTGACCTCGAACCCCGTCTACACGGCCTCGGGCCAGACCCTGGTCTATCACACGTCGCAACCGGCGATCGAAGACCTGGTCAACCGGTATGCCGGCGTCAACAAACTGGTCTTCGGCCACGACGGCGACATCGGCTATGCCGACGGCATCCGGTCGTGGAACGAACTCTACTACCCGGTCTATAACGCGATCCAGCAGGCCAGTGGCGACAGCCTGGACATCACCGCCGCCAACCCGAACCCGAACACCGGCAATTCCTTCCGGACCTGGCCCTCGGCCTTCCACGTCCGCGAGCGAACCCTGGCCTTCTACGCTCAAGCCGCGTTCGAGGTGCCGGTCTTCGGCGATACGCTCAGCGGCGTGTTCGGCGATCGGGTCATCACCACCCACACCGCCGCCAACGGCTATGTCCAGACCCGGGCGCCCGACGGCAGCCTGTCCTTCCCGCTGGTCACCAAGCTGAGCCAGTACACCAACGACCTGCCGTCGCTGAACCTGAAGATGGAACTGGTGCCCGACGCGCTGATCGGCCGTTTCAGCGTCGGCAAGGTCATGGCCCGGCCGACACCGTCGGAACTGTCCTTCGGGCAGACGCTGGACGTGGTCGGCCTCACCGGCAGCCAGGGCAATCCCAACCTGAAGCCGTTCCAGGCCACCGACATGGACCTGGCGCTGGAGTCCTATTTTTCCAAGGACGCCTATCTGTCGGTCACCCTGTTCGAGAAGGACATTTCGCGGTTCATCGTCAATACGACGATCCCCTATACCGATGTCGACGGCACGACCTATTCCATCACCATGCCGGTCAACGGCACCGACCGGGTCAAGATCCGCGGTCTGGAAATCGGCGGCCAGGTGGCGCTGACCTGGCTGCCGGCGCCGTTCGACGGGCTGGGCCTGCTGGGCAATGCCACCCTGCAGCGCGACCGCGGCTTCCGGGGCGTCAACCTTATCGACGGCACCATCCTGCCCTTCCCCGGCCTGTCGCGCACCAGCTACAATGCCGGCGTCTATTATGAGAATGCCCGGTTCAGCGCCCGCCTTTCCTACAACTGGCGCTCGCGCTGGCTGGTCAATGCATCGGGACGTGGCGGCCTGCCGGAGTTCAACGAAGCCTACGGCGCCCTCGACGCCAGTGTGAACTATGCCCTGGCCCCGCATTTCACGGCGTTCGTCGACGGCACCAACCTTACCAAATCGCAGTATATCCAGGAGAACGACCCGCAGCGCCTGATCTCCAACGAGATCGACGGCCTGCGCGTCTTTTTCGGCGTTCGTTATCGTCAATGACGGGGCCGACATAATCGGTGGAGGATAAACGCATCGGCGTCGTCCTAGGTTTTCAGTTGCCGGAAATGGCCAACAAGAAAACGAGGAAACAAGGATGCACAAGACACATCGCACGATGGTTCGGTTGATGAGCGGCGCGGCGCTTGCCGCCCTGGCCATGGTGGCCTTCCCGGGCTTCGCCCAGACGGCGCCGGACGCCGGCCAGGCCAAGCCGGCGGCCGCCGACAGCACGGTCGTCGTCGTCACCGGTATCCGCGGCAGCCTGCGCTCCGCGGCGAACCTGAAGAAGAATTCCGCCCAGGTCATCGACGCCATCACCGCGGAAGACATCGGCAAGTTCCCGGACAAGAACCTGGGTGAATCGCTGCAACGCGTCACCGGCGTCCAGATCAGCCGCACCGACGGCGAAGGCGCCACCGTCAGCATCCGCGGCGCCGACCCGTCGCTGGTCCGCACCGAAATCGACGGCGCGACCGCCCTGCCGCTGTCGCGCGCCGGCGCCAGCCGCGCCGTCGACTTCCGCGACCTGCCCGTGGAATTCGTCAGCCGCCTCGAGGTCGTCAAGTCGGTGACGCCGGACATGACCGAAGGCGGCCTGGGCGGCACCATCCGCGTCGTCATGCGCAAGCCCTTCGACAGCAAGGGCGACTTCTTCGCCGCCTCGGCCCAGAGCGCCTATTCCTCCTCGGCCCAGACCTACGATCCCAAGTTCTCGCTGATCGGCAGCAAGCTGTTCCTGAACAATACGCTGGGCGTGCTTTTGAGCGCCAATTACGAAGACCGGCACCTCTATCACGACGCGGTCCTGAACACCGGCTGGGTGAAGAAGACCGATCTGAACGGCGACGGGGTCGCCGACTGGACGCCGGACATCCCGCGCCCCGACTTGGAACGCAAGGAAACCATCCGCACCGCCTTCAGCGGCGTGGTGCAGTGGCGCCCGAACGATCGGTTCGAACTGAGCTATGAAGGCAACTTCGCCTTCGGCAACGAACACGACGATGGGCAACTGCTGCAACTGTCGGCGTCCTCAGGGGCCATCGACACCAGCAAGACGACGCTGGCCGCCACGCCCGACAGCGGCGGCGCCTATACCGTCAACCACATCGAACTGGTCAGCGACGCCACCCACCAGATGGGCCTGACCTATCGCGACGTGCTGGGCAAGGTCCAGTACACCCAGTGGGATTCGACGGTGAACTTCAAGTGGAAGGCGACCGAGCGCCTGACGCTGGACGGCCGCTACTCGACCTCGGGCTCGAACTTCCACCTGTTCGAACGTGACGCTGCCGCCGCCATCACCGCCCTGCCGCGCGCCGTGGTCGACTACAAGAACAGCGGCAAGACGCCCGACATGACCTTCTACGACGCCTCGGGCAAGGTCATCGATCCGACGACCGGCACCCTGGTCGACAACGTCAGCGCCCTGTATCAGGACATCCCGACCAAGGCGCTGGAATCCGACGTCCGGTTCAACGCCGAGTTCAAGCCGGACTCCGTCTGGCTGACCTCGCTGAAGGCCGGCTTCGAAAGCCATGACACAGAAGTCGGCTCCGACGCCTACAAGCGCCAGGCCATCCTGACCTCGATCACCTCGACCAAGCCGTCCGGCCAGAACCTGGTCTATTACGGTTCGCAAGCCTCGATCGCCGCCCTTATCGACCAATATGCCAGCACCAACAAGCTGGCCCTAGGTCACGACGGCAATATCGGCTATACCGACGGCATCCGTTATTATAACGAGCTCTACTACCCGTTCTATAATGCGGTTCTGAAGGCCACCGGCGACAACCAGGACCTGACCGCGGTCAATCCCAATGCCAGCACCGGCAATTCGTTCCGCTCGTGGACCTCGGTGTTCACCGTCAAGGAAAAGACGACGGCCTTCTATGCCCAGGCTTCGTTCGAATTCCCGGTCTTCGGCTATACGCTCGACGGCGTCATGGGCGACCGGGTCATCAAGACCGACACCATCTCCAACGGCTACGGCCAGAAGAAGGCGACTGACGGCAGCCTGTCCTTCCCGTTCGTCTCGAAGTCGGGCAGCTACACCAACGACCTGCCGTCGCTGAACCTGAAGATGGAACTGGTGCCCAGCAAGCTGCAGGCCCGCTTCAGCATCGGCAAGGTCATGGCCCGTCCGGCGCCGTCGCAGTTGTCGTTCGGCCAGACGCTCGACATCGTAGGTCTCACCGGCACCCAGGGCAATCCCGACCTGAAGCCGTTCATGGCGACGGACAAGGACCTGGCGCTGGAATGGTACCCGACGAAGGACGCCTTCCTGTCGGCGACGCTGTTCGAGAAGGACATTTCGCGGTTCATCATCAACACGACCGCGCCGGTCACCGACAGCAACGGCGTGACCTATTCGGTCACCATGCCGGTCAACGGCAATGATCGCGTCAAGATCCACGGCCTGGAAATCGGCGGCCAGCTGGCCCTGACCATGCTGCCGTCACCGTTCGACGGCCTGGGCATCCTCGGCAACGCCACCCTGCAGCGCGACCGCGGCTTCAAGGGTCTCAACCTGATCGACGGCAGCATCCTGCCGTTCCCGGGCCTGTCGCGCACCAGCTACAATACCGGCCTCTACTACGAAAAGCACAAGATCAGCGCCCGCGTCTCGTACAACTGGCGTTCGCGCTGGCTGGCCTCGGCCTCCGGCCGCGGTGGCCTGCCGGAATATACCGACGCCTACGGCACGGTCGACGCCAGCGTCGACTACAACGTGACGCCGCGCATCACCGTCTTCGCCGACGGCAGCAACCTGACCAAGGCCAAGTACATTCAGGAGAACGATCCGCAACGCCCGATCTCGACCGAGGTCGACGGCCTGCGCGTCTTCTTCGGCGTGCGCTACCGTCACTAGGCGTCAAAGGTCCGTCTTCGACGGCGCTCCTCCTGGGCACCGTCTCCACGCCCCGAACCCGTCTCCCCGACGTTCGGTGCGACTTGGAAGTCCGGTGAAACTCACCGGACTTCCTTTTTTCTTTAAGTGACCGGGAGCGGTGCGTCGGGATGAACCAGGCCCGCCTGGCGCAGTTCGCGCCAGAAATCGGCGGGCACGACCTCGTCCAGAGCCGCGCGGTCCTCGGCGATCCGGCCCGGGCGGCTGGCGCCCGGAATGACGGCGGCGACCGCCGGATTGGCCAGGGCGAATTGCAGCCCCGCCGCCTTCATGCTGATACCATAGCGGTCGGCGATAGCCTTGATGCGCGCGACCTTCTCGAGGATGTCCGGCTTCGCCGGGGCGTATTCGAAGTTCGGTCCACCGACCAGGGCGCCCGAGCTGTAGGGGCCACCGACCACGATGCCCAGCCCGCGTTCGGCGACCAGTGGCATGACGCGTTGCAGGGCACGCGCGTGGTCGAGCAGCGTATAGCGTCCGGCCAGCAGGAAACCGTCGGGGCGAGGTTCCTCGAGCGCCAGCAGGGTTTCGATCGGTTCGACGCGGTTGACGCCCAGCCCCCAGGCCTTGATCACGCCCTCGTCGCGCAACCGGTCCAGCGCCTTGAACGCGCCCTTGCGGGCGCTTTCGAACACGCCCAGCCATTCGTCGCCATAGAAGTCCTGCGCGACATCGTGCACCCAGGCGATATCGATACGGTCAGTCTTCAGGCGCTTCAGGCTGTCCTCGATCGAGCGCAGGGTGGCATCGGCCGAATAGTCGTTGACGATGCGGTTGGGGCGGCCGTGCTTGAAGACGTCGCCCTTTTCACCCAGGTCGCGGGCGCTGACATCCTCGACCTCATCGAGGATCAGCCGGCCGACCTTGGTCGAGATGACGTACTGATCGCGCGGCCGCTCGGCCAAGGCCTCGCCCATTCGCAGTTCCGCCAGGCCCGCGCCGTAGAAGGGTGCGTTGTCGTAATAGCGGATGCCATCGTCCCAGGCGGCCTCTACGGTCGCCAGCGCCTCCGTTTCCGGAATGTCGCGGAACATGTTGCCCAGGGGGGCGGCGCCAAAGCCCAGCTTGCCGGGCAGGATGGTCTTGAGGGTCATGGTTTTTCCTTTCGATCAGGCGACATGGACGGGATCGAGCACCAGGGCCATGCGTTCGGCCAGGTCGTTGATCCGCGCGACATAGGCCTGGAAATGGGGCGTCTGACGGTGCGCCGCCACCGCTGCATTGTCGATATAGAGTTCGTCGAGCACGAAACGGTCCGGACCGGCCTGGTCCCGCCAGACGTCCCAGCGCAGGTTGCCGGGCTCGGCCCGCGACGGGGCCACCATGCCCAGGAGCAGGGCTTGCAGGTCGTCGGTCCTGCCGGGACGCGCGGCCAGGATGGCGGTGATCTTTACGGTATTGGACATGGGGAATGCCTTTTCGGGGAAATGGAGCGCCGGCGTGTCCGCCGGCGCCCGGAGAATTCAAGCTGCGACCAGGGCGCGGTCGAGGGCGGCGACGAATTTCGCCGCCAGCGGTTGATCCGAGCGCGGGTTCTGGCCCGTGATCAGTTCGCGATCCTCGACGACATGCGGCTCGAAATCGGTGGCGGTCGTGGTCACGCGGCCGCCGGCGATCGTCAAGGCATCGGCCACGTTGAAATACAGTTTGGCGTGCAGGATATAGTCTTCGACGATCTTCTCCTCGGTATTCGAAAAGACCGTCATGCGGTAGCCGGCATATTGCCAGTCCTTCGCCCATTCCGCGGCCTTTTCCGGGGCGCCGGCGATCAGGGCGGCGCGGAATTCACGGGCGTGCGGCATGGCCGCGGCGACCGCGATCGGACCGTGGCACAGCAGCGCCGTCGGCTTGGCACGGGCATGGAAGTGGCGCAGGATGATGCCGAGCTCCGCATCCTGCATCAGGTCGACGCCCGGCGCCTGGCCGCCTGGCACGAAGACGCCGGCATACTGGTCCAGCCCGTCGGCGATGACGGCGCGCAACGTACGCACGCGGTTCATCGATGGGTCTTCGGCGTAGAAGGCCCTGGCCTTGCGCCAGGCGGCCTCGTCGCCGTCGAAGTGGTCGGCCTTGTCGGACGCCGGGTCGATATACGGCTTGGTGCCGTCGGGTGTGGCCAGCACGACGTCGTAGCCGGCGGCGATCACCGCCATGGCCGGCACGACGGTTTCGTTGAGATATTGACCGGTGGCGCCGGTGCCGCCGCCCTGAACCTCGATACGGGTGGCGTTGGAACCGATCAGCAGGACTTTACCCTTGTTCATCTTGACCTCCATTGGTCTGGCTTGCGTTTGTTTGCATCCTTTCGGATGGGCTGAAGATGCGCCTGGCGAAGTCATTTCGGAAATTTATTTCCTTGATTTTAGATATTCACGTAGCATTATAACTGGATGCGATACGACCTGAACCTGTTGCCGGTCTTCGTCACCCTGATGGAGGAGCGCAACGTCACCCGCGCCGCCGAGCGGCTGGGCATGACCCAGCCAGCGCTGTCGAACGCCCTGACGCGCCTGCGCACGACGCTGCGCGACCCTTTGTTCATCCGTGAGCGCTATGGCATGCAGCCGACACCGAAGGCGCAGGAACTGGCGCCGGTCATCGCCGCCGCCCTGACGCGGATCGACGACGTCATCCTGGGCCAGCAGGACTTCGATCCGTCGCAGGCCGAGCGCCTGTTCGTCGTCGCGCCCAACAGTTATGTCGAATTCGTGCTGGCGCCGGCCCTGGTGGCGCGGTTGCGCGTCGAAGCGCCAGGCATCAAGTTGCGCCTGACGCCGTTCAACAACGACCTGGCCGAGACGGGCGTCATCTCGGGCACGACGGCCATGGTGCTGGGCCGGCTGGTCGATCCGCCGGACAATCTGGTGGTGCAACATCTGATGGACGACGGCCTGGCTTGCGTGGTGCGCGCCGACCACCCTGAGGTTGGCGATATCCTGACGCGGACCCAGTACGAACACCTGCGCCACGTCAATGTGCTGCCGCCCGGGCGATTGCGCGCCGGCCTGTTCCAGGCCCTGGAGCGGCAGGGCCTGCGCCGTGACGTCGCCGTTTCGGTGACGCATTTCCTGGCCGTGCCCGAGATGGTGGCGGTGACCGACTATTGCGCCACCCTGCCCAGCCAGATCTGCCGCCGCCTGGCGCACGATCCCCGGCTGAAGGTCGTGGCCGCACCGGTCGACCTGGGTACCTTTCCGGTCGACATGGCCTGGCACGTGCGTTATCGCCACGACCCGGCGCACCGCTGGCTGCGCGGCGTGATCGGTGAGGTGGCGCAGGCGGTTTCGTCGCCCTGGTCGCCGGTCTAGGGTCGGTTATCCCGATATATTGTCGGCAACCTTGGGTCGGGCCCACGATCTTGATTGCGGTTCCACCGTCGTTGCAATTTCACCACACAGGCGGGTTTGCCTGTCGGGTTGTCACAGGATTGTAATAAATCCATGACACCGCTGCGTCGCCAAGTGCGGTAAGGTGGCTTTGGGCCTTTACTTTAGCAGCGTCTTCAAGTGGCGACCCATGTCAAGATGGCATAATATCAGGGTTTGCGGTGCGGCGGCCGCCTCGGTCGC
>FTIZ01081120.1_pt1 | contig 13629 bp, 15 predicted proteins | sample 1658381 | NCBI WGS metagenome assembly FTIZ01 (sample SAMEA3914822, study PRJEB12502) | metagenome | biome: forest; material: soil | place: USA | collected 2012-03-12 | depth 0.1 m
CCAAAAAGCGAATGTGGCTGCAGCAGCGGGACATGAACCAGTCCCAGAAGCACACACTCGACAGCGGCTGCACCCTCGGTCTACAACGCCGTCACCGCCTCTACGCGAGGTGGCAGCGTGAGAAAGTCATTTTGCGTCATTCTTATCAATCCGGTACTTCGCGCTGCTATCGTAGCGAGCCTGTCAGCACCCCTCCCGCCCTTCACCCTCACCCCTTTTTTCTCCCTCCCGTTCAGTCTTTCGACCCTGCCACCCTGTTCCACCCGGAAAGCAGGTTCGGATTTAAGTGGTTAATAGGGAGGCATGCAGATCATGTAAGCCCAACACGTGCTGCCACACTCGTGACTTGTCACCCCATTGTGTGGACATGAATTGGCCGACCTGTCGTTGGTTAGTTGCATACTGGATGTATTGCTCCCCCCCCACGCTCAGCGCAGTGCAGGATTCTATCCCCTGCTGGCATGTTTCTTTTGCGATTGGAGACTGGAAGACGCAAGCCTGATGAAAAGTTGGACCTCCATACGTGGAGAGCCTCATCGACCTTTCCTCCAAGGCAGGTTATCCACGGCTATCATAGGTCCTCGAATCCCCAGAAAACGCCGAACAGCTCCAGGTTCACCGGTCGACGTACCCTCCCTCGCAACGTTCCCTTGAGGATGCCCACCGCTGAGGAGGTTAAACCCTCTCTGGTGAGAGGTAACACCGGAAGTGAGGCGGACAAAGAAGTTCTATGCCACATGTACCTGTGGATGTACAACCAAGAGACCAGGCATTTTCCTAATTCCTCGCAGGGCCTTTACGGTAACCTGCTGGTCCAGATCCAGTATCGGTGTTGCTTTCAGACCCCACGGTCCAACGCCCCTTTTTCAGATCTGTCGAGATACCCGCCCGCCCTTCAGTTTCGTGCCCAACATTTACTTGCCCGGCTGTTCTTTCTTCCCGCCACGCTCAACGAATCTCGGGTTACCAACAACGGCAGCACGAGGAATATCCCAACGGGGGATCCGGCGGCCAAGAGAGGCTGTCTCTCGTCCCCAGGATGCCGACGGCCCTCCTGTGCATGAGTGACGACGCGGGCATGTTGCCATTTCCCATCTCCCGTCTCCCGCTTCCCGTCTTCCACCTTGCGTCTTGCATCATGCAGTCAGCGGCAGGTTTTGCCGACAAGGACCAAGAAGGCTTCTTGAAGGCAGGCTAGCATTTCTCAGACCATCAGACCATGTCAGAATTTACTGATCAGGAATTACCTCACTGGGCCGACTACAGGAGACTTTCAGTCCATCGTCCGTCATATCTCCGTGTCAGCTTCCATCCACCCATTCACCACATTCAAGGGAGGGGCGGAAAGAGCACCAACAGCCCCCCCGCCCCCTTTTTTTCGCGACCAAACTGTTGCGCTTCGGATACTGTGCAACAAACGAGTAAGCCGGCTGCCTCTATTGCTGCGCGGCTGTCTCGCTTGGATGGTCTGACTTTGTGTCGCCATCTCTTCTTCCCGTCCGTCCCCTTGCTCGGCTCTTGCACTCCGGACCGCGCTTATCCACGGCGCGGGTTGCCTGAAAGGGATGACGTGAGTTGTCCTGTGTTGGAGATGGGGAGGCTGGGTGGAAGATGGAGGGGATATTGGGAAACAGGAAACTTATTCTATTTGCTTTGGGCGGCGGGATGTTGTCAGAGGGCTGAGGGAGGCTTTTTTTGTTCGGGGAGGTGTTGTATTCCTCTCTACATACGTCTTCGTGGTTTCTGAGAAGTACTTGTCGAGGTAATCGGCCCCGAGGTTCAGGGTATGGATGAGATAAATACCGGGAGCCGAGCAAGAGAGACAAGCCATAACTATCGCTAACTGGGTACTAAACCACTGCATAACTGGCTAGATGTAGGGAAGTAAGGTTGATATCCTGTGTATGATCTTGAGCCAGCCATCTGAGGTGACTGAGCCAAACGAGATGTGCCGCTCTCGAGCGTCGAGCGAACCTCGCCATCTCTTGCAGTGCCCTCAAGTTACTGAGTGGCCTCCATCAGCAGCAAGACTTGCCCAATACTGCACTCGAAGAAAGAGGTGACAACGGTCTCGACATTACAGACCAACGACCAACTCCCCGTCTGTAGCCGGCACGCCGAGCCATCTCCAAACACACTCAACAGCCCTCGCATTTCTTCATCCCCAAGACAAGCCATACGACCCAGCTCCATCCAGCTCCCTCCCACATTCCACCAAAACTCCTGCCACTCCACTACCACCGGGAAAGAGCGCACGGTCTAACCGAACATTCAGGAGGAGGACACAGAAAGCAAAGAGCACCCCCTCCCGACTCCCACGCCCTCCCGAGCACACACAACACACAACTCCGGGTTCGTTCGCCCCTCACCAATCACAGGGTACAAACCAGTTCCTTTCTCGTCAACCAAAGTTGAATCAACAACTCCCCTCGCCCATTGACAAATCTGGTCTCAAGCTCACTCGGCACTTCAGCAGCTCGCATCTAACTTTCCTAAGCAAAGAAGTAACTGCAGAGGGTCATAATGATTTGATGTGAGTGTGATATGATGTAATATGACTACCTAAGCTAGATAGAGAGCAATCGAGGCCAAGACAAGAGCGCCCAATACCAGAAGAGAGAGGGAGAGAGACGTAGACTATAACAGCCATTGCCCCCACGAGACCTACATGAGTAAATAACAGAATAAGAGAGACTAGAGAGACTGTGCAGTACGCACAAAGAGAAATGAGGGCCTGGAGTGAGCAGGCAAGGCAGGCAGGTACTCCCATCCGATGATATCCGTTCGTGATCCCGTTCGTTGCCCTTCCTGTCCGTGTGTGGTGTGCCAGCCCTGTGACAGCCCATATCCCGCGTGTCCATGCCATGAATACCCCGCCGCCGTGATGTGAATGAGGCCGTGTGTGAGGACCTGGTCGGTGTCCCATTCCCATCCCATCTCATGCCATATCCCGCCAAAGTCAATGTCAAAGGGCCATTGTCAACGCAGGACAAGCCCGTATCCCGAAACGCCATCCCGTCCGTGAATTACCCCGTCCCGAGTCCGGTCGCCCAAGAACGGCGCAGGGCAAATGCAAGCCAACCCCAAACAAAGAAAATCATCTCGCCATGCTCACCAGCTCCTCAACCAAAAGTGGGAGCAGTGTATATCAGGGTGCCGAGAACCATCGCACCGGCTGTGACACCGCCCAGAGCGGCATACCCAAGGCGCTCCGCAACACGCATCATGCGGGCGCGCTTCACCGGTCTCTCCGGGACGGCGGGTGCGTCCACCGCGGCCGGGGTGGTCTCGTTGTCTTGTGTCGGCAATGTGGGAAGCTCCTCCGACACTTCATTAACCAGCTCCTCCGAAATCTCGGGCTGCTGTTTCGAAATCCCGGCGTGCTCCTCCTCCGACGGAGCCGGCGAGAGTGCCTTGGCTGCCTTGGCAGCCCATTGCTCCTGTTCGTCGTTCGTCTCCGAGATGGCCTCTGCCTTCCGCTTCTTGCCCTCGCTAGCACTGGGCTGGCAGGTGTCGACAATGTCAGAAATCTCCAGGTGGGTGCGGCGGGAATAGGCTTCCACATCCCCGCCCAGGCTCACAGGTGAGCTCAAGGCTCGGGGAAGGTCGCTCAGGGGTTGACCGGGGTTAGGGCTCGACGCAGGTTCTGGGACATCCTGCACGGGACGCAAAAGAGTAGAGTCTGGATGCGGGCGGAACACCCGAGATGCCCAATCCTCCTCCGTCTCATGTGCCGCTGGACCGAATTTGAAGCTGGCCGGCTCATCTGCAGGCTCTTCCACATTGCAGAGAGCATGCACCGACGAGGTAGGGCGGGGGTTGAAGACCCTCAAGGCGTCCACAGCCATCTTATTCTGTTCCCGGGCCATCCAGAAGGCGGGGTTACCCGTCTTCTCTCCCAAAGCTGCAACTGCTGCCGCTGCCGACGCAGGATAGCAGGAAAAGGGATGAAACCCGCTAGGCGGGCTCGGCTCTTGGTAAGAGTTGATGGGGTACTGCTGGCCTGCCGGGCTAATATCTTGCTGGGGTGTGAGAGCTGATTGCTGAGGTTGTTGAGGCCGGTCTCCATTGAGCAGGCGCTCAATGCTGCAGTTGGTGACATTTTTGGCGGCGGTCTCAATCACATTGTTGGGCGGGGAGGTCACGCTCGGGCCCGACAGCGACTGAATCAAGGGCATAATTTCAGGGAAGTCGGACTCAAGGGCCTCCTCGTCGCCCCAACCGTCATCACTGTGGTCTGGGACAAAGGGTCAGCAGCTGTTTTGGCACAAGGGAGGGGATTCTCACTACCAGTAGAGTCGATGCCAATACCATAGACATCGTCAGACAGGTAGTCCTCCTCGGAGTCCATGTCATCCGTGTCTTCGACGTCGTCGAGGTCGCCCAAGCTATTCTCATCCTCGTCGCTTTGATCATCATCGTACCCATCCAGCATGCTGTCTGACTCATCGTCCAAGGAGTCGATTGGGCTATCATGGTCAACTGCGGTGCCAAGATTACCGATGCCATCATCCTCGTACTCTCCTTCGCCAGAATCATACATTCGTAGGTCATCGAGCTCCTCTTGCTCGGCCCCGTCCACGAAGTTTTCGGGTACCAGTGGTTCGTCGACCTCAAAGTCAGCCGGGACCGGAGCATCGGCAAGATCATTGGAAGTCTCATCGTCGTCGGCGATTCTAATTGGAGAACCGCATGGTGAAGACAAATCGATGACTTGTCTGGTTTGGCGACCACCAAGGCCACCGGTGAGGTCGATCACCTGAGCGTTGGCCGTGGTGTTGGCAGAGCTGTTCTGTGGTTTACGGCCGTGTCCGTTGATATTCTTAGCGTTGACATCGCTGCCGCTAGACATGTCGTCGTCCGTGGCATCGTCGTCGGAGCCTTCGGGCACCTGAAAAGTGCTGGAGCCGTCGCTGGCACTAGAAGAAGATGTCAGCATCCTTTGGCCTGCGAGTATCTGCGGGCGTGGACTTACGGATCGGTAAAGCGGAAGCCGACTTTGACAGTCACTGGGTGAAACTCCTGAGTTGCCCGCCAAATCGGAGCGCCAAATGTCAAGCTGTCTCCATCCTTCAGTTCCCGACGTTCGTTGGTCGGGATCCTGTTGCCACCGTTGACATATGTGCCGTGGAGCGAGCCTTTGTCAACAACTTCGAGCTTCTAGTGGCCAGTTAGTAGGGAGCAAAAGGTAAAGAACCCGGCGACGTACCTTGCTGTCCATACTGGCGGAAACCTCGGCGTGGTATCTCGAGATAACTGGGCTGTCGAACCACGCATTGTTGACGCCTGCGACAAAACCCTTGGAAGACACCTGTGAGGCTCGGCCAATCGATATCGACTTGTTTCCCTCGCTCAAGGTGATGCGGCGCTCGGGATACAGAAGTTTAGAGTCCGAAGACTCGACCGCCGAGAGGCTGAGCATAACTGGAATCGGATGCATGTTAGTGCCGGGCGGGGTCGAAAATCTCGGTGGGCGACTGTGGATGCGGAAAATACACGAACCTGCTTGTGAGGGACCGGCCGAGGCGGCCATGTTGTTGCTGTTGATTGCCGACGAGGCGGCAGTTGGTTGGAGTCGGCTGTAATCCGGACGCAGACGCAGATGCAGGCGCAGGCGCGGATGCGGATGCGGATGCGGACGAGCGGGAGTTGAAGGTCGGCGGAAGAAAGAGAGAGAGAGAGCTCTCAGGCAGTCGACGTCGAAATGAGGAGTGGTGTTGTTGGGGCCGCACCGGGGGCACGACGCAAGGCCTCGGACAAGAACCACTGTGTACTGTGCGGGGTGCAGCAGCCCAAGTCGTCAGACTGTCTGGGCGAATGCTGTTGCGTGGCCGAGGGTTCCGACGTTACGAGGAGAGAACCTGAGTTTTGTGATGGGTCAAGGCCAAAGAAACGACCAGAGCGGAAGACGAGAAGAGAGTTGAGTGGCCTGCAGGCAGGACCTCAACAAAGGAGAGGGAGTGTTCCGGGTTGGTTCGGCGCTGGCGGGCAGTCTGGTCGCTGTTTCGGAAGGTGGGGTCAATGATCAGGCAGGCCGACCGGCTTGATAAGCTGCAAGCCCGCAAGGCTGGGCTCTCGCTTCACTCGGGAGATTCTGTGGAATGGGCGTGTCGCTGGACTGTACGTCCTGGACATCCATACACACCTCACACTCGGCCCACGAATTTGGGGTGGGATAGAAGGCAAGGCTCAGGAGTCGGTGAGTTGCTCTCGTTCCTCGATGGTGAAGTTGGTGTCATGGGATCGGAGCTCTCGGGTGGGGTGCGGGGCAATGAACAAACGGCAATGCTCAGGCAGCAGCCTCCTCAGGGCCACTGACACATCGGTTGGACCACTTGGCTCGACCATCGGCTCGACCACTCGTTGGCAGACCCAATCTCGTGTCGTCACACAACTGTGCAAGCGGAGGAATATGTTGAAAATCTGCTGTCTTGTGCCTACAAAAAACAGAAGGACAGCTGGAGGCATGTTGTCTGACTCTCGGTTGGTGTTTCTGCAACATGCAGCTGCCCTAGCTGCCGCACGCCCCCCAGATCGACAGACAGAGCAGAACAACAGTTGCTGGGTGCCTGACACCTGACGGATTACAAGCCAACTGCCAACTTGGGACTGACACTTGGCACCATACAGCGCCATAATCTGGCTCCCCTTTTTTTACCGGCCAACAACCTGGAACTTATCCTCTTCGTTTCCCGTTCGACTTACTTTAGAGAGTCAAGCTCTTGATAACGTCCAGGTTCGGCTTGGATGCAGTGGTTCCGCCCAGAGCTGCCCACATGCCTTTGCGGAGATCTTGCATTAACCATGTCGGGCTAGCTGATCATGCAACCACTTAAAGCTTGCAAGCTGCCAAGTGCCAAGGCTCTCGCGCGCCTCGGACCCCGCGATAAGTGTGGACCCCACCACAACCGACCCTAACCCGGCACCTCGCGGAGCAGAAAGGAACTGAAACTCCGAGAGACAGACAGGAGAGGATGGGCATGGAATGGAGATGGATAAGGAGAAGGGAATCCAGATGGATAATGGGCACGGAATGGAATACATCTGGGAGAAAGGCATGAGCTGGCTGAACGGCGTCCGCTTCACTTTTCAGGCTCACTTTTCAGGCTCACACTTCTCGGGCCCATCCTCTCACCACCTCGCCCAGCCAGACCTTGGAAGCCTTGTGGTTTGCTTAGACCCCACCATCAGGTCGAAATTGCCCCTGTGGCGTGCCGTCATGCGTCACTGCTTGTGACCAGCCAAGCCCCCCCCACCGAGGAAGCCTGGCCACACACACCCCCACGGGGCCACAACAGCTTCCATCCATTTCCCAAAGACCATTTATTCGATCATGGCCGCTCGTAAAATCCTATTGTTCGCGTTCAGCACAGCCCGCTTCCCGGATTCGAAAAGACCACCTTTGTAGCTTCCGTGACGGCATCCTCGAACGCAGCGCATTTTCCCCAGTCCTCGTCTGTCACACTCATGGATTTATTGCCAGCCCACAACTCCTTCATTGCAAAAATCCGACAACCTCCCCAGCACCCTTGCGCCACCCATATCACCTAGATCCACGACCACCTGAGCACGCCGTTCGGTCGTTCGATACAAGCAGACGAGTGCAACAAACCCTCGAAGGAGTCGACATTCTCGGGCGTTATTCTCCGTGTTCTCCGCAGCACCGAGCCACCTCGCCACCACCTTTCGTCAAGGACCACATCACCATGTCCGGCCTTCACAGGAGAGCCCTCGGGGGAGGCAAGACGATCTCGCGCAAGGCGCGCTCGAAACCAGAGTCGGGCCTTTCCTCGCTGAACCACTCCCCAAATGGCTCGCGGGTCAACTCGACGGCCAACTCGCAGGCCGGCAGCCGCTACGCGTCCGAGGACGAGTTTGCCGGCAGCGACTCGGAGAACGACGACATCATGACGATGAGCACCAACTCGATCTCGGGCGACGAAGACACGGGCCTGTGGGCGGAGCGGCTGCAAGACCGCGTGACAGAACTCCAGGATCAGAAGCGGAGCAGTGTTCAGGGGCGCGAGGCGACGCTCGGAGGGTACAACCATCTTGTGAAACACCACTTTGCTCAGCGCCAGCTCGACCGGTCGGTGGCGGAGCTCATGCCACTTTTTCTCAAGGGTGTTAAGAGCGGAAGCAGCGAGGAAGAGCGGCTGCGGGCGCTCAAGGCCTTCACCCTGACCGTCCTCACCTGTCCGTCGGAAACCATTTTTGAAGAGGCGCGGCCGATTTTGCAAGCGGCCTGCCAAGAATCCGAGGAGGAGGTTAACAAGGTGGACGCCATCTACGCGCTCTGCGTTGCGGTGACATATGGAGGCGGCTCGAGCGAGGCGGCCGAGGAGACACTCGATTTCTTGCTCGAGATCATCGAGAGCGATGGTCTGTCGGCCAATGCGGCGGACAGTGGTCCGGTGGTGACGGCGGCGCTCCAGGCATGGGCGTTCGTGGCTAGCCACGTGGAGGATTTATCAGTCCAAAGCGACTCGGCCATCGAGGCCTTCATGGAGCAGCTCGACAGCTCGGACCCCGACGTCCAGACCAGCGCGGGGGTGAACATCGCCCTCCTGTTCGAGTCGGCGCGCGACTACGAGGAAGAAACTGGTGAGAGCGTCGACATGCAGTACAACCAGCACCGGATCATGACGCGGATGGCGGAGATCGTCCGAGACTCCTCCAAGGCCGTCTCCAAGAAGGGCCGGAGGCAGCTCCGGTCCAACTTTTCCAGCATCGTCACCTCGCTCGAGCGTGGCAAGGGGCCAGGCTACTCGACGGCCGGCCGGTCAGGGCCCAACCCGCACACGGGCGGGGCGAGGACCGACGACCAGGGCGATTTCCGCGAGTTTGGATACCGCGAAAAGATCCGCATCTACAACCAGTTCCTGGTCATCGACACGTGGTCTCTCCACGCCAGGGTCGAGCTGCTTAAGATCCTGCTCGGCGGCGGGTTCGGGATCCATTACTTGGAGAATCCGGTCGTCAGAGACATACTCTCCAGTGCTGAAGTCGAGTTTGTCTCGAATCAGAGAACGAAGAAGTGAAGCGGGGTGTGGGGGAGGGGCGTCTGGGATTGCATCAAGACAGGTTTTCTATTTCTCATTCGGTTACGGAGTACTGGTAGCCGCAAGGACACATTCTCTCCACGTTGCCATAAGCAGCGACCCTGTGGTAGTTAGCATATATGCCCTTGGAGTAGCGATCATCTCAGGCTATTCCATATTCTTTACATACAGGATACAGCGTAATAAATCACAATCACCACAAAGCCGATGCCAGGGTCCGCTGCCTCGCTTCCCATCCCAGCGCGGGAGGCGGCAATTGCGGAACACACCCCGGGATGTGAGCTTGAGGTTAGCGTCTGAGCTTGGCTTCATCAGACCTGGTCCCTGACCCTGACAAGGCCACGAGCAAGATCCCGACACACCCAAACAAACAGTGATTGATTGGAAAGCAGGCCATCAAACGAAGCACAACAAGCTCGTCATCAAACTTGGCCGTGGTCCGTTGGCAGCGAACCAGCGCCGGCTCCGGTGGAGACAAGAGACAGCTCGACGTCGTCCAGACAAGACCGGGAAGAGAAAACGCGCACTCGAAACGGACTCTGGCTTGGGACTGGTTGCGGGGGGTTGGGGTTGGTTCCCTGCCATCTCGGTGCTAACGTTATTGGGTGTCAGTGGCTGGAAGTGGCACCTTTTAGGCCGTGGCCCGCGACTCTGGTTTCCCAAGGGATCAGCGGGTGGATCCATGTGTTGCTCCAGCGGGAGCAAGCAAGGTTAGCACCCTGTTCGTCCCTACGGGACGGCACTGACAGGACGAACAGGCGCGGGCAGACCCTGCCGGCTTTTCTTGGCGAACGGAAGAGCTGAATGAATGTCAACAAACTGCCAACACCAACCCCCCAGCCCCCCCCGTTTGTCGAGTCCCTTGCCGTCGACATTTTCATTCCGATCCCGACGATTGTGTCCCGCCGTCGTCATTGTCGTCGAGCCTGCACTCCCGCCTGGCGTTGCGAGTAACGTTGGATTTTCCGAATTAATTATTGGGCAGTCTGAGTCTGGCTGTCCCACCTCCCGTCGTCGACCTGCCTGCCTGTGTGCCCGCCACTTGGCTCCACCGTCCACACGAATACCGAGGGTTGGCTCCTGCGTGCAGCACCTCCTGCAGCATCCGCCCGTGAGCCTCGTCCCTCCGTGCTCCGCCGTTTCCCCAAGCCTGCTGCACGTTGCTGCACCCGAGACCCCAGACTCCACGCGCAATTGGCCGGGTCCGTCAGCACCGCCAGCACATCAAGCGATCCCGGCCCCCTCTGGACCATAACAAAGCCTCCCATAGGCCCTGGTCCCCAAGCCGACAGCAGAGGCGAAGGCAGGGAAGTCAGGAAGCCAGAAGCCACCGAAGGAGGAGAAGAAGATTCTGCCCGCCCGCAGTTCTGCACCTCGCAGCTCGCCTCTCCGTCGCTGCTGACCGTGCGTGCTTCTGTCCCGTCCGTCGCATGCAAGTCGGGCCCGACCCAAGACCCTTGGGAGCCACCGTTCTTCCGTCCGTCGACCACTCCGCTCCACTCCCTCCCACCGCCGCAGGCCGCCTACCAAGCACCCTCTCTCTCTCGAGATCGCCCTCCGAGGCACATCGCCCGCACAGCCAGGCCCTCGCCGACTCCGCGATTGGATCTGCCGTCGCTGCTGCGACCTGCCCCCCCCGCTGCACCGGCCGACGCTTGGTTGCCGCTTCAACAAGGTCCCGACCTGACCTGCATCTTGCGACTTGCGCCTCTCGCCTTTTTCGACTGGCCGTCGTTCGTCGCCCATTGTTTTGTGCGCCCATTTTCCTGTACGTATGGTCGATCGTCGCACTTCCATTCTTCCAGTGCAGCCAACCTCTCTCTCTGGCACAAGCCTCTTTTCCTTCTTCGAGTCCTTTTCTCGGCGGACCGGCTGTCAACGTTACACCCTCGACGCCCCGCCTGCCTTGGAGACCATTGCCTGCTCACATCTCCCACTTTGTCCTCAGATTTTCCCGCACCTGATGCTCTCCTGACAGAGGGCCAGTCGACTGCGTGCTCCGGATACCCTATTTCTGCCTTATCTTATGTTTCATTGTTGGCCTTTGGTTTCCAGTCCGGCTCACTTCTGAACGGTTCGGCGGCGAGGGGACAACCCCCTCCGTGGAGGGGATTAATTGGACGACGGAACGAGGGGGCCGCCCGCCTTGATACCTGACCAACATAATAGCTGCCCGCCAGGTTTTCCAACCTGCAACCATGGGCGTCGAAGCAAGGAAGAGGGCGCCACCGCTGCCTGCACCCACCGAGACCAATTCGACCATTCTGACCGGCCTTCCGAGCGAAGTCGGGACCGATCTATCCAAACCTGGCGACGACATATCTTCCTATTCCCTCCCCGACGACGGCACACCAGTCACTATCAGGACAGGACACGGAGCCAGCAAGTCGCAGACCTCGTTGCTCATTGAATACTTTGAAGGCGGCAAGCCCGGCAGTGGATCCGGAGCCGGCGACCACCGGAAGCCGAGCGTCCGCGTTCGAGTCACGCCGAGTGGCAAGCACCGGTCCAAGAGCGGATCGGACCGCGACCGCATCAAAATCACGCAGACAAAATCTAGTAAATCGAGCGCCGGCCGCCGGTCCGCTGGTGCTATCGACCCTACCCGCAGCGAGCTCGAAGGTCTCTCGGTGCTCAGCGGCGACATGGAGGACGCCAGCTCATACGCCTCGGCCACCGAGGAGAGCACCGTCAGCCGGAACCCAATCGACATTGAGATCGACCGGAGCGGCAATGCCCGCCGCCGCCGCCCAGCCAGCCCGTTGATCCCGGCAGCTGATAGCAACAAGGGGAGCTACGGCAACCCCACCATGAGCGAGATCTCCGCCATTCCAGCCGACAGCTTTCTTGACGGATCCGGGCCGGCCACGTCCTTCGGCATGTCCGAAGTAAAGAGCGGGAGGAGCAGGAGCCCCTCCCGCACCGGTGATTATCTGATTGGTGCCGCCGCAGGGTTAGCCGGCGCCGCCGCTGCCGACAAACTTCGCAAGAGCCGCGACGACCGCGAGAAGGACAGGATTCTCATGTCCAAGAACCGAGACAGGGAGAAGAATAGCAAGCACCGGCCGAGCAAGAGCCGAACCAGCAGCCTGACCAAGGAAGACAAGTACGCTGAGCGGGCCAAGTCGCCGCGCAGACGATCCAAGGGGCCGACCGACTCGCTTGTTTCAGGGGCAGATTCTAGCATGGTCTCGTCAGCCTTCGCCCCGAGCCGGTCGATGGATCAGCACTCCATCCGCTCGGCGACGTCCAAGGCCTCATCCATCAACAACCCCAAGCTGCTTGAGACGGTCGAGGATGCCATCCGCCGCCTTATCCTACCCGAGCTCAACGCCCTGAAGAGGGAACAGAGCAGGCACAAGAGCCGTCGGGATTCCATCACCTCCAGCACAACGACTGCCTCGAGAGACGAGTACGCGAGCGACCGGCGACGATCTGGCGCCACCGACAAGATCCTGGCCAACCCGCGCGACAGCATGCGGAGCAAAGAGAGCCGCGACCGGGAGTCCCGCCATGACTTTGATGACAGCAGCGCGCTCAGCCACGACTCTATTGAGGACGAACACGACCTCGACGATACTCCCATGCGCAGCGCCGACCGCCTCAAAGCTGCTGCCGCAGGTGCTGCTCTGGGTGCGGCCGCCGTTGCAGCTCATGAGGTCCTCCAGTCACCTTCGGACGACAAACAGCGCTCCTCGAGGAGACGACGCAGGGCTGAGATGCGGGGCCGCGTGGCGTCCGATCTCACTGTCGAGGATGAGGAATCGGAAATGGGGCCGCCAATTCCGCCCATGCCGCTGATGAGTGAGGTGAACGCTTCGGATGTTACGAGGGCATCCATCCTCTCTGCCGACACAGACCGGCCTCACTCGGCCAGCGAAGAGTTCACTCCCGGCCGCGAGATTTTAGACGACGAAGTCTCGCGATCGTCGACACCGACGCCAACCAGGAACTCGGCCACCCTGCAGGCTCTAGGCGCCCAGCACGCCAATATCTCCCACGGAGACCTCAAAGTATTGCCGCATCAACGAACTGGGCAGTGGGACGAATTCATCATTGACGACAACGGCAAGAGGGTCCCATCGCGCTCCTCCAAGCAGTACAAAGAGGAAGAAGAAGAAGATTACGATGACTCGGAATCCTCCCCACCATATGCTCCCGAGAGCCCTTACGATTACTACAGCACACAAGATGTTCCCCCACCGCTAAAATACGTTCCGTATCAGCCCGAGCGGCGGGGTCTTAGCCCGATCCCGAGTGTTTCGGGCTACACGGAAGCCGGCAGCGAGGCACCACACCACGAGTCCCGGGCTACGCACCGGACGGCCGAGTCTATTTCGTCAGTCGGGAGGTCGCCTCGCCAAGAATTTGCTGATGACCGAAGCGTGAGGAGTTCGGGTGTCGACCAGGGCGTTCCCATGAGCCCTGCGGGCAGCGAGCTCGATCGCGTCGCTTCCGGAGACGCCGTTCGTGCCGTGGGCCTGAACCCTGATTTTGTGCACCCCATGGGCATCGAGTCGAATGTGGCGTCCCTCATTGATGGCTCGATGCTTGACGCGTCTATGCT
>FTIZ01751639.1_pt1 | contig 13593 bp, 20 predicted proteins | sample 1658381 | NCBI WGS metagenome assembly FTIZ01 (sample SAMEA3914822, study PRJEB12502) | metagenome | biome: forest; material: soil | place: USA | collected 2012-03-12 | depth 0.1 m
GGGAGGAGGTGGCGGGGGAGGGGACGCGGAAGTAGAAGAGGAGTTCGAGCTCGAGGCCGAAGGAGAGTTCGTTTTTGGGGGGGCGGGAGGAAGACATGGTGAGGGGGTCGGTGGTTTTGGTGGTGTTGGTGTGGTTGGTAAGGGGCTAGGTACACAACAGAAGTTGATGAGAAAGAACTGCTCTGATCGTGGAATTGATGAGACTCGTGGATTTTGGTAGCTGGACTACTGGCATGTCACAACTTATTATATAGCATCGAACACGCAGCGGCTGTCCTAAAAAGAATGGCATTGTTCGTGCACGCACTGAGACCCCTGTTGGCCGACGTGCTCAACAAAGAAGTTCTCGCCATGCTGGCGGAACAACGTCCATTGTCCCGTTTTACACACCTTTGGTTTGTCACACACTTAGTCCACAGTAAGAACGGACAGGCAAAGGGGGCAGAACTCAGAGTTCAGTCCAAAACTCCGGAGTCACTAACCAGTAAGGCACCTGATGACAGCGCCATTGCCTGGCTTATTGCTCGCTCGATGCTCTACTGGATTGATGGGCTGGCTGTGTTGTGAGAAGCCTTGTGTCAAACCTTTGGCATCTTTCCCCTTATCTCAAGCTCTTCATCTTCTTGCATCTTATTTGAATCCCAACCAATTCGACCTACGTGCCATTCCCAGCGCGCTGCGCTGCGCCTTCGTTCTTGGTTTCATGCAGCGCGCAAATGTTGACACTCTCTGTTGCTCATTGACACTGTGTGGCGGGACGAAGGCACTGGGGTTACACGAGATCCGTTTGCCAGGCCAAACAAACGACCATAATTACCCCCATCCTTTCTCTTCTGTATGGGCAGAATTCTCCCTCACACAACCCTTCCTTAACACCACGCGATACGACAGACTATACAGAATATTGTTATCTGTTCCAGGACGGCAGCCCTGGGGTTACACCAAATCCGTTTGCAAGGCCAAACGCCCATACCCCTCAATCCTTTTTCCCTTCGTCAGGGCAGGGCTTCTCCCTCCCAAAATCTTTTTCTTCAACACCACGCGATACGACACGCAGTATTGCCATCTGTCTCCCTCTCTGCGTGGCCTGCGGCACCATCTCTTTTGATCTCTGTCTGCCTTGTGACACATCACGACCAGCGGACTCAGACGTTCGAAGCCATGACCTGGCTGAAGTCGCCGTCATGGTCAGTTTTGCGAGGACTGGGCAGGTTGGTCCCGAGCGTTGCCCGACATGGTAGGGGCTGCATATTCTGTACTCTTACCGAATCTCCCTAACTTCCTTCGGGTCCTCTGCCCGTCTTCGAAGTCCGCAGCTCGCCGAAAAAGGGGCTGGGTGTCTTTGCGACCAAGGATATCACGCGCGACACCGTGATTATGCGCGACCCGATTGTCTTCCGGCATGAGGACGACGAAAACCATGTGCAACTATACCGCCGATTTACCATGCTCCCAGCTGCGACACAGCGGGACATTTTGAAACTCGCGGTACAGCATGACGTGGCGCAAGGCATCGCGGGCCTCCTTTCAGTTGAATCGAGCGGTAAGATGGGAGATTTTGCGAAGATCATGCATCTGCAAGATATCATCTCCACAAACGGCTTGGGTATTCGGGTGGATGATCCTGAATCGCCCGGGGGCCTTTACCTCAATGCTTGTCGCATGAATCACTCGTGTGTTCACAACGCTGAACACGTTTCCTACGACGACGGTGGTCATAAGGTGATACTTGCCAACCGGGATATCGACGCGGGCGAGGAGATCACCACTTCATACATTGCAAACTGGCTCTCCCGTGAGCTCCGACAGTCCTTCCTTCAACAGTGGGGCTTCACCTGCCAGTGTCCGGCTTGCGATTCCAGCAATCCGGACAGTCACTCTCACGAGCGTCGCCTCAAGAAACTGCATCGACTCCACCAAGACTCCTGTATGGACACCGCCGGCCGCCTGAGAGCTGGTGGAACATGGTCATACACGACGCTGGAGCAAGCGGCAAACAGAGCACAGCAACGGATTGAACTGTTCACTGGCCACCACGTCCTACGAAGATTCTCTCGGCAAGCGTACATGCCCCTGTATCCAATTCGAGCCTGTTGTATACTGACGGTGTATAGATGCCTTGGAGCATTCGATATTGCTCTTGCCCAGTACAAGATGAGACGACTTGAGTCGAAGCTCGCGGATGCTGTCAAGCTCTGGCAGCTGGTTGTCGAGGCAGACAGACTCTACTTTGGCGACACTCATGCTGTCACCCGAGAAGATGAGGAAGTCTATGAGAAGCTTCAAAAGGGCGACATCCCCGGAGTGAAGGGAAGGGCTTGAGGATTTTGTCATGGAGGATAGGAGAATCATTGACTTGACTGTCTCTTTGTGTCTGAGGTTATCATTGGCGAAAAGTGACTTACCTACCTATGTAGCACTCCCAACCACCCCTGCTGGTTAGGGCTGTGGGCTTGTGGCGCATGCCTGGCATTTCACACGCTTCCAAACTCTCGCCAATCCAAATCAAATCCCAACTCCCACGCCCCAGGTTGTTCGCCGCAGTTGTCCTCTGCGGCTATCCTTTTGAGGTATCAGAACATGTTTGCCCGACGAGGTTTGCGAGCCGTTTCCCGACGCCGCATAAATTTTCTCATAAGAGTCACAAGCAGTCCGCTGATGCCCTGGCGCGCTTCTCTTCCGACCACCACAACTTCATCACCAACGATAACAACGGCCGTCGCCATGTCTTCGTCATCACGAGCCCCGCGTGTGTTTCCAACAAGTGGATTCCAAGTCATCGACCCCGCCGACAAGGTCGGGGAGGAGCAACTGCCCTTCTACAACCGCGACGAGTACTATCCGATGCGCATCGGTGAGGTCATTGGGGAGCACTACCAGGTCGTTGCGAAGCTCGGCTACGGCGCTACTTCCACTGTCTGGCTGGGTCGAGACCTGAGAGACGGAAAATACTGGACGCTCAAAGTACACATCAACACCTTGACACACAACCAGGAGCGTGTAGTCTACCGCCACCTGGCCAGCGTCACCATCGCCACGCCCGACCATCCGGGCAAGCGATATATCCGCGAGCTCCATGATTCATTCACACTGACAAACCCGCACGGCCACGGCGACCACGAGGTATTCGTCATGGTCCCGTTAGGCATGAGCCTAAAGACAATGCAAGAGAGGCAACCTACGCGCGTCTTTGAAAAAATGCTTGTCACCTCCGCGCTGGACCAGGTTCTCGTCGGCTTAGACTATCTCCACGACGCCGAGGTGGTCCACACTGGTCGGTCGTGTATTTACCTAGGTATCTGATCTTCTCAATATGACTGACAAACCGCCTAGACTTGCATTCGGACAACCTGCTCATTGCCCTGACGGACGACTCCATCCTTGCACAGGTGGAAGAGGACGAGATTCGGGAGCCGGCAGCCCGGAAGCAGGACAACGGTAGGTTTACCTACGTGTTTCGGTATATGCTAGGGGGTGCAGGTGCTCTCACCATCTGCGACTTTGGCCAGGAACGCATCGGCAGCGAGCATAATGGCCGTGCCATGCCCCTGCCATTCCGAGCCCCCGAAATAATTCTTGACATGGAATGGGGAAGTCCTGTGGACTTGTGGGCCATAGGGTTGTTGGCACGGCCTCTGAGTCCCCATTCCGCCCGTGTGGGTAGTCCCTTGCTATTGACACATACCAGGCATGGAATCTACTCGAGCCGGGTATGCTCTTCGACATCTACAACACCGAGTCCCCTGAGCTCAACGATGCTCACCATCTCGCTGCCATGACTGCCCTCCTGGGTCCGCCACCACTCGAGTTTCTCGGAAGAAGCGAGGAAACAAGAAAATATTGGTCCGAAGACGGTGAGCTGATCAATACCCCGTCAAACGAAGAGTACTGACCCGTCTCGTTATTAGGCACATGGAAGGGCCCGGTGCCTATGCCCACCGGTCTGTCACTCGAGTCCCTCGTCACCACCTTGGAAGGAGAAGACAAGGAGTTGTTCCTAGATCTCCTCAGCGGCCTGTTATGCTGGCTTCCCGAGGAACGACTCACTACCTTACAGGCATACTGTCACGTCTGGTTAAGAGGTCCGAGTGTCGAATAGGATAGTGTACCTCGGGTAGACAGCAGAAACCTAATTGCACAGTTGTTCAGCAAGATGCTCGACATTTACGCCCTCGGCGTTATGCTTCATGAAATAGGTCTATGGTTCAACCCCGTCACAGAAATATCGATACTCACCTTGGCTGACGGGGCTAAAACATGTAGGCTTTGGAAATCTACGTAGAATTCGCAGAGCGGAAAGAAGACATCTCTTGCGACCCGCAGAAAAAGGGGTACAGCGTCAAGAGCTAGGCGGCTTTGAATCATGTGAGAAGGCCCCGAGGTAGACTGTGGAGAGATCCGGACCGGACAAGACTTATACATATTGCCGAGATTGTTATGTGACATCTGCCTCGCTCGTACGTCCCGACCCGACGTCTCTGCGCTGCCCGAGAAGAATGGTTAGTACTTTTGCTCCCTAGGCAGGATTCCAAGTGGCCGGAATGTATAGGATTACGTTTCTTTGTCCAGCTCGGCTGCTCGTGCCACCTCCTCCTCTCGCGCGCGTCCCCGTGCCGCAGCCATTGCCATAACCCTCTCCATAGCCCTGCGGGAGCGCTCCTCAAACGAAAGTTGCTCCGCTGCAAGGCGGGCCGGGGGTGGCCTCCTGTGGCACCTGGCCCACTTGTCCTCATGATCGATACGCAACGAGCGCGGCCATAGCGCTAAGACGGCCAGCTTGGACTCGGGCGGCCAATTGCAGTGGCCCTCCAAGTTGCCCAGGGCGTCCAGGAGGGTGTCGCGCATGGCCATCAGCCACGGGTGCATGGCCGAGACGTACTCGTGCACGGTGAGGAACTCGCCCTCGGCGGCGACTTGGAGACAGGTGTCGTAGGCCCAGGGCCGCTCCTGCCCGCAGCATGCCAGCACGTAGATGTGCGGCTCGAAGGTCTCGTCGCCGGGGCGGGGCCCGAGGCGTCTCCAATCCGGGTACAGGGGGTCGGGGTCGGCGGCACAATCCCGGTGGCGGTCGGCCCACAGCGCCTCCCAGTCGTCGATGCACCGGACGCGGACGGTCTAGGACGACACCGGGGGTTCCATGAGGGACGCTTGCGAGACGGCGTGGGGGGAGCCGTCCGGGCCGAAATACGGCTCCATGACGTCGCCGGGCTCGTAGTATTCCGACGGCGCGACCTGGATGGCGCCCTCGAGCGGGCCATTGAGCCTCCAGAAGAGTCCTTTGCCGGCTGTGCTGATGAGTCGTCGAACATGCTCGCCGCTGTCGGCGGGTGCGCTATTAGCCGTGTCCATGGGATTGATGGGCGAATTGATAGCCGGGGCAATTGTAGCGGAGGTCTTGTAAAGAGAAAGAGAGGGAGGTAGTCAAATCGAACCTCCGAGTGCGTTCGGGTAGCAGGCAGTAGGCAGGAGATGGAGATAGATGGTGCCCGTGTAACGCCAAGGGGGGGCTGTTTGACCCTGCAAAATGGTAGGTACCAGCGCCAAAAAACGATCTTCGGCCTCCATGCGCCCAAATAAGTTAGGCTTGGATCATGTTGGGAGTGCTGCTGCACCGGTCACCCAATTTGGGTGTAGAAAGGAGCGCGCTGTACGAAGAACAAAGTAGACAGCCAGTTCAAGCCAAAGCCAAAGCAAGCAAATCAAATCCAACCCCGTTGAAGTGGGCGGCGATTAGAGGTAACCGTAGTAGGAAAATGCCCAGGGCAGGTGTAGTGGTGTAGCTAGGCAGGTGTAAAGGGTCTAATTTGTGTGAGGTATGCTAGGTAGTTGACATCTAGGTATGCTAGTTGACTTAGGTATGCTAGTGGGCATGGGTATGACATTTAAATTGTTAAACCTTTTACGCTATTATACCTTGATATAGGTATAATGCTTGCCCTCTATAGAATTCTGCTCTGGTACCTACTTTTTCAGCTTAGCAAAGCTCTCGCAGCGGTTACCGTCGTCACGCTCCTAGTATTGTACTGACTTGTGTTAGAAACATAGAGCAACAGCCCGGTGCTTTCGACGACCTCGCGGATAATGTAGAGAACAGCAACCTAAGCAAGAGAGGGTAGGTTCTACAAGAGCGAGCCTTGTCTTGCCGGACCATTTACTTTACTTCGAAGCAAACCTACTAAGCTTGTAGTAACCTATACAATGTATTAACAACTATTTCTACCGTTAAAGGAGCATGGAGGCATGATGGCAGCCGAGTAATCATCGTCGGTTGTGCCCGGGTGTTCCCAATTATCGCACTCTGACTATATCCTCGGGTGACTTACACCAGGATGCTGTGGGCAGATGATTACGCGACAACACGCCGTTTTGCCGCCGCAGGCCCCTCAACGATGGTTTCATTTTCCCCCAAACCCGTCGTGTTGTCTCCCACAAACGGCTCCCATCCTTCCTGAGCCTGTGGCTCGTCCGGCTCGCCTGTCAGCTCACGATTGGACGACGTCGAGCGCAATGTCGCCTCCCTGTTGGTCTTGGGGTGCATCCGACCAAACTCGCGAGTAACGCTGATCTCAGTCGTAACAAAGACTCCCCATGTCGTCGTCAGGACCGGCCAAAATACGGGCAGGGCAGCGCATACAGCTGCCAGATGGACCTCGAGACACGTTAGGCCGCCTGTCGTAGAACTGTACCAGCTTGGGTCGAGTCGGAACGTGTTGTCCCGGAACTGATGGATGACGAAGACCGTACGTAGGACTGCACACGCGATGGCGCTGCCGGGGTTGTTGTCAGTACCGAGGCCGACTAGAGTACGACAGGGAAGTATCAAACGTGATGTGACGTACATAAGGCCGATGAAAAAAAGCCCCATCAGGCAGAGTCTGGTCTTCCTCGGAGTCTCTGGCTTGAAGCAGAGCGGGATTGGAATCGCAAAGACGATGAGGTTGAGCAGGGCGCTGCTGGAAGCTTGGGCCACAAAGACGCGCGCAAACGCGTGCGGATTACGAGAGCCGAACCCCCAACAGCGAGGGTTCCTGATAGAAGCGTTCCAGAAGGAAGAAATGGGGTAGCAGGGGACCCAACGTAGCACGATAAAGGCTACGCCCCACGCGGCCGTGATGGCGATCATGAGTTGAGAGAAGCGCCTGGACCGAGACCCACGCTTGAATATACGGAGGTACTGGAACAACAACGCTAGCTTTATCAAGGTATATGAAAGAGGGTACGTGGCGTTGTCGACGTAGAGAATCTAGAGGGTGATGAGAATTGAGGAGAGCCGGTGGCTTAGCAGGTATAGATGCTGAATGGCATACCCTCATGAACTTTTCAATCTCGGGGAGAGTCATGGTGTAGATGGATCTCCCCAAACCCAAGTTTGGTACTAGGGAGAGAGTCAATACGTTATGGGCGATGCGGAGCGAGTTGGACGAACATATGCAGAGAATAATGGAGCCCATAGCCGTCGACAGCTGTCATAAGAGAGTCAGAAGAGGCGCCAGTATCCTGTCATTATGGAGGGCCCTGCGTACCATGGTAAGGATAATGAATAGGTCGTCCCATCCCGGCGCGCGGAGGATAAAAAACCGAGTATACAGCCGCAACAAGCAACAGATCCACGAGAAGACCTGCACAGAGGAGTCACCTTCAACTCCGCAGATAAAGGCCATTAATATGCCTAGGGGAGGAGGGGAACTCGGAAAAGCGAGTCTCCATACCAGGAAGGAAATCATGAGACCCAAGAGGGTTGGCCGGTGGTTCAAGATTAGCACCGGCCGGTCCGCCGCGGGGTCCAAGTGAGGGGTGGGGGACGGTAATTCCGTGGTCTCTAAGAATCGACGCGTGCCACGCAACACGAGCATCATGAAGATAATGAGGGACGAGGGTGAGGGAGAGAACAAACTCGTGATGTCCCGTCGATACTCAGCACGATGATCACGGTGAAAAGGACAAGTGCCGGTTTGTGCCCCCATCTCTGTTATCTGTCCTGTGTAGCTGAAGTTGGAAGCAAAACCGTCCCCGACGTTTGGCGTTGAGACACAGGGATGGAAGGAGGCGAATACCGTACGTTAGTGATAGCGCAATTGCCCGAGAACAGATCTAGACTGTAAAATAGAGCCGGATATCAGGTGAGAAAACCCAGGATCACCCTAGCACTCTGCCAGCCCGTGGCAACGGGACGGTGTGGGATGCTCCATCGAATAGCATTCGCGAGTGAGGTTATTGAAGTCTTCCATGGACTGTTGGCAATGGTTATTTAAGGTACAAGCCTGTGCCATGAGACGATTGTTGGTTTGAAAGAGGAGTGTGGAAAATCGCCGACGAGCTTCGGAGAGAACTCACGCTTTCGAAAATGGGTACAAAGAGGAGGGATGCATTGAAGCCAAACTTGCATGCTTGCACCTACTCATCTGGTACTATCGGATGGGATCGCTGAAAGAGGACTCCAACGCTACTGTGGCCTAGTCAGCAAGATACCAACCGCCTCACAGATAGCTACTCTTCGTACTCTCACGGATCACCAGCTCAAGGCCAACAGGCGAAGCCAAGTGTTTGCGCTGAATCTAATGTTATCCATCTTCGCATTTTCGGGGCCGCCACTCAGCAAGGGAACAGCCTTGATCAAGCGGTGGGGTCTGTGGACACGAAGATCGCCGTCCAGACTGGCGGATACGAATCGTAGCCAGGGTGATCCACGTATCGTGAGATCGGACGTCGTGCATACCGTGAAGTGATGTAATGACGAGGACATAAAGTTGACAAGATCCACAAGCGCCAGGAATATGAACAGATAAACAGACTTACGTAACTGAAGTTGTGTGCCGTGCTGACACCAGGATATCTTTTACCCCTGATACAACATAACCCCGAAATCAACTTCTGAGACGCCTCAGACTAGGCTCGTTCGAATGCCATGCGCTGCAGAGTTTCCTTCGAAGAGGTCTTCGAGATTCCGCGTCTGGCCGAGTCGAGCCGCGCCTAGGCTGCCATGTATACCTCCCATGACGACCTCGAGCGGTACACGAACAAGATCAAAGACTTCACCGGAGAACGGCTATAGCGGTCCAACAAGCATGGCATTGCCTATACTATCGACTCCTGACCGTTTCTATCATCCGGAGCATCACGAACCCGAGCAAGGCGGAAGCACGCCCATGAGGTGAACGACTGGATCGCCGACCAGATCAAGGACCACCGCGGCCGCTTATTAGGCGCCTTTGCCTGCCTCTCAATGTACAATCCGCCCCAGGCTGCCGAGGAACTCAAGCGCACGGTGAAGGAGGACAGCTTCCACGGCGGGCTCCTAAACAACTTCTAGTACGCCGGTCCGGACGGCGAGACGTACCTCTTCTGCGACCAGCCCGAGTACGACGTCATTTAGAAGAAGTGCGTCGAGCTAGGTATGCCCGTCTTTAACTCGTACTCAGCCTCATTGAAAACGATATACATATGTACGCTGACCGACAGATCCTTACCTGACAGCGCACGCTTGTAGTGGTATGATGGTACCGGTCAGCGGGCTTCTTTAGCACGTCTGCAATCATCGTGTTCCTTGCGACTTAGCAGCAGCGTAGCATTGGGGGAAAGCTCCTCAGCGAGCACAGGTATGTCAGTTTTGTCTCCTACCCCGTCGCTAGACATGCCGCGGCTCTCTCCTTCAGCTCGTCCGGGTTTGGCCCGCGCGAAAGTGTCACCGAACAAGCGCCTACGAGATTCCTGATCATCGCCCCCGAATGCAAACTCGACTCTGGTCTTACCCAGGCGGCAGTTCGACACGGTAAGTCTCGACTCCGCGCCGGCGACGCCCCGCCTCAAAAACCGCTCAGCCACCGCGCTGAAGTGCGCGCCCTTGTCTGACGGGATATCGTATGCGGCAACCTTACAGGCTGTTGCAAGAGCCACTGGCTGATCAGGTCGTGCTGTCAGGTTGCTCTCCTCGTGCTGTGCTCAGACTTTGATCAGTCTAGTCCCTCTGCAGGCACCGCCGAACCCGGATCTCCAATGGTCTCGTACCTGGGGTAACTACGCAAAACTCAATGACATTCTCGGTGGGTGCGCCCTTGCCGGCGCTTTTGACAATCTGATCTGTGAACGCTGCGAACCAGAGCCAGGAGTCGAAGCGTCGTGAGCCTGAGCGCTCGAGCTGTTGCGGAATCGCCGGTCTAGGTTGGTGTCGTGATGTACGCGCGTCATGTCCATGAGCTGGTTCAGAATGCGGAACTCCAACTTTAGCTTGACGCTGTAGACGAATGACTTGTACGCCGTCTGTAGGTCGTAGAAACCGGTGTACTCGAGGGCCAGGATCGGGACGTCGAGAAGAATGACAATAACATTGACCAGCAGCAAGTGGCGCCGCATCTTGCACACGGCATCGCCATACAAGCCGTTCTCGGTGTCGAAGAAGGAGTAGCAAGTCTTGACGTAGATAGCCGAGATGATGAACTCTTGCACGCAGAACATGGTGACTTGGACCTTTTCGTAGACGTCGTAAACGGGGACCCAGGAATCGTCGTGCGAGAAATTAGCCCCGTATATAAGTATGATGATAGGGACGTGCAGGACGAAGGCATTGGTGAGGATCATGGCCAGGACCATACGGAGCCAAAAGGGGTTCCGGAAGATCAGATGGAGCCGCGAGTAGAGGACGAGCGACTGGCCCGTGACCATGGGCACCCAACCTATGGAAGTGAGTGTGATGTAGAGGCCGAAGGTGTGCGAGTCAAGCACGTTCTTGACGAAGAAGCCAATCGAATGCGGGATGATGCCGTTGGTGGCGGCCAAGAAACTCCAGAAGTAGAGGCCCCGTCGGCGCTTGAAGGTGGAGAAGATGATGACGTTGAGCTCCACGGCATTGTAGAGTGACAGGGCCGTGAACGCGATGATGGCTGCGGTAAGTGCCGGTCCATCACCTCCCTCCCCGTCTGTAGGGATCTCAGCATAGCCCATTTTGGGCCGTTGGTGTTGTGTTGTGTTGCCAGAGTGTCGAGGTGTCGACGTCTCAAAAGTGGTCAGAGCGTCGAGCTCAGATCGAATTGAGAGAGCTGAGAGAGCCGAGAGAGCCGAGAGAGCCGAGGAGCTGAAGAGAGGTGAGCAAGCTGCCTCAGCTTGAGGGCTGGTAGGATGCGCTCATGACGAGCCGGACTCGCAAGGGGCCGGTTGTTGTCAAGCTTAATCGGGGGGAGGAGGGCGATGGCGGCGCGCAGCAAATTGACAATGAAGGTTCAAGTGCTTGCCCATTTGTCGATATCGACCTTGAACCAAGCATATGTACAAGTATGCATTCCCCAGTCTCTAGCGCGTTGCCGGCCGCATTGGCCAGGTCGCCACCTTTGTCCATGTCTGCTAACAGCACAAGCCATTTCGCTGCCCTTGGCCACCATGAGTGAGCCTGTGCGACCAGCCTATCGTGTCTACAGGCCAGGACTGGGCGCCCAGTGGCGGACGCCGCGACTAAGAGGGTCGGCCGCCCCCGCGGTAGTACAAGAGGTGTGACTGCGGCCTGACCTCACGCTGATGTGCACTTGTGAGCTATGCGTACCTGCCCGTCCCATCGATCGGGGTTGGTGATTTTAGCCGCTGGTTCTAAGTCGACGACCCCAGCTCCCTGTGGATAAAAGAAAAACCGGCTCATCGGGTCGCTTGGGTGGCGAAGAAGCTTGGACTGCGGGGACGACGTTGACATGGCTCGCATGGGTTACCTGGGCTCGTTGAAGTTACCACGCTTTGCCGATCCCGAGCCAGTAGGAAGCAAGCTCCGATTCAAAGCGGCACTCTTTGTTGACGTGACGTTACTGTGTAACCTCATTTTCCATGTGGGTGAGGCTGATCCGTCTCCAGATTTGACAAGTCGGCGATTTGGAGGCGTCTTCTACTGTTAGCCGGAGACGTTCATGCCAACCAGACACGTTGTAATGATTCATCTGATGTGCTGGAAAAGGAGTTCGTCTGAGAGGGTCCCTGGCAACCTCACCACGCTGGGGAGCACCTGGCAGAGGCCAAGTCTCGGGTGGACACAGGCCATTGTCTCGTGTAGCCCAGACCATGTCTTGGGTGGGCAGGCGTTGCACATAATCGACGCCAATCGTCGCAAGTTCAAGTCACCCAGCGCCAGAAGCGCACCCTCGCCCTGGTTGTGACAGCGCCATATCCACTATTCCACAACGAATGAGCTAATTATGTACACAGTAAGATGCCCGCACTCCTGCCCCATCTTCAATTATATTCTCATAACCTACTTCTTTCTCATCCCTCGACACACCTTCGTCACAATGTGAGCATGCTGCTTCCGCCCGCCCCTCGCCGAGTACTAGAGTTGGGACCCCACCGCTCGCTTTGCTCAACCCGTTGCCCTCCCCGCTGTCGGCTTGCGCGGAGAGGGCTATAGTTAGGAGGGGACCATCCCTTGCCTCAATATATTCGAGAGGTGTTGTGGCCAGCGACTATTCTCAACTCTCCCTTGCGTCTAGTATGAACAGACCCGTGGTTGTTGTTTTCCCACTATGAATTAGCCAAACCACCTCAAGAAACCTCGCCGTCGACGACGCGCCCCACCGCCGTTAGCTTGGGCATCCGGCGGGCTATTTGTCGATGTTGCCGAGGTGCCAGCGAACCCCCCAGGACCGTGCTCCAGATCAGCCATCCCCTGCGCGCCGGTATCCTGCTCAGCTACAGTGTGGATGGTAGACACACGTCCGGCCTGTTGGTTCCTCATCGCCACCGCCGCACGCAAGTTTTGTGCTTCTAGCTCTTTAGCATCATCCAGCTTTCGATTTGCCTCTCTGACTTCTTCTGCGATTTGCTCTGAACCGGGCATGTTAGCCTTGGATTTGTACCAGACTACACGGAACGGGGACACCTACCTGGCGTTTTCCGTGGTCGCACAAGCGGAAGGGAGAACAGTCGCCGCTCTGCCTCCTCAGCGAAGCGTCGCGAGGACAAGAGGAGATCAAAGGGCCCGTGGTCTATCACTAGGAAGGGAGTGATGTTCATCTGCGCTTCGCCTTGTCGGTACCACTGGAGGTTTGCCTGGTGCGTCGGCCTGTAAATAACTTTGTCGAGACCTTCGACTCCTTGTTGCTGGGCTTCCGGAATTGCAGCCAGGCTGTCGATGTTGAACCCAATCCGGGCCAGATATTCGCGCGTGACAAAGTCGGCTCTCGAGCCAGTGTCGAGCTTGATCCGGGCAGGGCGATAGACGAATCGGTCGCCACCGGCCCGTGCCGCATCTTCCACCAGAATCATGCCTCTCTCGTGGTTCAAGTTGTCGAACTGGACTGTCCCGTTTATCACGTAGTCGTCCGCCGCCAGCGAACCGAGGTCTCGCCGGATCAGGTCTCTGACGACGTTGACGATCTGCGTCTGCTCTTGACCCGAGACTCGCGGCTCTGGATTCGGAACTCGGGGGTTGTGATTCAAGACCCGGGGATCAAGACCATCGACGTCGGGGTCGACTCTCCCTTCCGTATGGGAATGGTCGTCGCTCGGACGCCTGCTCCAGGCATTCACGGAGTTGTACATGGATATTTCGGTGTGTCTCGCCATGGCAGCACTAAATGTCCAGTCCCATCCCATGTTAGCAACTTGAAGCCGCACTGTCTATCT
>FTIZ01000079.1_pt1 | contig 13573 bp, 18 predicted proteins | sample 1658381 | NCBI WGS metagenome assembly FTIZ01 (sample SAMEA3914822, study PRJEB12502) | metagenome | biome: forest; material: soil | place: USA | collected 2012-03-12 | depth 0.1 m
GTGCCTACCGACGGGTGCCTTACCTAAGGTATATATCTGGTCTGGCCCGCTGCCCTCAACGTCCTTCATGACTCTCTCATCAGCCTCATCTTCCTCTCTCTCTCTGGAGTCACCCATGACACCAAGAATCACATTCATTTTCTAGTTTTTGTCCTCATTTGTCAGACAACATGCTCCCCGTCATCCTGGGCTTGCTGCCCGCGTTGTTCCAGCCTGTCGCTGGACATGCGATCCGCCCGCGGGCCGGCAACTCGACCATCTGCAACAGCCAGCTCTGCACGTGGTGGCACAACACCGGCGAGATCAACACGGGCAGCATGGTCGGCCTGGGCAACGTGCGTCAGTCGCGCAAGTACAACGTCCAGGTGAGCATCGCCGGCGCCAACGACTACCACGACTCGTTCCCGTACGAGTCGATCCCCCGCAACGGCCGCGGTCGCATCTACTCGCCCTGGGACCCCGCTAGCACCGACACGCTCGGCGCCAACGTCGATGACGGCATCTCCATTGAGCTCGGCGCTGGCATTAACATGGCCTGGTCCCAGTTCGAGTACGCCACCGATGTCGACGTCAAGATCGTCTCGCGCGACGGCTCCACCCTCTCTGCGTCTGGGGTCAAGATCCGCCCGACGACCATCACCTACGACATCCGCGCCTCTTGCGATGGCGGCATCATCATCCGCGTCCCGCGCGATGCCAACGGCCGGAAATTCTCGGTCGAGTTTGATAACGACCTGTTCACCTACCGCTCCGACGGCTCCAACTACGTCACCTCAGGTGGCGAGGTTGTGGGCATCGAGCCAAGGAACGCGCTGGTCATCTTCGCGAGCGCCTTCCTGCCCCACGACATGGTGCCGCGCATCGACGCTGCCGACACCAAGGTCATGACTCCGGGGCCGATCAACCAGGGCGACTGGGGCTCGTCTGGTGTCTTGTACTTCCCGCCGGGAGTGTACTGGATGAACTCGAACCCGCAGGGCGTGGCCCCCAAGCTCGGCGAGAACCACATCAAGCTGGCCTCCAACACCCGCTGGGTGTACCTGGCGCCTGGTGCCTACGTCAAGGGAGCGATCGAGTACACCACCAAGTCCAACTTTTACGCCACCGGCCACGGCGTCTTGTCTGGCGAGCACTACGTGTACCAGGCCAACCCGGCGACGTACTACCAGGGTCTCAAGAGTGACAGCACCAGCTTGCGGATGTGGGGACACAACTCCTTGGGCGGTGGTCAGACGTGGTTCTGCCAGGGCCCGACCATCAACGCGCCGCCTTTCAACACGATGGATTTCTACGGCAGCTCGGACATCACCACGCGAATCTCGGACTACAAGCAGGTGGGTGCCTTCTTCTTCCAGACCGACGGGCCGGCAATGTACCCGAACAGCCAAGTCCACGACGTCTTCTACCACGTCAACGACGATGCCATCAAGACCTACTACTCGGGCGTAAGTGTGACTCGGGCCACCATATGGAAGGCCCACAACGACCCCATCATCCAGATGGGCTGGGACGTCCGCGATGTTTCGGGAGTCATCCTGAATGACATCTCCATCATCCACACGCGCTACATCAAGTCCGAGACGTACGTGCCGTCCGCCATTATTGGCGGATCGCCTTTCTACGCGGATGGACGCTCGGTCGATTCGAGCAAGACCATGAGCATGACCATCAACAATTTCGTGTGCGAGGGCCCCTGCCCCGCGCTGATACGAGTCACGCCGCTGGAAAACTACAGCAACTTCGTCGTCTCGAACGTCTCGTTTCCCGACGGCCTGCAGACCAGCAGCATCGGTACTGGCAAGAGTGTTGTGCCTGCCGCCGCCGGTCTTAAGTTCGGCGTGACTATTGAAAACTGGACCGTGGGCGGTCAGAAGGTGACGATGAGTAATTTCCAGTCAGATTCGCTTGGGCAATTTGACATTGATGTGTCTTATTGGGGGCAGTGGACTATTCGTTGAGGGGCGAACGAGGACTCGGAGGATGGCATGGCTTTCCAGCCCTAAAAAATTGAACATGCCGTATTAAATCGACACTGCCTTTCCATTTTAACATGCCTTTTACCTAGGACCGCAAATTCCGATTAATGAGCTAGTACTATTTTCTCTAATCCCCTGAATTCAGAGGCATCAACTAACGTTGATCACTAATGATCTTGCTAGCCAAGGAGGGGGGTTCGGTACAATCGACATCGTGAAGCTCCGAGGTTTGCCATGTTTGTCTGTTTGCTGGCTGGGCCGGGTTGGGTACGCTGGATTCATGATTGTTGCTCGCAGTAAACCAGTGTCGAAGAGAATTGCAAAGTGAGGAGGCCGGTTGGAGGACGACTTTTCGCACGAGCTCCAAGTGCTGTCGATGCCCCACCGCCTCCGACATCCAAATATCATCGAGCTGTATACGACTTTTGTCAAGGGGTGCGACTTCTCCCTACGAATGCCCGTTGCGGAATGCGATTCGGGCAAGCTCCTAAACGGTCATGCCTTGACCGTCCCTGGCCTCATGGCGGATACCGAGATTTGCTTTGCTCTTTGAAACCTCGCCTCGGGCTTTCAGGCAGCGTATGGCTATTCTGCAGAGGTTTTTAATTAGAGGCGAGTGGGGTGCCACTACGACATCAAGCCTTCGAACATCCTGTACAGCATAATGGGCGGCTGGTGTTGTCCGACCTTGGGCCTCTCAAGGCTCTAGGAGAAGAGAAAGACCAAGGCACCGGAACAATAGACATGGAATCGGTTCTACAACGGCCTGGACATGAATCCTGCGGCAGGGATCCTGCTTGACGACCTCAGTGCTAGTTTGTTTCACCCGGAACTCGCGGTCGCTCTGACCGCCGTCACCCCTAATTGCGCTGAAGGTGAAGCTCAAGGGGCGGCCAACGCAATCGCCATGACCTCGGCTCTCTTTCGCATGGCGCTCCGGATGAAGTCTATCAGCATTTAAGCCGTCTTGGGCTCCAATTACGATCATTTCGGCTTTCATGTTGAGCCTTTGCGGGTTTCACGTGGGCCGAAAAGCAGGACTAGAAAGCTTCCCGGCTGCACAGCCCCTCCCATCCACACACGAGACAGGAAAGACGGTTGAACGGGTCTCAGGAGGGTTGCCCTGGAGGTCAGCGACATACCCGAGTGGCTCGAGTCAGGGGCTGCCTTTACATACGACGTTTGTGACAGCCTCAAGCGGCTCGTTGATAAACTCTAAGACACGCCACCCGAGCCTGTTAGACAAGAAATGTATGGTCGCCGGGAGGAAATGGTCCTCGCGTTGGCCCGTTGCTTGACCCGGGACCGCCCCGACAGCCGGCCTAGCACACCGGTCAAGCAGCCTCTTTGTTAGGATTTCCAGCCGCTTGTTGCATCCGAACAACGCCCTCGAGTTTGCCAGCTTGACCCCAAAGACACAAGAGCAGCACCGCCCGAGGCTTAGGCCAAGCTCTGCCACAGCAAGCAGGCACGCCACAGCTAGATGGCTGCCCGCCAATTCACCGGGTATCATTGACGTATGGGGATCAACACCCTCGTGGCCAAGAAGTTAGCGGTTGCCGCAACGGCTTCATGCATGATGCTGCTGCTGGAGTAGACGTCGGCTTTTCTCTTGATGTTGCTCGGGGCGGTCTTTGGCTATCGCGTGATGGGTTGTGCACGCCTGACAGATACAAAGAAGAAAAGAAGCAGAAGAAAACGCCAGACCAGGAAAAGGAAACATCGAGTGTCGCGGCGTGACTTGGACGAAAGGAGGACTAGGCTCGTTTCGGAATTTGACGCCGGCTAGCCGACGAGTTCCACGGCTCGAGCAGGTGAATTCCATGGTGCCTCGTGAGCCTTCTTCGGGAGATTTTGGGCCGACGCGCTCGCAACGCAGATGAGTGACAGCAACCGAAAATGCTCCTTGCACCCCGGCCTCCCTCCGCCTCAAGGCTCGAGCTGAGGCGGTTTATTAGCTTCACCGACCATGCGTTCGTCGATCGATCATGCACCGAGGGATCCCAATCCGAGCTTGCCAAGGTGCTCAACGCATTCCAGATTCGGAAAATGCTTGCGAGCGGAGAGGTGGGCTTGTTTGCAGACCAATCATGTCGCGTCCCCTGTGGTGTCCATGTCAGCTCCCACTCAAGCGAACGATGAAGAGTTTCAAGAGGGTCGTGAGAGATCGTCGCCGCAGGCAGTTCTGTCCCCTCCTTCAGAAATTGCAGCACCACACTGAAAGTGGTGGCTCGGATTGTCTGGTCCTCGCAAGCTATTTCTGTCTCCAGTTAGCTCTCCATCCTTTAGCATTTGTTTACACCAAAGCCTACTCCGCATTGACACTGTGTGGTCAACTTACCTGCGTAATCCTGAATTTCTTCTCGCAATGGCTGGCTGGATTTCGTACCAAGGCAACTGAGCCTGGCCTCTAAAAGACCCGTTGCATCATCAGCTTATCGGGTCGGACTCACGCTCGAATCGACAAACACTGAGCCCTGCCGCGACATCCCGACCATGACAGCCTCCGAACCCGAAGTTCAAAAACCCATGCCCGAGCATATCGAGCAAGCCGCACAGAACAGAGATGAGTCACAGACCTTGTGGCATGCGCTCAGAGCATATCCCAAAATCATCGGCTACACATTCGGTCTCTGCATCGCGATCCTGCTTTTCGGTTACGATAGTGTCATTACCGGGTCTGTTTCGGCGATGCCCGCATTCCAGTAAGTCCTTGTTCTTTCTTACATACAACTCAGTACTTGCTCCTTTTGTTGATCTTGGTGAACTTTGCAGGACCGATTTTGGGGAACTGGACGTACTCGAGTCCAAGTTCATCCTGCCATCGTCCTGGCTCGGGGCTTGGACGGCGGCATCACCGATTGGCATAACACTTGGTGCTGCCGCTGCGGGCTGGTTCCAAGACCGGCACGGACGAAGATCTTCCCTATTGGCTGGCAACGTGGTCGCGGCCATGGCCGTCGCTGTCTGCTTCTTCTCGAATCGTGCCCACGATACGGGCGGTCGCCGTGGTGTGTTCCTGCTCGGAAAGATCACTGTGGGCCTGGGCTTGGGGATGATTGTCTGCTCGACCCAAACATACCTGTCCGAGGTAACTCCGGTTGCGACTCGGGGCTTTTCGCTGACCCTTTTTCCGATCTTTACCTTGCTTGGCCAGCTCGTCGGCGCGGCCGTCGTCTACGCTCTGAATTCCGCCGATGGCGATAAGAGTTACACCATTGCCTTTGCTTCCCAGTGGCCCTTTTCGGCGGCTCTTCTCCTCGTGACGCTGCTTGTGCCAGAGAGCCCGACATATCTGGTCCGCCAAGGGCGGCGCGACGCAGCGCACAAGGCACACGAGCGGCTGCACCCTGCTTCGGCTGCGGCTACTGCCACAGAAGAGCTGATACGGACCATGGAGCACGAAAAGGCCTCGAACGGCGATCAAGCAGGCGGCTTGCGCGAAAGCTTCGTGGGCAGCAACCGACGCCGGACTTGGATAGTCGCGTTTTCATACGTCGTGCCGCAATTGTTTGGCATCACGCTCCTCGCCAACGCAAGCTACTTCATGCAGACCGTCGGGATGGAAACCGGCCCCTCACTGATGTTCCTCATTGTTGGCATTGCAATCGGCATGGTTGCTAATCTGCTCAGCATCTGGACTGTGGCGCATTTCAGGAGGCGCACTCTGCTTGTCGTCACTTTGGGAATCACGGCGGTCTTGTGGGTGTCTATTGGGGTTGCGGGCTGCTTTGAGAGCAATGTGGCCGTGTGGTGAGTTCCCTTCGGGCTACTTTCAACGGTTCTGGTCTGACATGAACTTCCTTGCTCAGGTACATTGCCTCGTGCATGATGGCTGTCATATTTGTTTGCGGATGTGGTGCATGGCCGGTGTCGGTGGTCGTTGCATCTGAGACATCTTCACTGCAACTCCGTGGTTTTTCGCAATCCATTGGATGGCTGACCCAAGGCATCTTTTCCGGCATTCTCAGTATCGTGTTACCTTACATCTTCAACACGGATCAAGGTGACCTCCGCGGCAAAACTGGCTTTATTTTTGCAGCCATGTCCGCGATTGGCTGTCTGATCTGCTGGTTATACGTTCCAGACATGAAAGGGCTCACAGTGGAGGAGATTGACGAACGATTTGAAGCCTCACGACCAGCGCGTCACTTCTAAAGAAAGGCTAAGAGAACAGTCGCTGGAATGCATGACTTGTCACTTTGATAGAGTTTACGACAGTGTAAATACCCATAATTGACTCAAAGTGGTCCGCTGAATCGTGGCAGCACCCTCGATAGACAGTACGGTTACCATGTTTCTCCAGCCAACAGATGATGTCCTGCCACAACACAAGTGAACCTGTGGGAAAACGGAAAAGTAACACGAGCGACTCATAGTTTGTGTCAGCACGTGTTGCCACCGCGGGACATGGTGGGACCGATGTATTCGGCAGGGGGCTCAGGGGGTCGTTTGTTCGCAAGCTTTTTCTCAATGAAGCTAGCACATGCCTTCCCCCGACCGCAAACATCCATGTTAGCTCCAACCGCCCGCGGCAAAGTACGAAATGCTATTCGAACGGCATAAGCCAACCCGTGACTATTTGCGGTTTTGCAATCACATGCCAGCACGCTATCTCCATCTTCTGAGTTCCAAGGTGGTAGCCACTGCTGGTGTCCCCCGTACCTAGCATATCAAGCAGCACATTCCCCAAGGGTTGATCGCTACTGTCACGGTTTCTGCTGGAGACTTTTTCTTTTTGCATATGTTCACAGCCTCAACCAGCGCGTGATGCAGATGGAGCCAACGGCAGACGATTCGTGTCTGCCGCAGAATCACCAACTTTTCACGCTACCATCTGGAACCACAGCTCACCAATGGCTCTGCGAGGTTCCCCGGGCCATCCTGCTTCTTCAACATGGGTTTGCAGAGTATGCCGAGCGCTATGTCTGGTCCCATTCCCGGCTCATACCAAAGCTCAACGCGAGGAGATTCGAGGTTTGGGGGTTAGATTTCTGGGGCCATGGGGCATCTCCGGGGGACCGCGGTATTGTCAACGTGCAACTGGCGGTAGAGGACCATCTCCAGATGCGACAACAAGCCGCCGCACGAAACCTCCCTGTCTTTCTCTTCGGACACTCCCTCGGAGGGCTCGTCACGGCTGCGAGCGCTCTAAGGGAGCCTTCTCCACGCTTCGATGGCGTGATTCTATCCAGTCCGGCGTTGCCCACGGCCATGCCGGCCCCAGTGGAATATGCCGTCGGTTTTCTCGCGAGGCTGTTGCCGAGTCTTCGCGTTCCCCAGCCCAAGGCCCCGTCCGAGGAGCTGTGTCGCGACGCGGAGCAGCTCCACCTAGCAAAAACAGATGGAGCGATATTCAAGGGCCAAATCTCGTTTTTGGTCGCAGCGACCGCTCTCCGAGAAGCACGACTGATGTGGGCGAGACTCGGTCAGTGGCGAAATCCTACCTTGGTCTTGCATGGCACCGCCGATTCCTGGACCGATTTTCGACAGAGCAGACGTCTGGTGCAGGAGATCCCTTCGGTAGATAAAACACTGCGACTTGTTGAAGACGGTTACCATGAGCTCTTGAACGATGGGAACGGCGAGAGCTTGGTACAACTCATTCTCGACTGGCTGGAAAGGCGGGCGGACTCGGACTAGGTACCTAGACTTAGGGTTACCGCGTCATGAGATGTGTTGGGACCAGCGGGGGGTTGACGGGACATGATGGGGCAAAACACACGAGCTAGCGATGGTTTCAATTGAACGGGTTTGATGGTGATGATCTCTGTGTCAGTCTGAAAAGGGGAAATCTTGCCCAGGTTCACTCCCCACCCCTATGCTGTGGGGTCTCCTTTTCCCGCTGCGGGAGGTCTTCCATTTCTTGGAGGCAGCACAGTTCGCAGCAATCCATACCAGTTGGTTTCCAAATAGCTTGTGGTTCTCACATTTCCTCCAAAATAGGTGGCGTGGAACAGCGAGTCATGAATGGGCTCGGCATTTGTTCTCCCGAAAGTCTGGCCACTGTTCCACTGGCGAAGGAGGCAATGGACTCCACACTCTTTTTGGCCAAGCGCGAGGGACGGGGACCCAAACCGGAAATAGCTTGCGAGAGTAGACATGCGCTAGCTGGAACAAGCCGGTCACTGAGCCTTTGCTCAAGGCTGCCGGATCTCTCTCGACTCGGACGCGCTCAGTCGATGTTGTGTCACCCAGAAGAAGATACTCGGCGGAAACAGTGAGAAATAGCATCCAAACACTGGGGAAATAGAAAAATTCCGATTAATCACCCACTAGCCGAGGCAGCCCTGAGTCTTTGCTAGATTTCCTAGAGGTTAAATATCAAGGAACGCAACCTAGCGAACTACGTCGTCAGTCAATTGCTCGATTCTGCACTCGACCCCTTCGTTTAGGCAGGACCCAGCGCCTTATCTCTATCCACTTTTCTCCGCAGCCATGTTTGCATTGTTCGGCAAGACATCCGGGCTTCTGGCACGTCTGTGGCTTGTCCAGTTTACGACCGCCACAATAACGGCAGCATTGGCCCTCGGGACCGTTGCCGCAGCTCGCATCATGTTCACGGTTTTTCGCCTGCTTCGGGGGTCTGCCGGTGTCGGTCAGCCAAACATACGGACACGACTGCTCTGCCTTCCATGGCTGGTCCCTCTGCTTTGTGCTAGAATGTTCAACTCGGCGTCGATGCTTTGGACGCGGCTGTTGACACGGCGCGTCTCCTCTCGGGGAGTCGACGATGCTCAATTCGACGGATTGCTACATTTCACAAAGCACATCCAGCGTCTCGAAGCTGCCGGGCCGCGCTATACCGGCAGCGATGCACACGGGGCCTACGTCAAATGGCTCAAAGATGAACTCGAAACACTGCCTGGCCTTCAAGTTGATTCCATACCCGCTCCTCTATATGGCTGGCTGCCTGGGGATGGCCTGGAACAATCCGCCACCTTGACCCTCGCAAAGCATCATACCGACCACGTCATGATACCCGTAGCTGGTGCGGTGCCTTACTCTCTTCCGACCACTGGAAACGGGGGACAACTCGTCCATGTGCCGAGACACCGAAAGATCTGCGGCGACGAGCTCAAGGGAAAGATGGTCCTAAGGGACTTTCCCACGCGCCAGGTCCCCTATGCACTTGGCATTTTGCCTGCCTACTTAACAACGAGAGATCTCGATGACGACCTCCTCAGCTTCTATGACAGACCCGGCTTCGCAGACGAGTTCATCCACAACGACCTCCTCGATGCCGGCACGGCTCAAGTTGCTGGCGTTCTGTTCATGTTTGACGTCCCACGAGAGCAGGTTGCCTCGTACTTCGAGCCTCACAAAGGCACGCATTACGAAGTCCCCGCCGCCTACCTCGGCCACGACGAGGCCACGACCCTCCTTGCCGCAGCATCGAACACCGCCACTTCCCCATCAGCAACCCTCAAGATCTCGGCGTCAGCCACCGAAGCAACAGCCCACGCCTTGACCGCAACCCTCCCTGGCCAGATCTCCGAGCGTATCCTATACGTCACGCACACAGACGGCAACACTTGCGTCCAAGAAAACGGCGCCGTGGCCCTCCTTTCCCTCGCGCGCTACTTCGCCACCCACCCCCTCTCCTCTCGCCGTCGCACAATCCAATTCGTCTTCAACGTCGGCCACTTGCACATCTCGCGCGAGGGCTGTCTCGCCCAAGCCCGCGCACTCGACTCGGTTTTTGATGATGACTCCGACGGGCCTGTAACACTCGTGATACCAGTCGAGCATCTCGGCACGCGGGAAATTGAAGCCGTGCTAGTGGCACATGACAACACGCAGCCAGACAAACATAGTGAGCCCACCGGCAAGAAAGGGGGCAGATGTCTCCGCTACACTGGCCGCAACGAGACAATGTTCTGGTGCGTTGGCCCGAGCCCGCCTGTCATCCGCGCCGTCACGGACGCTGTCATCCGACGAGGGCTGGACAGGGTTGTCGTGACAAGGGGTGTGTCGCGGCCCCGGTTTGACAAGATACCGCATTACTCCTCGTTTGGTGGGATTGGGGGGTACTATCACAACGCACTGCTGCCCACCACATCGCTGATTTCGGGACCGTGGTCGCTGTGGGCGCCGGGATTTGGTGCCGAGGCTGTGGATGTGGCGAGGCTGAGGCAGCAGACGTTGGCTTTGGGTGATATATATGTGAGCTTGGAGACCGTAGAGCGGGCAGATATTATTGGGGGCTATGAGGAGTATAGGAGGGAGAGGGGCTTGCCGGGTAGATCGTGGAAGTTTCAAGTGCCGAAGGAGCGGGCAGCTGATATTCAGAGGAAATCGGGTGGTGATCTTGTTCAGTACTAGACTGGAAGCACCTGGAAATTCTCTGTACATGTATATAATTTGTGCCAGGGCTTACTCGCTATTCAAGTATTAGGTGTCTGGGGACACCGAACTAAGACCAGAGGCGAAAGGCCCTTTTGTGTCCGTTTAATAGGACCAGAATGAAGTGGCTGCATCCTGAGCCGACTTGGCTAAATTTATCCCGTACACGAACCGAATTTGTTCCAGAGTGCCCTTGCAGCGTTGCACCTGATTCTCGGTGGCATAGCAAGACTCGGCCACCAAAGCGAGAGGCCAGATCATATTGTAGCAGATGCTCCCCTTGTAGTACGGTCCAACTAGGCCTTGGCCGTTGATGTCGACCTCTCCAAGCAGGTAAGGTATGCTAGCACAGACCAGGTTGGTAAGTCGTACAAGGTGCTTCTCCGCTGTGTCAGCGGACGATCCGATCGGCGCCCTGCTGGAGACACTGTCGTGAAGCTCAAGCGCGAGTAGAGCTTCGCAACACCGGAGTAGGCCGTGATTGAGAATGATCTGAACGGCGTGATACATCATCCGGATGCTTCCTAACCACCGATTGAAGTATGTGACGAGAAAGCGTCCATCATCGTTAGTTATCTCTCTGTGTTTCCACTGCGGAGGAAGCGAGTTATCCCAAGTGTCCATGTCCAACTGGATACGCGTTGCTTCGTGTACCAATGAGAGTAATGGCTGTAGCTGCTGAGTGCAGGTGCCTCGATTGCGACGTACAAAGGCCAGGCGCTCAGCTTGTGACGACCAGAATCGGCCTACTTTGGCGGTGATCACGATTATGCCGGCCGGAGGGTGGCCTGGGTCGGGTTTGGGCTCGGGTTTTGGGAGAGTCAAGCAATCATGGCTTGTGTGAGAGACAAAAGCGAGGATTTGCTGCGGGCGGTCAGCGTCTCATTGTCAACACGACTGTCTCTGTATCTAGCCAACGGCACCTACCAGCTGTGAGAATGTCCACTGATAAAGAGAGCTTCTGGGTAAGGACAGTTCGCTAACCAAACTCTGGCCCCGAGCTTGGTAGAGGCCGACAATTCCCCGCAGATGCGGGACATCTCGATTGCCAAACCCCTCACCATCCATATCCTCGGATGGTCAGCTCAAGACGATCGTAAGTGCGAGAGGGAAGAAAGTGGTGGAATACTTCAAACTGGTGCAACAGCATAATTGCGCCAATGATATCATCTTGCCATGTTTCAGCCGGTTGGGATAGATTCGCGTTGACCGATCGGAGCGCGACGCCGTAATGTTTACGAGCCATATCGTACAGTCCTGGCGACTTGTAGTGGCGCGAAAGGGCTAGGTATCCTGAGGCGTGTGTGGCCGGTCTCAGTGGCGAGGTGGAGGATGATGGTATCAGAAGCTCTCGGAGGAAGTCAAGGTGGCCCGAATAAATGCCCGGCAAGGGAGCAACACTGTACTCGGAGAGGAAGTAGCTGACGGCCTCGTCCTCCCCCAGAGGGTTTAATTGCCAAATTCCGAGTGGGCTCAATGAAGAGCCGTCAACGGGGTCCGCCTGCACCCCGGCTGCTTGAGCCATGTTTCCGGGAAACTGCAAGAGCGTGGTAGTTGCTTGCTGGGAATGTCTCACCGCCGCTGGAGGCTCTGAAACTCGTTTGCCCTGGGGCCCACGGCAGAAGCGGACTTGTAAAGGTTTGTCATAGCCAGGGCATTGCGACTTGTGCAGCTCGCAGCGACGACAGCCTGGCCGCCTCTCATCGCACTGGTAAGTTCAGCGACAAGGTCAGTAACAGCTCAGAGTCATGGCGAGGAGCTAACGCGTGACGTAAGGGATGGCACCTTTATCTTTCGCACCCGGCACAGTTCACAGCCCGAGCTCCTCTTTCCCGGGTACACCATCCTAACAAGAATGAAGAAGAAGAAATACTAATCCGGCAGATGTTAAGCCGGAGTATCAAAATAATGAGCGTAGACAATCGTTGGGTGCTTCGCCGAGACCCCGACGTGCATCATTCTGTGGGTCAAGTGTGTCGGACCTCGGAGTATCTCCCGACCCCTGTTCGGGTTCGTGAGACCTCGGTGCTCCACCTTCCTTTCTTTCCATTGGTCAGTTCGTTTGCTCAACTGCCTTCGACTCTCCGACCAACAAACGCCTGAATCCCGCTCCCAAACACTCCCTCTCCCATGTTCGTTGAGTTGCGCAATCGGCAAACTCTCCGACGGCACAAGATACCCGGCAGCAAAGGCACATGTAGGGCGCAGGACTCGACGAATCATTGTAGTCTCCACAGGCAAGTGCTGGAGTGCAGTTCAAGTCCTCAAGAAGCAACCCAGCTGCCCCGCCTTCGCTCCGCCGCCTCCGTTCAGTCTTGATCCAGGCTTTCCGGGCCAGTCGATTGAAGTTGGCGTTCGCATGTGCAAGAAGGTCCACCACCGCCAACATGGAGCGATACACCATAGACCCCGCCTCACAACATCCCAATGCTCTCCGAGTGTTCGACAAATTCAGCACTTTTCGAACTCAGTACAAGTTCATCGATGACCAGCCCATTCACGCATTCTTTATCGTCCCGGATAAGCTTCCTTTCGGCCCACGGCCGCTACTCGTGCGGTTTCATGGAGGAGGGTGGGTTGAAGGAGAGGCAGAGGCATCCATTCGCGCCTTGTAAGCTGCTCCGTACCATCAGCTGTGCCATATTTTTTTTCTCACACGAGTTCAGTTTTCTTGAATTAGCCCTCAAGCATGGGGCCGTGATCCTGACTCCCGATTATCGTCTGCGGCCCGAGCACCAAGTGACGGAGGGAATCGAAGACATACAATCGTTCTGGCAGTGGATCGAGGATGGATCCGCCCAGCAGGTGCTCAATACCTCCCTTCCGAACGTTACCGTCGACGCCAGAAATCTCATGGTGGCTGGGGAGAGCGCTGGTGGCTACATCGCTGTGACGACGGCCTTGCTCCCACTAAGCTCGCTTCCCATCAAGGCCCTCTTCTTGCAGTATCCCACGCTAAACATGACCGACGTGACGCGCATCGAAAACATCAGCGAGGCGATGCAGAAGTCAGGTTTGTGGTCCGAGAGCGTGCCCTACTCCGAACTTGAGGACTTCCTAGCGCATTTGGAGAAGGGCACGCTGCGCACGAGGGCCAACTTTGGATCGCGCATGAGGCTGCTGATGGGAATGGTGCAGGCGGGCAAGTTCTGGGACGAAACGAGAGATGCAGAACGGCTGTGCCCCATGCGGACGCTGGTCAGTGCAGGGATGTTGCCGCCAATCTTGCTCTACCATTCGAAGGAGGACGA
>FTIZ01751731.1_pt1 | contig 13546 bp, 19 predicted proteins | sample 1658381 | NCBI WGS metagenome assembly FTIZ01 (sample SAMEA3914822, study PRJEB12502) | metagenome | biome: forest; material: soil | place: USA | collected 2012-03-12 | depth 0.1 m
ACCTTTAATTTCGTATATAAGTTGAAGAACGGCATACAGAAGAACAGACAGAGAGAAGCTAAGTGATTAACTCCCGCCCAGACCAAGTCTGCGTCCTCATGACTGCCCGGTGCATGTGGAATTACGTCTTTCCAGCTCTTCTTCTCATCTTCGTCATCTTCTACCACCCAGCATGTTTGGCGGTTGACATGGAGGGGCTTCCATGGTGTCGAAGGCGTGCTTGGGGGGATAGCAAGGGTTAGGGCTTGTGCAGGTGGGTCACATGGAGCTTCGCCTCCCAAAATACCTCTGCATTTTTGCCATCATCAACCTCAAGACACGATGGGGAAGCCAGAGTTGGTCGACTACTCACTGTATCTGGTCACCGACTCGACGCGGCCCATCCTCGGCGACAGACCTCTCCACCATGTCGTCGAGGAGGCCCTCAAGGGCGGGGTCACCATCGTCCAGCTCCGCGAGAAGACGGGCGACACGGGGCATCTGATCTCGGTGGCACGGGAACTGCACCAAATAACGCAGAAATACGGCGTGCCGCTGCTCATCAATGACCGCATCGATGTTGCCCTCGCCGTCGGTTGCGAAGGCGTCCACATCGGCCAGGATGATATGCGTGGGTGTACTCCAATGCGTTCCTTGAAGAGATGAGTCCAAGTCTAACACGCTCCTGTCCTCCAAGAATTGCCTACTGCGAGGAAACTGCTAGGCCCAGATGCCATCATCGGAGTCACCGTCAGCACCGTGGAGCAGGCCCTTGAGGCGTGTGAGGGCGGTGCTGATTATCTCGGCATTGGTACCGTCTACGCCACACCAACGTAAGCCCCTTTTGCTGCTGTGGTCTGCCATCAGTGGCTGTATGGTTACTGATACGGCATCTAGGAAGACGAACACCAAAGAGATCATCGGCGCGGCTGGCGTGCGGGAAATCTTAGGGAGAATTGCCGACGCTGGCTACAGCACACGCACTGTCTGCATCGGCGGCATCAACGCATCCAACTTGCAACGCATTTTCTTCCAGTGCGGTGCTGCAAAGAAGGCACTGGACGGCGTTGCTGTGGTCAGCGCCGTCATGGCCGCCCAGGACCCCGAAGCCGCCGCGAAGAATCTCCTTGACCTGGTCAAGAGCCCACCAGCCTTCAAGGCAGACCTCAAGGGGGAGGGGTCGGATGTCGCCGAGGCACAGTCCATCGTTGCTTTGGCATCGTCAGTCGTCCAGCAAGTTCACGACACCACCCCCCTTTCCCACAACATGACCAATATTGTACGATGGCTCCCTTTCTTGCGCTCGCCTCCGCCTGTTACTAACCGGAGCAGGTGGTGCAAAACTTTGCCGCAAACGTCGCCCTGGCCGTGGGCGCATCGCCGATTATGGCTGGCTATGGAGAAGAAGCTCCTGACCTGTGCAAGCTCGGGGGTGCCTTGGTCATCAACATGGGCTCAGTGGACCCAGCCGGGCTGACGAACTACCTGAAAGCGCTCAGGGCTTACAACCTGGCAGGGCGCCCGGTCGTGTTTGATCCAGTCGGGTACGTTTCTCTGTCTTCTTTTTCCTCTTGAGATCAAGCAACTGACCGCCACAGTGCTGGCGCCACCACCCTTCGCCGCGAAGCCGTCAACACCATCATGGCCAACGGCTACCTCGACGTAATCAAAGGCAACGAGGGCGAGATCAAGACGGTGTTTGGCGGTAGCCAGGAGCAGCAGCGCGGCGTCGATAGCTCCAGCACTCTCAACGCCTCGCAAAAGGCCAAGCTGGTGCGGGAGCTCGCGGCGCGGGAGAAGAACGTGGTGGTCATGACGGGCAAGACCGACTTTGTCAGCGACGGAGTGCGCACCTTCGCCATCGACAACGGCCACGAGTACCTTGGGCTGGTTACAGGGACGGGCTGTACTCTAGGAACGACCATCTCTGCTGCTGTGGCGTCCCGCCAGACGGACAGGTTGACGGCCGTTGTTGCGGCCATCCTGCACTTTGAGATTGCCGCCGAGATTGCCGCCTCGAGGCCTGAGGTCAGGGGCCCTGGCACCTTTGTTCCGGCCTTTTTGGATGCGCTATTTGGCATCCGGCAAGCCACGGCGAGCAACGACTTGTCTTGGCTGGCGAGGGCAAAGGTCAGCAGCGTCGAGTAGCTGTAAAAGTATTGCCAATGCAGTCCTTCCAGAACCCCCTCTTTCTGTGCCACTACCGGGTCCCAGCGCGTCCACACCGTGAGATCTTGACTGGGTACATGGAAGCGTGATGCGTCGGGATAGAAATCTCACATGGAGGCAAGCAAGCCTGTCAGGCCGGAGAGAGCCAGAGACCCTTGAATTGGTGTGTTAGTTGGTGCCTGCCCTGAAACCTCTGTACTGTCCACCCCAACTTCCATGTGGCCGTTGGTATTGTCGATTTGCTCCTGACTCCGTTTCGGGACCAACATGAAGGAACGCGCCGTTCCATCTGTCCTGGCTGGATAGGAAAGTCCGGTATTTCCGCCCCTTCTAATTCTAGAACACTTGATCTTTCCGACCGCAACCGTGGCAAGCATGGATGCCAGCGTCCTTTCCTCCAAGACGACACGCCATCTCCTCTTGGTCGGGACTAACGAACGCATTCAACAGCACCGAGAATACACGCTCCTTCTCCTTCTCACTGCCATGAGTAGGGCTTTCAGGTTGTAAGATGAGACTGAGGCACCTTCCATTCTTCTCCTGTCAGGCGTCAAGAGGCACGTCGGAACTTTTGTTTTGAATCGGACGTTGAACAGAACGGGCGTAAAGGGCAGCGCGGCTTCCTCCAAGTGAGAAGAATCCGTTTCGTCCGAAAATAAACCGCTGCTGTGTGCCCATGACGTTTTCGTCCTTGTTTACTTCTCATTCTTATCTATTTCTTCTTCTTCCACAAACCAACAAAATGGATCCCATCCACACCCTCACCCCTCCATCCCTCGCTGGGCAAACATATCTACATGCCCGCCACCTATTCATCCAGCTTCAACACCAGTCAGATCCCATCATTCTTCCCCAATGTCCTGCTCTCTCCCTCAAAACACACCACCGCCCCCGTCGTCCTGCAGTGGGCCAGTGGCCCAGTGCTCTGAAAGCCTATGATTCTATCTCAATCTCACACTCCACGCCAGGGCCAAGGCTTGCTCCTGTTTCATGCGTTTGGCGTCGGGATGGTGGCTGACATGTAGTAGAATCGATCTTGAACAACTTGGTATCGAGCGCCCTCTTTGAGGTGCTGTGGCCCCCCGTAAGGGGGGCGATTGTGTGCGTGGTGGTGGAGGTGGTAAAGGCGGTGGTGAAGGTGGTGGACGGGGGGAGGGCGGCAACGCGGTAGCTCCTCGTCAGTGGCGGTCGGGGTTGTCGTCGGGGTTATCGTCGGGATTGTCGCCGATGTTGTTGTCGGGGTGGTCGTCGGGGTGGTCGTCGGGGGGGTTATGGCTCTGGATAGGTGTTCTTCATCGGATTCGGTCACCGATGAACTAAGAAGAGGCAACTGCCGAAAACAAACCTTGGGCAATGGTATGTACAGAACCCGAAACTGTGAGTGGCTTCCGGCTAACATCATCCCAACAGCGGCTAGTCCTCGATTTTTGGCCAACACCTCGTTTGGGATTGTGTGGGGATGCAAGGAGGAAGAAGAAGAGAGCCGGAGTTCGGTGGTTGGCGCGTACCAATATGGAAAGGCTAGGGAGGTCGCTTGCCTCAAAACTCTGCTCGTCATGGTTTGAACGAATGAAGTCACCGTCAAAACGCTCTTCAGTTCCTGGATATCTGTGGTTGCTTGGGAAACGGGGCTCTTCAGGGGCACAACATGCGCAACCTCCCCTGAAAGTTCACGAGCAGACCTTTTAGTCCGAGTCCGATTTTTAAATTCTGACAGAATACGTATCTCACATTTCATCTCAGGTGGGTACTCACTTTCACGCCTCGTCACCTCTTCATCCGTCAACGGCTAGGGGTCTCTGCTCGTCAACAAGCCGTTGACATATCGCCCACCTCACGCCCCTTCCCCTCCCGCGGGCAAGATAAAAAACGTGGTAATCGACCTCGCCGCCACAGACCCGGAAATCGTGCCGTCATCAGCCAGCGTCGCCGCCGTCGAAGCGCAGTTCCTCGTATTGTCTGACACAAACGCCTGCACCGCCGACGCTTTCACATCCCCCGAGAGCTTGACACTCACAGTTGCCGCCGACCCGCTGGAGCTAATGACGATCACCGCGATGGTCCCGTCCTCGTTCCGGAACGCCGCCGTGCGCACGCCGCTCCCTCCGCTCGCCCCGACCCGGATCGCCCCCGGTCGTACGTAGCGCGACCAATTGGCAAACGCCCACAGCCGTTTTGACACTTCGTACGAGTTGGTACTATTGTCCACCTTGATCAGCTTCTCGTTGGTGTTGGGGTTCGGCCACTGCACGCCCTCCCAGTGCACAAAGCCCGAGACGTTGTTGGACACCACGGCGCTGTAGATGTTGTTGGCCCACGTCAGGCCCTCGCCTGCCCCGCCGCTGGAGTACCAGTTTGTCGACCAAGCCCCGTTGAGGTCGCACTGCTCCGACATCCACACGGGCGCCCGCGTGTTGAGCACCCCGCCCGCCCCGCCCGAGTACGTGTGCGACGTCACCGTCTTGAGCATGCCCTCAGCCCCGGCTGACCGGATTGCCGAGACCATGGTGCCCTGGTTGCCCCAGCTCATTGAGTCGCAGCACGTAATGCCCACCTGATCGGCCAGCCCGGCCGCTTGGATCGTTGGGTACAGCACCTTGATGAAGTCAGCGGCTTGTTGGCCGTTGGACTGCATCGACGCATAGCTCGTGCTGTAGTCGGGCTCGTTGAGGAAGCCCAGGTGCGTGATGTTGACCCCCGCCTCGGCGTAGAACTTGACATACGCCACCAGGTAGTTGGCGTACGCCTGCTTCCAGTCACCACTTGCGCAGCTTGTTCCAGATACACCACACAGGTTGCCGCCGTTGGTATCACGCGAGTTGGTTTTCATGTAGCCGGGCGCGCTCCAGGCGTCTGGTTTTTGTGTGCGTCAGTGAACCGAGTTACCCCTTTTCCTTTGTTTTTTGCGAAATACTGCAAAACTCTCCTTACTGGCGTAAATGGTCTTGACACCATACGAATTCACCGCCTGCTGCGACACCCACAGCTGCCCGCTGTCTTTACCATCCCACTGGTACTTGGGCTCGGCCCTGGGTCCGCCGGGGTTGATCGGCGCGATGGTGTTCATGTAGTCCGAGTTGCTGTTGGGCGTCGACCCAATGCCGTTGCGGATGATGCTGAACCCGGCCCCCGTAGTTCGGTTAAACAGCAGGTCTAGCAGCTCGCGCTGCTTGGTCTTGTCTGACATGTTGGTGATCAGGTTGGCCCGCTGGAACGCCAGGCTGAACCCGAACCCGTCTATGCGCTGGTACGTCTTGCTGAAGTCCACCGTAATGGTGTTGGCCGCCTGCCGCGCCTCGAGGGTTGCGGTGTCGGCCGGCGCTACGGCGGCACCCGTGACCGCGGCGGCCGCTGCCGCGAAGACGGTGTTGGTGAAGCGCATGTTGGGTGAGCAATCTCTTCGAGGCCACGATGGGGTTGTGTTGTTTCAAACGGCCGTTGAAGGAGTTGTGATGCTGTCGTCGACTCTGGCATAAGTATGAGAGAGACGGGACCATATCCCATCGTCTTCCCCTCCCTTCATGGTGTGGGTGTTGATATGAACTGTATAGGTCATATTAATTGCCCCTCGGTCATAGCTCGCTCCAGGAAACCCATCCAGGGAGTAAACCACGTTTTTGTTTTCTCGTTCTTATCTAGGTCCGTGGATTATCGGGTTGCACATCGTCACAAGACGCCCGGTCTCCTCCCTTCGTCCAGAGTTGGGCAGTCGCCGAGCCATCAAGAAGCCGGTTCTACTTTACCCAGCCATACACAAGTGCGAGTGGGAGCAACCTCAAGGAACCGCTATATTTGTGTTTCGGTCGAGTTGTAGCATCCCAAAGGTCGCCCAGAAGCGGGTAAATACTCTATCCAGCGGGGGCGATGCTGAAAGGGGGGAATCCAACGTCAAAAAATGTCCGATGCGGGATGCAGGTTATTTCCCGGTAGACTCCCTGTAACGTGCTTCGGAAATATATCTGTGGGGTTTGGGTCCTCCCTTCTGCTGTCCCCGATGAGGTATGAACAGCAACTCCGTGTGTGAAGCCCCCCCTTCAATAGCCAAGCATTATCATGGCCTCCTCAGAACTCACCACCAACCTTTCTGTAGCTTGAGGCTGTTTATCACCTGATCTATAGACTTCTAAACTATACACCAAGTCTTAAAAAATGCTAATGGTCCCTACATGGTTCCTTTTTGGTGACGACAGAAATGTCTGAACTACACGACTTTTTCAGGTTTTCCACCAATACCAAATAGGCAGTGTTCCGTCTTAGATGGAAAGTTGTGCCGTGGACGCCTTGTCAAGCGACTCCTTGTACTTGGCCAGCTTCTGTGCCACCTCGCCGTTGCAGTAGTCGTCGACAATCTTGGGGCAGTTGCCGATGAACAGCGAAGGATCGACCAGGCTGTCAATGTCATTCCAAACAGGCTGAAAGAGAACGTTAGGCTCCCTAGTGTCTGGTGCAGGATTTGCAGTTCTTCGAATCTGGAAACTCACCTTGAAGAACTCGGTCTTCTTGACGCGCTCAAGGAGGTCGTTGCGGCCACCCTGTTGCTTCACAACATCGCTGGCTTGGTGAGACTGTAGTCCGTTAGTGTTTGCTCACATCGGGAGTCGGAATTCCTAGCATACCAGGACGCGGATCTCCTCGTGGGCGTCTTGGCGAGAAACACCGTGGGTGGCAAGCTTCATGAGGATAGACTCAGTAGCCACTGGGAGAGACAAGTCAGTAACAGAAACTCAAAAACATCAATGTATCGTAGAACGTACTGAACGGAAGCTCCTGGTCAATCCGCGACCGAATGACATTGGGGTAGATGACCAGGCCGTTGGTCACATTGTCCAGGGCGAGAAGGATCGAGTCTGCCAACAGGAACTAGAAACAATTAGCACCGAAATCGCCGGCGATGAGATACGAGAACTTACCATCTCAGGAATATCCATCCGGCGAATGGCACCTGTGTTTGGTTAGCAGAGAAACAATGATTTCCATGGAGGGCGCCTGAGAGATCGCAGAGAAAAGGGGTAAAGAGGGAGAGGGTTAGGGTTGCAGAGGCTGAAACCCACTGTCATCGAGCCTGGCGAGAGGAGTCAGCCCATGAAACAGGTTCAGATATTTCAAGTATTGACTTACGTCCTCTCAAACCACTGCGTCTCGAATGTGGCGGTGAAGTTGGCGGGGAGGCGAGCTAGCTTGCGGCCCAGGGCGGTGATGCGTTCCGACCGCATGGGGTTTCTCTGGAGGAGTGTGTTAACCTTGCCCTTCCGGGAGCAACAAATGATCGGCTCCCACCTTGTAAGCCATGGCCGAGCTTCCCTGTAGATAGTCAGCAATAAAGTCCAATTTTCGGCGTTACTGGGTATCTCACGATCTGGCTCTTCTCGAACGGCTCCTCCATCTCTTTCAGGTTGGCCAGGTGACGGATATCGGAGCAGATCCGCTCGGCGGTTGCGCCGAGAGCGCAGACGGCATTGGCAACCCGGAGATCGACCTACACATTATCAGCGAGGGTTAAGCCTGGTGGGAGCAGTGGAAGTACCTTTCTGGTGTAGGTTTGGGTGGAAATCGCGTAGGCGGACGGGAACCCGGCTTTCTTGCAAAGGATCTGGAAGCGCCGTCAACGGGCGGGTCATATCAGGAACTAGAACTGTTGATGCTCACCTCATTGAGCTTCACAATCTTGCCGGCATCACCTTCGAAGAGTTCGAGGAAGGTGGCCTGCGAGCCAGTGGTGCCCTGGGCGCCTCTGAACTGGAGCCTCTCGCGCACAGTCTCGATGTCCTCAAGGTCCATCATGAGCTCCTGAATCCATTGCGCAGCGCGCTTGCCTGTGCACAAGTTAGGACTCTTGATGCAAGGGAAGGAGGAGGAAGCCCGCTGTAATCCGTACCAACAGTGATGAGCTGGGCCTAGGCGGACGTTAGCTCATGGTGGTCAGAGCTGAGTAAGTATGTTGCTCACCGGCTGGTAGTGAGTGAAGCCCAGAGCAGGCATGTCCTTGTACTTGATGGCAAACTCCTGGAGGTTCTTGATAACCTTGGCCAGCTTGGGGAGAATGAGGTCCAGGGCACGCTGCTGGAAGATCAGGTCGGCATTGTCGGTGACTGCGAGATGCGTCAGATGCGGTTAAGATCGTGTGAAGACGCCGACGCAAGACTCACCATAGCAACTGGTAGCCTGTGGCAGGTTAGAGGTGGTTCATGATGTTCTCGATGGCAGCGAGCGGTAGGCCGCGTAGCCGGGACGTTGACTTACACCAAGGTGAATATGGCCAGCAGCCGCAGGGGCGTCCTGAAACAACGGTGTCTCGGTCAGCCACGGCAACCCATGCCAACTAGGCTGGCGAAACCATAGTCCCCGTAACCCGGAGCTTGACTGGAAGTTTCTTGAACCGTACCTCGCCGTAGGCATGGACGTGAGCCATGACATCATGCTGCGTGGTAGCTGTTAGCAAACCACTATCGAGGCCGAAGGAATGGAGAGTAGAGGGGTGGCAAACCCTGAACTTGGCCTCGTAGTCACGAGCAACAGAAAAGGCCTTGTCGGTGACGACAACATTGGCACGCATCTGGTCGAGGGCGTCGTCGGGAATGGGGAGGCCAAGCTCCTTCTCGGCCTCGGCGAGCCAGACCCAGAGCTGGCGCCAGGTGCTGGCACGCTCGCGGGCCGAGAAGATGGTCATCATCTCCTGCGAGGCATACCTCGTGCTGAGGGGGGTCTAAAGAATGGTTAGCCATTCTTGTTTTGCCAGCTATCTAACCAAGTAAGTCTTGAACAATTTGACATGGTTCACAGCACAAGCACATGCTCAAAAGAATAGAGAAAAAAACGAATAATAACAAAAAGCGGATACTGGGGACATTGGGAAACGCGCCTGGTACTTGTCGTAGCTCGACATCTTGCTGACTCTTCGTTTGCGGTGTGGAGTGAGTTGTGAGTCTCTCGTTGTTTGAAGCAGTTCAGCACTCGGAAGGAAGCATTGAACGAAATGTGGGGGAGGGGTCAAGAGTTGACTTTTTCTCTGGCCGAGGTGGGGGAGGTTGGAGGTACTTGCAAACGCAGAGTCACCCCTCAGGTCCCTCGGCTTGCAATTCTGCCAATAAAATACATCTTTTTATGCAATGCACTAACACGTTGTTTGCAAGTTTGGACTTCACTCAACCAAGGTCTATGAAACATCGCACCACCCACGACTGATCCCAAGACCACTAGGATGGGAAAATTGCCGACAAACGGATGATTTCCTGAGTGCGTAAAGACGCATTATTCGACGATCCAAGCCCTCTTCCCTCTTTTCTCGCTGTTAAGGCCCGTAAAATCCCGCTTTTACGGCCCGCGCCGAACATCGGCCGTTCCGGTTCATTCCTGTTCCAATACCCGATCATCTGCCTTCCGTCACACACAGCACAAAACATTACCTTACACCGCGTATCCGGGCTCGGCCATGCTATTGTAATCGCTATAGACGGCCGTCCAATCGACTGCTTCAACCCCAAGAAGCAAATCCCACTCGGACGTGCCCGTCGTGAGGTCCTGCCAGAGCCCGCCGCCGAGGTCTTGCAGCAAGTCTTCAGTCGCGTCGACAAGCGTCATGGGTGCCGGATGGCACACCCGTGCAATCTCAGAACTGGCATAGTCGCTGTCGAATCCGTTGGCCTGTCGGGTGGGAAACAGAAAACCCCTTGGTTAGCCGCTGCCGTGTCCGTTGGCTTGGGGAGAAGCGAGAACCGAAGGAACAGTAGCTGGCACTTACATGGAGACGATCCTTCACCAAGCGCAGTTTGCTCGCCAACTTGATCAAGAGGTCCACGGGCTCTTCACTTGGCCCTGGGTTATCGTGGTCGCTGCCCCGGCCGTTGGGGATGACGCCTTTGCTTTTCCTGTTCCGTTTCTCGGCCCCATGCTCCATCTGCTTGATCACCGAAGTTACGACTTCTGGACACGCACAAGTCATTAGTTCTTGGTCATTTGATTTCGTTTCTGAGGATGGACAGGCCTACCGTCGAAGCGCAGCTCTTCTCTCACCCTCGCCAAGTCCCACCCGGGAGCTTTCAACGTCACCAACTTGAGCAGCGTCAAGAAAACATATGTCAGGTCGAACGACGACAGCCGTATGAAGCGTGGGTAGTCGCAATTCCCACTCGAGAGACGATTCGTTAGGAAGCTGTGCACCAGACGTGCACTTGCCCACAGCATCTCGATGTGCTCTGGGGCTGTCTCCTTCATCGAGGTGGGTACAGCCCCCGTCGAACCAGAGCGACACGCCGCGTGGAGTTCATCCACGCTGTTCTCGTAGATTAGGATCTCGGCCACTTGGAGATGGCCCGCCAACGACTCTGTAGGCACACATCAGTTACGACCTCGAAACCGAAGAAATAAACGCTCCACTTACGGTCGGCCCGAATATGCGGTGGCAAGGCGGCCACGAACGCTTGGATACGCCCTTGCAAGACCTGAACAAAAGCTGCTTGCGGCACTTGGCTCTCGTTCTGGCCAGCCTTGCGCCGGGCAAATCCTTGCGAGATGCTTTGGGAGAGCTGTTGCGCACGCACGAGGTGAACGACAAGCTCATCCGTGGGATGTTCCCTCTGACGATGAAGAGCCCGGCAACAGGTTGCTAAATACGATGTGTTCATGAGAGCATCGGGACGTTTGTTGGTTGTGAAGGTTCTGCAACGCAACGTCGTCAGTCCGGGCTCATATCGGCCAACGGTGACAGGAAAATGAAAAACAACTGACATGGTTACCAGATAGTACGTTCCCGCAAACGCACGCATTTGCTCCAGCCGCTCCGAGTCATAGTCTCCCTGACTCGGCAGGTTTTTGAGCTCAGCAGAGCCCAAACCGATCGTGATCGACCGGGCTAGAAACAAGAGGTTGAGCATCTGGAAGGTGTTGAAGTTATAATGGTTCCTAACCGAGCTGTCAGGATCCATGGCCCGCCATTCCGTAACTAACTCATCAATCGGGGGAAAAAAGGGGGACCAACCAAGCAATCAACATCTGCAGCCCCTGCAACAGGTCCAAAGTCTTCTGTGGATTCATAAACGCCGCCTCGGAGATCTCACGCAACAGTTCCTTGCCCAGCATAGCCTTCCGCTGCGCGTCGAAGAGACATGACTCCATCATGATGGCCTTCCAAAACAGGGGCCTCTGCTCCCGCATCTCGGTCGACGACAGGTGCGGCGGCACGACGGCGAACGGGAACAAATGGGCTAGGCGTTTCCGGTACTCGTTCAGGGACGCCTCGGCCTCGTCTCCTTGTGGCCATATAGAATCCCCTTGCTGCTGCTGCTGCTGCTGCTGCTGAGGTTGCTGGGAGGATGGTAGCTGATAGGGGGACGAGCTCATTGATCCGGTTGTTATCGTCGTTGGTTGTGTCGATGTAACTATCGTCGGCTGTGTGGAGGTCATCGTCGCCGGTTGTGGCGATATCATCCTAGGCGGCGTTGGAGGCGACGTGTTTTCAGTTGGTGGTGGAAACCGGTCATTATCGGTGATGGCAGGCTGCTGCTGGTTCTCTGGGGGCTCCTCGAAGATGTTTCGTTCTGGGAAAATGTGTGCAAAGGGAGAGTCCCAGCGGTTCCGGCCGAAGCTGGGTATGGGTATCTGGGTTCCGGATATCGTCCTCGGCAACCCAGAGTCCCCTGCGGTGCCGAGGGAATAGGAGGGGAGGGGATACTGATTCGAGTCTGGCGGGCTTGGATCCACGACTGAGACTGGCACCGGCCGTTGGACAGACTCGATCCGAGCGGTAAGGTCCTCGAGCCGCCGCTCGAGTTCGGCCACCCGGGTGGGCTTCGGCTCCTTGCGCTTGCGCGGTGGCGCCGGGGTCTGTGAGGAGCATGGCTTCCGTAGGCGGTAGCATCTTCCGAAGCCGTCAGCATTTTGGCCTTCGAACAAACAGCGGGCCGTTGAAGCGCCAGGCCCGGAAAGGGGCAATGGCCGATGAGCGGGGGCTACGGAGTCAACGGAGACTCCGTCGGAGCCAACAACTCCCCGCCGACCCGGCGAGGGATGGCGTTTGAACACCATCACCGTGTGTGCAGCACAAAGTGAGACCAAGGAGCGACGAATGATAAAGTACCATAGAGAAACAAAACCATCCGACTTACCTTTCACACTTCTCCTGCCTCGCGGGCCCGGCAATGCATCTGCTCTTCGCCCTCGCGCAGGTAGAACACGCCCTCGGCCCCTTGAGGACCACCTTCTTCCCACCAACAGATGCCATCCCATCCGCCGTCTCCATGTTATCTCTCGCTCTCCACTTATACCGATCCTCTCAATTGGTGGCCAAGAGACGACCGGAGCGGAGGCGGACGATTCAAAAGACGGTAGTCCAGTTCCAGGCGACAAGACAGCCCACCCCCAACAGTGTGAGAATAATCCACCTAACGAAGAAAGAAAAGAATTGAGAATGGGGCTTTTCTCCAATCCGAGCAGCCAGATCGAATAGGAAGAAGGGACCGGACTCAACCAGGCAGGTAAGTAGTAGTGATCTTACGCGTCTGTCTCTGCCTCTCTCGGAACTCGGGCTCTTGCGCTCTCCATCAACAGCCTGAAGAGCAGTACCAACCACGACAACAAGGAGGAGACAGCCACCAAACGATTTGATCAAAAAAGACACCAAGCCCCAGTCATTGTCGTCATCTAGATTGCCCACCTTTCCTCTCAAAGGTTAGATCCCCAAGGCGCGAGACTAGAAAGTGACAAGAGTGCTGCTGCGGCGACTTACACGCAGACCCCGGCAAAACGATGGAGCGGAGAACCAGAGGAAATTTACCCGCTCCGGCTCCGTCGGAGCAATCTGTTTCACTCCGACTCCGGTCCTATGGAGCATAAAATGGGGTCAAGTTGAAGACGGTATTGGCTATGATTGGCCAGTCAGGACAGGGGGCTTCATATTAAAGTTGAGGCTGTGCTTCGGACCGTCCCTGGGACATGAAGCCTGCTCATGCGAAGCTTGGGTCAACGTCCGTGATATCGTTACTTCCACATGTCTCGGCTCCACGTGTCTCGGCGGCGTATGAGACGAGAGTACTGTGTAAGGCAGGGCTGCAAAGTAAGGTCAGGCATGGATTGCATACTTGGGACACATCTAATTAAGGCACTGAGCATCTCCAAGCACGAGTCACGACTCACAAGCATCACTCAACAGCAAGGGACCCCCAAAAATATGGCAATTCGGCCTCTCAACCTGAGAAGGCCAGCCAACAGACTTAATTTCTTTTGTGGTCTCAAAGAACCACTCCTTCAGGGGGTTTCACTCACCCCCTGAATGAAGCAGCACGACCAAACGAAAGCAAATACACCACCAACCAACCGCTTTAGTACAAATGCCCCATAGTTGCTGCCCGCTCACTCCAAGGAACGTGTTTCACGTCTTTGGTCTTTACACACACACACACACACA
>FTIZ01751980.1_pt1 | contig 13543 bp, 22 predicted proteins | sample 1658381 | NCBI WGS metagenome assembly FTIZ01 (sample SAMEA3914822, study PRJEB12502) | metagenome | biome: forest; material: soil | place: USA | collected 2012-03-12 | depth 0.1 m
AACTCGGTGAGCCAGGGCAACAGGTAATGAACAAACAAGCGGGTACTCAGCCCATGGATGTTCTGTGCCCGGGCGAGGAAGCCAGAAGCATCGACAACCGCGGTGGCGCGCACTTCCCGAATCTGCCTGTACTCGGCTAGCATCTTCTCAACCTCGCTCTGGGCTGGACAGCGGCCTGTGGCACGCCAAGAGTCAGCCAAGTGCTTGATGCCGTTGGCGACGGCCGCAGCGCTCTCTATGGCCGAGTTCCCGCCCACGCCGAGGTTGGGTGTCGACTTGTGGATGCTGTCGCCGATGCATCCGATGCGGCCCCAGTGCCAAAGCTTGAATTTGGCCTCCTCGATGGCAACCAGGCGGGAAGATACTGTGGTTTGCCACAAATCCGCGAGCGTTGATCCATTCGGCCCCGGCACCACGATAAGGTCGCCGTGGCGGGCTACAAAATCCGCGGCGTCGGCCTCTGTGTAGCGCGGAATGTTGCCCAGCCGGTAGGTCTCCGGTAAGCGCTCTTGGGCAAACCAGTACACCTTGTTGCCCTCGGCTGTGATGGACAGACAACAACGGCCAGAATTGTAGGAGGTGTTCACATCTCCAGGTGAGAGCTTTGAGCAGGCAACGCCCTTGGAGATGCCAAAGAGGCAGTTGTACTCGGAAATCATGCCTAGACGTGTCAGGAGATAGGCTCTCGCGGGAGTCGATAGAGCCTTTTGCTGGCACTCACAGTTTTTTTCTGCTTCGATGAGGTCGGGATGGTCGGACGCAGCAAGCTCCCACATCTTGGTTCGCGTCTTGCTGAAGACACCATCGGCGCCAATGAGTATGTCTCCGCGAAACGACGAGCCATCGGCGCAGATTGCAGTAACGCCGGTAGCCTCATGCTTGATGTTGGCAAGGTCCTTGTTGACGAGAATCTTGCTCTGATCCTTCAGGTTTTTATACAACACCTGCAGCAAGTTCTGCCGTTCGCCCCAGGCAGTCGCATACCCCGTTCTATCAAACAACGGCCGTGAGCCTTGGATTTGAGCCTGCGATGTAGACCATTGCTTACCTTGCATGTACCAGAAGACTGCTGCGATCAGGTTCGGTGATTAGGCGGCCTTTGCTGTCCCGTGTATAGAAAACCTGGAGCGGTTCCTGGTGGGCGAGCATGAGAAGAGACCTGTATCCAGCGAGCGGGAGGCGGGACCTACCGAACCCTCATTCACAGCCTCCCACGCTCCGAGCTGAGCTAAGATCTGTGAAGAGGATGGCGGAGTTAACGTTATCGCGCGTGGAGCCCAGAGCTGAATTCACGTACGCGCGCTGCGCTGGGGAAGATGCCAATGGATGCGCCGACTTGGGGGGCCACCTCGCTGCGGCGCTCCAGCAAAACATAGTCGACATCCGCTTGCTAAAGTGGCATACCGCTATTAGCGTGGCGAACAATGGTGTACATGAGATGAACATGAGATGAAGAAACAGGTTCAACACACCTCGAGTGCGTTGGCCAATGTCAGCCCGGCCACACCGCCTCCGACGATGACGACGCGGAAAGGGTCGGTCCTGGACATGATGCACTCTGGCCTGCTCTTCGGCCCGGTAATGTGTTCTTGTAAGAACTGGATCAAAGAGGCCTGCGGTCTGTGCTGTGCGTGAAAGAAAATGTTAGGATGCGACCGTGCAAGAGAGAAAAAGGAATTGGGATGGCAGAATGTCAGCCAACGCTTCGGTTCTCACGGATGCGAGGCGTCGGACTTGTCAGACACCAGTGGCTGGGGGTGGAAAACTTTAATAGCGTTGATCAGCAGCCAGGCCCCAGCAGGCGGTCAAGCCACAAATACCGAGATCTAATGGATTGGAAAACACACGGCACACGTGTTGCGCCCAACAGCGGCTGGGATCATCCATCCTCAAGGCGCGCCCTTCCATCTTGGCGCCATTGGCGGAGATACGAATTAGCCAGTTGGGTCACGGTCAGCCCAGGGCGCACAGGAAGGATTGTTGACCCAGTTCCGAACCAAACTTTGCATCGATGTTACCTAAATCAGCAACCGTGCCTCCTGTGTGCTTGTCTCCTCAGTCCGGGCTTCCCGGGGGTCGGCTGCCACTGGTGCGTCATCGTTGCTCCGACAAACACTCTCCTCCTTGACATCGGATCGTGTGATTTACGCTCAAGTCTGCCAGCAAGTCAAGCCACTGGGCTTTCTTTTGTATTGTTTTGAGCCTTGTTTGGGGGGTCGGGAGCTAGATACGTGCCTATTCCAGGCACAGACATCAAGGACTATGAGTTATGCCCACGCCTCACCTCCCTTGAACCTCAACTTGAAGAAACAGACTCAACCCCCCTCTTCCATACCACTCCACGACCCCGTCCTCATTCCTTCACCTCCAACACATCCAACGGCGCCCCCAACCCCGCACACACCTCATTATGCCCCTCCCCGAGCGGTACCTGCTTCCCTCCCCACTGCAGCACCCTCATAGTCGGCCTCTTCGCATCCACCGCCTCCCACCTCCCAACTCTCTCCGCCTCCTCCAACGTGCCCGTATACCCCCTAGCCTTCAGCCACCCCCTCTCAGGATTCGGATCCCCCCTCCTCGCAAACGCCGCCCAGTAATCCACCACCAGCCGCATAAACGCTCCATCCAGCCCGTCGCGGTCCGGTGCGCCTGCCCGCGCCTCAGTGCCAAACACCACCATCTGCTCTCCCGCGTGACACTTGAAGTACTCGCCGTTCTGGGGGTCGCCGCGCGGGTGGTCGACCGTCGCGGGCGGGTCGCACCACGTTTGCGTGTAGCCGCGCGGCGAGTAGGTGCGATTGAACTCGAAGAAGAAGGTCTGCTTGAAGGCGTTGTGTTTGGCGGCGCTGTAGGCCTTGGCGAAGCTGTTGCAGGTGAAGAGCCAGTCGGTTGTCAGGCGGATGGTGGCGTTGAGGATTTGGTCCGGGGTGGCGGTGTTGTTGAAGAGGGCGGGGGCGAGGCCTGGGAAGGGGGTGGAGGCGGTGAGGGAGGTGAGGTTGAGGGAGGAGACGAGGTTTGGGGGGCCCGTGCCGACTGTGTTGGTGGCGATTGTGTCAAGGTAGCTGGTGAAGGTTGAAGTGTTGGAGGGGGCGTTGGAGAAAAAGACGCCGAGTTCGTCGCGGTTGATGCCAACGAGGACGGAGACGTCTGTTGCGAGGCTGTCAGCCGTGTTGTTGACGACTAGGCCGTGGTTGGTGAGATAAGTGCCGTCTGTGACGAAGCCGCTGGGAAGGGGTTAGCACCAGGTCGATAGGGTGGGATCAAGGCTGGTTTTGGGGGCACATACTTGGCATTCAGGGGAAGGTTAACGAGCTCAAACCCACTCAACTTGCCCAGGCATGCAATCTTGTCGGTGGCGTTGAGACAACCCGCCTGGTCCAACACCTTCTTGGTCGTAGTCTCGTAGTTGTTCTCAAGGCTGTCGTAATACGGCCAGGCTAGCAACTTGCCGTTTCCCGGCCACCCGTCTGCTGAAGACTGCATGGCCGCGCGGTGGAAAAGGCCCTTGGCCTTGGCGACGCCGAGGACGATGTGCGTGTTCTCGGCACCCGCCGACTCACCAAAGAGCGTCACGTTATCCGGGTCGCCGCCAAAGTACTTGATGTATTTGTTGACCCACTCAAGCGCCGTGACTATGTCTGACAGCGCGTAGTTGCCGTTGTGGACGCCGTCGTTGAAGTTCAGGAAACCGAGTGATCCCACGCGGTAGTTCACTGAGACCACAACCACGTCCCCGCGTGAAGCTAGGTTGGTACCGTCCGTGTTGGGGTTCTTGCCAGATCCCGACGTGAAGCCGCCTCCATAAAGGTACAGCATGACGGGCCTGAGTTTGGACTTGGGGTCCAGGCCTCCTGAGCGCGGGAGATAAGGGGTCCAAACATTGGCAAAAAGGCAGTCCTCGCTGCTCCCGTTCTTGACTTCTCCCACCGGCTGCGAACAATCCGCGCCCGCGGTGGTGGCATCGACTTCCCCAGAGTCCTCGAAGCTCGCAAGCTTGGAGTATGTGAACCGCTCAGGTTTGTCGGCATAGCGGATGCCCCTGAATTTCCACACGTGGTAGTCGCGGTAGCCCGTGAGCAGCTTGTTCCCCACATATTGCTGCGCTTGCCACGCTGCCGAGTTGTTGCTCAAGCTGCTCGATGAGACTGGAGCCCCCTGGGTGCACAGCGTTGGCAGCTCCATCCCGCACTGGACAGGGTGCGTGTTGCCCTTGAAGTCGATGGCCCGACAGTTGCTGTCGTCCGGATTTGCTTTGGAGATCCAGTACACTTGGTCCTGTCGCGCCCACCCTTGGTATTGCTGGTAGCTAAGCGAGTTGCTCAACGCGCTCTTGAAATCGGCATTTTCTGGACTCCACAGCTCTTCTCCCAGGAGCATGCATGAGGTGCGGCCGGCCTCAAAGGGACTCGGCTGGCTGACGAGATTGGCGGCAGAGCCGTCATTTTGAGCTCCTATTGATGAGGCCTCAGCTGACCGTCTCAAAGTGAAATGTGGGTGCAAAAAAGCTCACCGTCGAGATCATTCCGGGATAGAATCGTAAGGCCGCCTCCGATGTAAAATCCTTCTACGATGCTGTTGGTAACCACCACCATGGAGGCGGCGAGAGCCGAAAGACGCGCTAGTGACCTCATCTTGTTCGACACCGTGAAGCGACGGGCTCCGGTTGACGACCCGCAAACGAAGGTGGTCGACAGCTGGGGAACTCCGGTATGGCAGCGGAGTGGTATTTAACTCTTGGATGAGCGGGAACTATTTAAGCGAGACGACCAGCCTCCAAGTATCCCAAAGTTGATAGAGATCCGCATAGCACTGGGTACCTGGTATTCTGTCTCCAATTAGCCGGGAGATCCTCCGGTCTATGTTGGGTTGGTATAGCGAAGCCACGTGAAAATTCTTTGCATGATGCTTTCATAAGCCCATGGGCTCAAGGCTTTCCAAGCTTTTATCTGAATATTCGGTTTGTGGATTTGGTAAATAATAGGTAGCCAAGTCATCACTATGATCTTGACTTCAAGGAAAGTGAGAGCTGGTCGGCGATCCTGTAAACACTTGCCAACCCCCTGTTTTCTGCGGGCCGGCCCTGCTACCGGGTAATGGGGTCAATAATACAGACGCGTCGTGGAGCATTTCAACCGAGAAATATGCCTGCCTTATGCGTCCATCGGCTGCAGACGCAGGAACTCGCTGCAGGAACGTGTGATTGGAATCTACGGGTTATTGTGGGCATCGGTGAGGAGAGAAGAGCACCGAAATGTAAGGGTTGCTGTTTTGGATACGGCTACAACTGCTCGCCGACTTAGATGTTCCATAGTTCCCCACAACCCCACAGGCATTCGAAAAAAAGACCAGACGATTGTAGGTAGGTAGGTTAGTTAAAAGTCATTTCAGATCGGCATCTAAGGTACCTGGTAGTCGATCTCCACTGCTCTCCTTCCCCGTGTCTTTCTACGGTCTTCCTTCCGTTTGATGGCTGTATCTCACTTTCTGCTCTTCATCCACACCCCCCACCATTTCCTCCTCCGGTCGTCATTTTTCTTGCTCTCTCTTCTTATCTTACACCCGAGGAGATAACCACGGAACAGTTCAATAAAAGAACTGTCGATGTTCAAAAGAGAAACCTTACTTACCTATCTGCCTCTAAAAATTCCGAAATGGATGTAGGACTGAGTTAGGGACTTAGAGGATGAGAACCATGGGACTGAACATGACTCAAAGGAATCGCATGACGCCTGGTGTGTGGTCAGGATGATGCCGTGCAGTGGCGAAATCGATATGTCCTCTGGCTGACTGGCTCCAGTTGTCCTCCCTGATGATCGCGCTGATTGGAAAGAACTGGATGGACCAGTCATGCTGGATGAATCAGTTTGCGTTGGCCTCCGCCCTTGTCGAGGTGCAAGACTCGGTGGGAATTGAATGTCTACTTCCGCGATTCCGTTCTCTGCCGACATGCCACAGGAAGAGCCGGTCACAACTGGAACTACACATTGAAGAAGGGAACCAACGCGTCAGTCAATGCCTCTCTGGTAAGTGGCCCGGAGCAGTCGGTGAAATGACGTATATCCTCGGCTTCCCAATCCATGCGCTCGGTTTGTCCGATCCAACTGAAGAGATGGTATTTGTCCAAAATTGCATTTGTCATAGGGGGCCAGCACCGTCGCAGCGTCAATCCTTGTGCCGATGTAGCGGAGCTGCGGTGGCAAGTCGAGGCAGCGATACTTTGTACTCTGTGAAGTTGCATGAAATCATGGAACAGGAACTCAATGATAATAAGAATTCGAAGGACGAGCCAGCCAGGAGAGATAGGATAAGGACTTGGCCACCCGGTTTGTAAGCCCTGGCGGTGTCGATATTCGGTATGAGACGGGTTCTGACCGTCGGGTGTTGCGGGCTTGGCAAGGGACAGTGGATGCCATCGATGCCGAAAGTGAGCGCAGGTCGCGCAAGAAAAGCAGCTCTGCCATTGGAAGATGCTGTGTTGCTGCCAAATTTGGCTCCGTTGGCCCGTTGGCCCGGGATCAGGCGGCTGTCAACGCTAAGGCCGGGGCTAGGCCAAGACCCTTAGCACCTGCGACGATCGCACCACGATCAATTTGCACGCCACGTTTTTCTCAACGTTCTGTTCATCGTGCCGCATCGACGACGACGACGGGAGCTAACGTGCTGGCTGCATCGTGCATATATCTCCAAACGCAACCAGAAAGCGATTAAGCGATTCTCGAGAATTCCAGGTCCTCGGAAAAAAATGGATGCGATGGAAGCCTCACCCCACTCGCGAAAATCCGGCGCGGGCCGTCGATCTTGAGCGGAGCCTGCCCACTCTCCCACTGCACCATGTCAGCAAAGCAAACGCAGTGGAACTTCACCCCAACTCATACTCATCATCCCCGCCAGAGTGAGAGGCACAGCAACAGGCACACCGCATCGGCCCTCCCGCGGGGTTCTCAGACCCTCCCTGCATGCCGGCGGCCGCATGCTGCACGCTGCACGCTGACCACAGAGCCACAGCATTTCCTCGTGGTTATCTGCAAGGAATATGGGAAGATGGAATGCGGCAGACGGCGGCTGCCAACGGCGTGTCCCCAGTGGTCGCGGGCTGACGGATGACGGAGCATTAGCCTAAAGCATCCATGGTGTTGGCGATCCTCCTAACCCAATTCTCGACGCCTCCCAGGAGGTCCCAGCTGGTTTGGGCAACCTTTCCACTTGGCGGTGGTTGTTGTCCATACATTTTCCATGAATTGGCTTGCAAACACGCTAAATCCGCTGCATGATGGAGCACGATGGACCCCCAATGTTGCAGCCAAGTGCAGCTCCCAGCTCCCCTGGACTGTCTTGGTCCCTCGGCCCCCGCGCCCAAGGTCGCACAACCGGAAAATAGCCCCTTGTCGGCCTCGCCCTCATCATGCAGGTCTTGCTTGAGAAACAGCCAACATGCGTCGCCAAGCGTCGTGAGAGCCTCTCGGTGAGCGTTCCGCCCCTCCTGGGCCAGCACGTGGCAATCTTTTCTCCGCCTCGGTCGACCCGACAAAACCCCCCTTCCCGCCGGGTCCGATGTAGAGTAATCCATCCGGTCCGATTCCCCTTTACGTTTTCCTTATCTTCCCTTTTGCTGCCCCTCAACTGCCCGAGACCCTGTCTCGACCCTCGCACACCTGTCAGTCTCGGTCGAGTCGACGTCACACCCGGATCTTGCCACATCGGACGACACCGCCACGACATCAGATCCCAAAGTTCCCTTCTTGTCATCGTTCATCCCAGTCTGCAGCAGCAGGACCACCGTCATCGAAGTCATGACTAGATAAAACCCGAATCTGAACTGCCCAAAATCACACCACCAGCCCTCCACAGAAATCTCGAAGCACACAGACACACACACAAAACATGGGACAAAAGGCATCCGTAATACAAGTCAGCCTCTCCCCAAGACCCCACTGCCCTCCGCCACGCCAAACCACCAACCCATTCTAACCCACCAATCCCCACATCAGCCAACCTTCTACTGCCCCTCCACGGGCGACGAAGTTGACACGCCGCTGGGCCTGTGCACGCACTGCCAGGCCTGCCACGACATCATCTGGCAGTCCGTCTTCGTGTGCCCCAACACGGGCTACCGCATCGAGTCGCCGTCGATGCGGCCCGACAAGGAGTGCCCGTCGTGCTTCCAGCTGCACCAGCCCTACAGCAAGCGCGTCTACATCTGCCCCGTCACGGGCGCCCAGATCCCCCACCCGCGCGACACGAACGGCCGGTGTCAGAAGTGCAGTCGGAGTCACGAGGATAATTCTACGCCCATGGGGAGTAAGGAGGTGGTTATGGGGGTGAGGGGGTGACGCGGGGTTGGAACGGAAGATGAAGGGAAGGGGAAAAAACCAAAACATTACTGGAGAGGAGGGGGGAGGGCATCGTGTGCCAGCAAAAGAAACTGAATAGGGGAAGTGGGATGCCTTTCGGGATGGACTTGTTGCTGGGGCTTCTGTGAGATGCCTGGAGGAGAGGGAGCGAGGTACTTATAGGGAAGTGTATGCTTCTTGAAGGTCGGAGCGCGGATTGGACGTGGCCGAAGCAGCCGGGTCTCTTTTTGGGCAAGGAGGATTTGATACCACTCGGGGGCATTAGTTAGCGTGGAGCAATGGTTCGTAACGCGTTAATGGGAATCTGATTTTCGCCAGGTTACATGCCCGCTCGACCCCCAGGGGCTCCATTGGCAGCTCTCGCCCATTAAGACTCTCGACAACTAAGATCGAACACGACTGACCTGACGGCTGCAAACCGCGGCCCGAGACTCCGAATATCACAGCTGAGAAGGCATTCCTTCGGCGAGAATGGACTGTTCGCTACCAAGTCAAGCTGGCACGATGGCGAGACCGTGAGCTGCGTTTGGAATCAAGGCTACTAGGCTGTAGGCTGCCCCTGGAGCTCCGAACACACCGACGGAGAGTTCGCTGGGACAATGGATGGACTTGGCATGGGACATGGCCAGCCTTTAAATTACCGACCCGTGTGTTTGGAATCAAGCTTCCTGGGCACGTGGTGGCTGTGCGAGTCGGCCCGCCGTTGAGTTTGGAATCAAGCTTGCCAGGGACGTGATAGCGCTAGAAATGTTTATTTAGGCGACTCGAAGAGGATCGTGGTGCTGGCTCCTGGGCGCCATTGGCGTGAAACTCAGACGGCTAAGAATTAAGCGAGGACCCCAGGCTCCAGCAGCGGCTTTGTGGCGTCTGATCAGAACAGGGCTGAGCGGTCTGAACCAAGCAAGCAAGGTTGAGGCCCGAGACGGCGGAACGGCCCTGCGACCCGTGATCCACGAGGTTGGGCGCCGCTTTACAAGGGACCCTGTGGATCGTGGCTTGCTTCCTTCTTGGTTCGCGCAAATCGGACGAGTGAGTCCTGGCCACATCGAAAGGCACAGCAACGCGCCTAAGGTCTCGCCGAAGCTAAACAAGCGCCTTTAGCAAAAGCAGGATCCCTCGTTGCAACCACGGGCCGTCTGCGAAGGGGCGCTTCAGCCTTGGCAGCTCCGCCCAGCTCTTCGCCTCGGCCGAGATTCTCGCAACCACATTCAGCTCCTGCAAGGGACGCTCTCCCGCCGCAGCTCATGGCCTCATTGTCGCTCGGCAGGGCTGGGCCTGTCATCATGCACAGTACCCGCATTAGCTCATGAGTGCCAAGTGGAGCGCAGGCGGCTGCCTATGTACCAAGGGGCTGTCAGTGAATGACCACAGGGTAGAGAGCTCGCTAAACACCTTCACGTCGTGACTTGGCGGCGAGAACGGCAAGGGACAAGATATGTTACCTGCGACAACCGCGACGGGCTTGCGAGGTCAAGGCCATGGGCAGCGCAAGTATATAATCTTGCCTCCTGGAACCTGAGAGTCCAGCTTTCTTTCACCATCATCGACATCCTCATCATCTCTTCTCAGACCAAGACTCACATCCTTCTCGACCACCACCTTTCTCTCACGATGCTTCTCGCTCTTCTCGCTGGCGGCTTGCCGCTTGTCGCTGGCTTGGCCACACCCGCTGTTCGTCAGCCAGCCTCTTCCAGTGTCCTGGTGTCCCTGTTCGTCGACAAGGCGACCAAAGCAAGCTCTGTGATTCTCACGGATAAGACCAAAACGAAAATCTACGGCCACAGCTGCACCAGCACTCTGGCACTCGGTTCCCTCAATGTCGCCTACAACGTGGACCAGTACGGCGTCGGCAAGCTCGATCTCGGCCCCAAGACATACACGGTTCACTCGGATGCCACCGTCTCGGGCGGTGTCGAGTGCGGTGTCATCTACGATGACACGGAGCTGCACGTCGACTGCCTGGCTCCGTGGACCGCTGACTTCCAGCTCGTCGAGCTACCCGTCAACGCCACTCTGCCTTGCTTCAAGAACCACGTTAGCCGTCGCTCCGCCTATGGGATGGATGAAGAAGTCGATGAGCCGTTTGTTTCTGGCGAAGTCGAGGCGAGACAGGCGGGTTCCATTGGCAGCATCACCTGTAACCCCATAGCCCGCACAAGGCTAGTCGGTAACGGTGACCCGCATCAAAACTATCGCCATACCCAACTCAGCGTAAGTTTCTCAGCCGTCGTCTTGCCGCCCTATTTCAGGCTTGGTTGAGACAGACGGTCGGCTAACAAAAGGCGCAGGAAAACCTCTCGTGTGGAAAGGCTGCCCAGTGCACCGTCGGCTATCAGCAGTCCAAGTCCTTCACCATTGGGTGGACCGCCAGCGCGGGCATCGCCTGGATCGCCGGCGGATTTGCCGTTGAGCAGTCCTGGCAGACGGGCAACTCGTACGAGTGCACGGGCAGCACGGGCCAGACGGTTTGCATCAAATATAAGACTGCCTTGACCGCTTACACCGTCAACGGGGGCTACTACACCCCCTGCACCGGCTCGACCTCGTGGAATTCGGGAAATGCCATCATCTGGAGCCCGAACCGAAACAACAAGGGCGGCGGATACTACTGCGTCATTAAGGGGGCTACTACCAATTGTGTCTCCCAGGGCAACTCCTGGCTGGTTAAGGAGGGCCGCGCCGGTGGCCCCTGAGTGCCCCAGGAGAGACCCGGTACTGGTCCGGGGGTCAACGAGCCGGCTGAGAGCGGGCGCAGAGATGCAGTCCAATGTTGACGGTCTGATTAGTCCCTCGCGAGAGATGGGGATAGGGTGTCACTTTCATTTCGCTATTCTTTTGTCCATAATTTCTTTCGCGTTTTCTTGTTTCATAATGGTACTTTACCCCTGAATTAGTAATTAGAAGCAGCAAGAACAAAAGATTTTCCCTTCTCACCATTCCAGGCCTCGGAAGGGTTATCCGACTACCTACGTTATGGAGACTAAATCTCCAAGGTTCCAGAGTGACAGAGTCTTTGTCCCACCGCCAGCTCTATCGAGGGCGGGTCGACCTTGGGCTATGAGCAGATGAGGTCCAATTCGCCTTTCTACTACACTCACACTCCTCTATGCGGTCCATAGCTTCAATGTCAATTCTCAACGTTACTTCAGTCAAGGCACTGTTGCATCGACACCACACTCATTCAAGGTTTGAAGAGAAATGACGTTGAGGCAATCGTTTTTGAACTTGCCGAAGTGTCCATCAACGTAGCTCTCGAGATGCCCTCGTTCCAGAAACACTTGATGCTCTCGATCCTGAGCGATTTTGCGGTTTATATTGCTGCTTCCGACCTTTGCCTGACCACCAAGAGTCCAAGACTGTTACCATCACGAGACAGTGAGGTGACAGAACGTTTGTTGGATGCGTCAAGCCTGAGAATGTCACGTTCCAATCCATCTCCGTTGCTCCTGAAAGCGTGGCACCACAGATTCGTTGCAACCTTTGGGCAGAAACAACACTCCGATACCAATTCTGTCGGCCTTTACATGCAGGTTCAAGGGTCCAGGCCCAGTCAGCGGTGATGCACAGTGACCTTGGAGATTAGCCTGTTGGCTGTCTTCCCGCACCCCAACACACAAAAACACGGCCATCCGTGCAGCTTCCAAATTGTTTCTCGCGGGGTGTTGTTTACCCACAAATTACCAATCCTTCTTAACTCCCGTCTCGGCCGTGGGCAGAGGTGCGAAAGCGATATTATATTCTATATTTATCCTCGTTTCCTACTACCTACCAAGTACGCCTTTCCCTTTCCCAGCAGTGCTAGCATCCTTTTGGTCCCCTCCGAGTACTGTGCTAGGCAACACGAACCGAAATCCAGAAAGAAGCTGACAATCCGTAGATTGTGGCGACGACCACAGCGGAGAGTGGTGTGGTCTTTCCCGGAGTTTCACGAACTGGTCTTTGATTGAGGTTCCATCGCCCCGGACGACGCCGCGGCGACAGCATGGCTTGCCAACCAAGGCCGTAGCTGAGTGCCTTAAAACCCGGCATGGTCCCTGCTACCCGGGTACAGTGCTTTCAGGCTCCGTGCTCTTGTCTCAATCACGGCTCCTCGGAAATATACCACCTGGGTTATTGGACTGACTGCACGTGGCCAAGATCTAAGATCTGGGACCTTGTCGTGAACGGACTCCTTCCCCATCTCTCCTCGGCCTACGCAGACAATCAGGATGGTCACTTCGTCACTTGCCAAGGGCTTCCTGCTCCTGGCTCTCGGCTTGGCTCAGCAAGCTGCAGCGGCTTGCACACGCAGCGTCACCGCCAAACAAGGAGACACATGCGCCACCATCGCTTCGGCAACTGGAATCACTGTCACAGATTTCCTCAAGTCAAACCCCGCCGTTACGAGCTGCTCAGCTCTTGTTGTAGGAGGAAGCTACTGCATTGCAGGCACAGCCGACAGCTCCCCCACCTCCAGCTCTACACCTCCTACTTCCTCATCGCCTTCTGGTCTCCAGGTCAGCACTGATGGGGCCTGTGGGGCGGGAGTCACTTGCTCGGGGTCAAAGTTTGGAAATTGCTGCTCGGCTCACGGCTTTTGCGGTGGTACCGACGACTACTGCGGTGATGGGTGCCAGGCTGGATTCGGGGCATGTGGTGCCGGCGCAGGGACATCCTCTGCCGTCACAGCTCCGGGGGGGACGGTCACCGTCACGGTAACTGCCGGAACGACTCGCACCTCTGTGGTTTACCAAACCTCCGTCGTCACCCAGACACAGGCGGCAGGCACGGCAGTCGTCACGCAAACCGTCCGGATAACCGCCACCGTTCCTGTGACAACCACATCTACCGCTGTTGTCACCCAAACCGTCCAGAGAACCGCCACTGTCCCTTTCACAGCCACATCCACAACCGTTCTCACGCAGATAACCACCTTGACCAGCCTCAAGACGGCAACCACCACGCAGACGCAGACGGTGAAGCTCACCTCCCTCCAGGTCGACACCGTCACCACCGTTCTCACCAGCATCGTCACTTCGACGCGCATTGTCACATCCGCGGCCTGCAACACTCCGACCAAGACGACGGGGTGGCTTATCACTACGACGCAGTTTTCGGGCGGAAGGCCTACGTTGCCCGGAACTCCTAGCAATTGTAAGTCTATGCTGCACCAAGAAACTTGACGTCCTTCTGCAGTCGTCCCACCAACCCAT
>FTIZ01747103.1_pt1 | contig 13538 bp, 9 predicted proteins | sample 1658381 | NCBI WGS metagenome assembly FTIZ01 (sample SAMEA3914822, study PRJEB12502) | metagenome | biome: forest; material: soil | place: USA | collected 2012-03-12 | depth 0.1 m
GTGCCGTCGAATCGCAGGAGAGACAGGTATTGCTTCAAGGGCATCGAGGACGACGAGACAGTACAGACGATCAAATCGAGGGTTGAAGCGTGCTTCCTCGCCCATTTAGGATCCTCGGCCGTGGCGACATACTCGTCGGCGCCCATCTTCAACGCATCCTCCTTCTTGGCCGACGTCCGTGAGATGACAACGACTCTATCGGCGCCCAACGCTTTCGCCCACATCACGCCAAAGTGACCAAGCCCACCGAGGCCGATGATCCCGACCCTCTTGCCGGGTCCTGCGCCATGCCGCTTAAGTGGCGTGTACATAGTCACCCCGCCGCACAGCATGGGCGCCGCGTCGGCCGAGTTGATGGCCGCTGGGATTTTGACGACAAAGTGCGAGGGTGAACGGTGGTAGAGAGCATATCCGCCATAGGATTTGCCGCCGTTGCTGTAAACGCCGTTGTATGTGCCGACGTGCTGAATCTGGCAGTAGTTCTCCATCCCCGACGCGCATGCTTCACAGTCGCCTTTTCGGCCCCGGCACGAGTCGCTCTGCGCGCCGACGCCGACGCGGTCACCGATCTTGAGGTTGCCCTCGGCCCGAGAACCAACACGCACGACAGTGCCGACAATTTCGTGGCCAACACAGCAAGGATAATTTGTCGGTCCCTATTATCGTTTAGCTAGCCTGGGCGCTGTCCACCTCTTCGCACTGATGCTTACCCAGCCAGACCTGAGAGAATGGATGTCAGATCCGCAAATTCCGCAGTGCGTGATTTTGATATCGACATCGGTTTCCTCCCACGGCTTTGGCTCGAACTCGGCCCACTTCATTTTTCCTTCTGCCGCGGACGGGTCAAGGCCGAGCCATCCCTCGAATTTGTAGTTGGTGGACGGCATAGTGAGAATGTGATATTTTCTGTCGAAAAGACGGGAGCTTTGCTTGCTGTCCAAGCTTGAGGTTTCCGGGAAAGCGTCAAGAAAGGGCGAGTGTATTCTACTGCGTTGAGAGAGGGAGCTGGGCTGGATCGAAGACAAAGTTCCACAACCGCGGTCAACATCTGGCTGGATCCTTGGCAAATTTAATGCGCCAGTGACATCAAGCCAGGATGCCGAGGCACATGGCTGGGCCCCAGCTCCCGAGTCAGTTAGCTGGGAACCGACTTACCACAGTAGCGCATTCCGGAATCTCCACGACAACGCCCAACTCAAATGTCCTTAACTCCGGGCCCCACGTCGATCAACGATTCGGCCATCGCGTTTGATACCCAGCTTGATGGCGAATTTAGCAGTTAGTACCTGGGTATACGCGCTATTTAGTGGGGTTCAAGGTTCGAGGCGAGGTTGTTGTGACTCGGCAAACGCCCAGATTGGCAAATGGCGACATGGATGGGTCTTGGAGTCGGCTCTTGGTTCTGTATTACATGCGTGGTGAGCCAAGAAGAACTGGGCCTTGCCATAGGCTCAAACAAACTCTGGCTGACATGAGAGGAGTCAAACACTTGCCATCGTCTGATCTTTGACGATTGGTTGAAACAACCTTGGTTGCCAGGGTGGCCCCTTTTCTCGGGACGAACGGTTTGGCAGCTAGGTACCTGCAATGAGACCGCCCTCCCCAATCTGAATAATTCGCGTCCTTTGGGGGGAAAACGGTACGCCGAGCTGGTGAATGGCCTTGCGTTCGGGTCAAGAAATCCAGCAATTCTCTTCCGCCCGCCAATCCCGGGCCATATTTGAAACTATATCCTTGCATAGATACCTATCCTTCTCCGCTTCAGAAATCGTCCTAGAAAGAAAGAAGACCCAATTTTCTACTCCCCACAGGCTGTCGAATGACCCGACATAATAGGACATGATAATAATAATATTGCAAGCACCGTCACATCCTGCCACACTAGCTCCTCGCGGCTAGACGCACTCAGTGCAGATGGCATCAGCCACGGAATCCAGCGAGGACCCAAGCTCCGGGCTGCACTTGCTCTTGACGCAGGGAGCGGCAAGGGAGCGTATCTGCGGTCCCGCCTTGCATTGGCATGCGAGGTCAAGCGGATTGGAACAGCCAGCCGCGCTGCCAGCAGAAATCAGGCATGGGATCTGAAGCACAATCAGCACCCGAAATGTCAAGTCGAGGACGTGTTGTAGACTTACACCGCAGCCCGGAATCGAGTTGGTCAGGGTGCATGGTGCCTCTGGGGCTGGTGTTATCACCGATGGTGCTTCGGTGATCCCCCGAGCAGCAGCGCAGGCAGCAAGGCACAGAATAGCAAAGACGAGAGCCACCAGGAAGCGAGCTGGCCTGGTATACATTTTCGCGCCGAGTGGGAGAGTGTAAAAGTTGATTTTCTTCAACAACCCGCGGTGGAAGCAGGGAGCTGCGTAGAAGGCGTTGCGGACAGCGAGGGGTGGAAACCGGATGAGGAGTAAGAGCCTGGCAAGTGAGTCTGATATACTTGCTGCCATCATTCACATGATCTGGGAGCGCTCCAGTCGAGTCACACGATTTGCCCCCTCTGTCTCTAGTCGTGACAGAACACTGCGTTCTGTGACTGGACCCTAGCCTAGAGCGGCGCTGTGAGACGTCGGCCCTCGAAACCTGAATCCAGGGACGCAACCCAGCACGTGAATTCAGCGTGCAACGAGGCAACCGAGTTTCGAGGGCCTCGTTCTTCTCCGGGTACACGCCCAATACCTACCTGTCCAGGTTCTAAGTACCTCATGATGCGAGACCTGTCCGCCGGCGGCATCTTGAGCGGTGGACGAGCAATCGTCGACGAGACTTTGACTCGAGGAACACCGCGGCCTGGAAATGCAGCGAATGATCTGCCTCTCATCGAGGCTCATCGTGCTTTCTTAGTACGACTGCAAATCGGATGCATGTTGTCCTCCCACTGGGCAGTGGACAGCAACACGACAGGTCTCTGCTGAACCCAACTCCCCAGGTTGACACACCTCGGGTCTGTCAAGTGGATTATCGCCTGGCCGTCTGCTTTTGGAAATGAGAGGCGAGATGAGTCTCATGTTTCCAGGTAGGCTGGTGTGTTGTGCTCGAAATGAACCGAAACCCCACAGGGACCGACAGCAGGCTCGGCACGACAGAAACAGGCCAACCGACTCGGGACCACGCCAGTCGATTTCCACAGGTCCACGACAGAGAGCGGGGAGATGCGGGGCGTGTGGGGTTAGGGTTGAGCAGCACAGGCCACCCCCACGTTTGGTAAATTCGGGGACAAATCGGCCGACGTCGGGGCTGGCGGAAGGCCGCTCCGTTGACTCCGTGCCGGTCAATTCTGCCAATTGGCCAACCAAGGCCCGCCAAAACTTTTTCTGGCCCCACTGGCGACATGCCACTTGCTGCAGGCCCGGCTCCGCAGTGACTCTGTTGCGTGGGGCAGCCGCCGAGCAACAGGAGCTGAAGGACCACCTGGATCGACCGAGAGCTCGGGGTTATTCCTGTCCTCCCTCCTCACCTCGCACACCTCTGGAGAGTCATCCTTCCCTCCCATCCTGCACAGACAAGATGCTCTCCTCGCTCAGAATCGCGTCGCGGCGGGCTGCCGTGGCCCGCAACTTTACCGCGGTGCGGGCGGCCTCCTCGTGGGCCAATGTCCCGCAGGGTCCTCCTGTGCGTTTGCGAGACTCCAACCTGACACCTGTTGTGCGACGACTAGACTGACCAACCCCCCCCCCTGGCAGGATGTATGTGTCTCGCCCGAGCTCCCAAAGCTGCTGCCGCCCTTGACCTGCTGACCAGCGTTCCTTTGCGCGATTTACCAGGCCATTCTCGGTATGTCACGAGCTCTCGGACGACGGCTCACCGCCGGCTCCAGTTCTGAGACAGACGGCAGAAAACTGACGGGTGCTGTGGTGGCGCAGGTATTACGGAAGCCTTCAAGGCCGATTCGTTCGAGAAGAAGATCAACCTCGGTTCGTTCGACCTCCAATGACCCCTCCCTCCCGGCCATGTGGGACCCACACAGCACCTAACACGTTGTGCCCTGTTGCCCAGGCGTCGGTGCGTACCGCGATGACAAGGGAAAGCCCTACGTGCTGCCATCTGTGCGCCAGGCCGAGGAGACGGTGATCGCGTCGCGCCTGAACAAGGAGTACGCCGGCATCACGGGCGTGCCCGAGTTCACCAAGGCCGCCGCCGTGCTTGCCTATGGCAAGGACAGCTCGGCGCTGGACCGCCTGGCCATCACCCAGTCCATCTCGGGCACCGGTGCTCTGCGCATCGGCGGCGCGTTCCTCGCCCGCTTCTTCCCCGGCGCCAAGACCATCTACATCCCGACGCCGTCGTGGGCCAACCACGCCGCCGTGTTCAAGGACTCGGGTCTGCAGGTCGAGAAGTACGCTTACTACAACAAGGACACCATCGGCCTCGACTTCGAGGGCATGGTCGCCGACATCAACAAGGCCCCCAACGGCAGCGCTTTCCTGTTCCACGCCTGCGCCCACAACCCCACCGGCGTCGACCCCACGCCCGAGCAGTGGAAGCAGATCGAGGCGGCCGTCAAGGCCAAGGGTCACTTCGCCTTCTTCGACATGGCTTACCAGGGCTTTGCCAGCGGTGACATCCACAAGGACGCCTTCGCCGTCCGGTACTTTGTCGAGCAGGGCCACAACATCTGCCTGTCCCAGTCCTTCGCCAAGAACATGGGCCTGTACGGCGAGCGCATCGGCGCCTTCTCCATGGTGTGCGCTGACGCCGAGGAGCGCAAGCGCGTCGACTCGCAGATCAAGATCTTGGTGCGCCCCATGTACTCGAACCCGCCCATCCACGGCGCCCGCATCGCCGCCGAGATCCTCAACACCCCGGCCTTGTACGAGCAGTGGCTCGTCGAGGTCAAGGACATGGCCGACCGCATCATCAAGATGCGTGCCGTCCTCAAGGAGAACCTCGAGAAGCTCGGATCCAAGCACGACTGGAGCCACATCACCAGCCAGATCGGCATGTTCGCCTACACCGGCCTGACCCCCGAGCAGATGGATCAGCTCGCCAAGGAGCACAGCGTCTACGCCACCCGCGACGGCCGCATCTCGGTTGCTGGTATCACCAGCGACAACGTTGGCCGCCTTGCCGAGGCCATCTTCAAGGTCAAGGGTTAAAAGGTCCGGGTTCATGTGTGATAGATGACGAGAATAGATGACGAGACGAGTTGGAGTAATGGAGCGGCGGGTTGGCTGACTGGGTTTTCCTGTTTGACCTGATCTATCCCCCCGTGTTGCATTTGCATCTCGCATCATTAGACTGTATCCCCTAGTTGAGACATGTACCAGGGTGTGTTGGCATGGGTTCTGTGTAGCAGAAAATCTCTGGGTTTCTTCCACGGGTACACAGGCCGGCAGAGAAAAGAGTACGATCTTGCGTTTCGTGGCGAGAGCGGTCCCTTACACGGGACACGTCAGCTTCGTTTGAGTGAACAGGTGACTGGTCCCTGTTTCGATTCTCCTCGCTCGAGATTGTTTGTCGCAGAACCTTCCTTGACCTCCAGCAGGACGAGACAACGTCGTCGTATCATGCCCTCCCCAACCGATCTAGGTCTCCTCTCACCTCTTCCATCTGTCTGTTCATGTCACGATATACCCGCGCAATCTCCCCCATGACCTTCTCCTTGCCGCCGCCTTTGGCAGTGTCACCCGTCCCACCTTCCCCGGCATCGATGCCGTAGGTCTCCAACTCGCCCCTGAGCGTGTGGATCGCTTCGTTCAACCGCCCCTTCGCATCCCGCAAATGGCTGGCATAATTTACCAGCGCTTGTGCCGCCTCGGGGGTGTATGTATCGCGACGGGCAATCCACAGCGCCACCTCGGCTTCGGCTTCTTGTCGCTGCGCTATGAGTGCCGCTTCGGTTGCGCGGAACTCGAGCGAGCGTGCAATGGGGCCGTGCTTTGCTTCGAGAGAGCGGAGAAGCTGGGACAGGACGGTGGTCTGCTCTTGTAGGACGACTGTGAGCTCTGTCGCGGCCGCGACCCTGGCCCGTGCGAGATCGGCTTTGCGCTCTGCGACCGTGGACGCCAGCGCGGCAGCATGGGCAGAGAGAGCGGGTATAGATCGGTGAACGTATGAGGGGTTCGTGGACGGGTTGGCAATCCGTGCCAGGTGCACGGCGGAGGACTGCAGCGTCGTGGAGACGAGGGTCGCGAGTTGAGGGAGGTGAGTGGGCAAGTCGGAAAGCGGGGGGTGGGATAGCAATACGGCCGTCGGTTCGGGCGGCAAGTCAGAGGAGGTGGCCAGGAGCGGCGGCAAGAGGAGTAGGAGGTCGAGAAGCGGGGCCGGTAATTCTGTAACAGGACTTGTTGCTGGTTGCGGCGGCCGCGTCCGCCGGGCTAAGGACGGTGCCGGGACATGGCCTAGTTGGAGACTCTGCGGATTTGGATTGGCAATCGCATCTGCGAGGAGGTGCTGCTTCGCAGCTTTGAGACGATGCTCGTTCAGCTCCTAGCGGATACACCTGTCAATGAAAATCAAGGGGCTTTGAGAGGTGCTTGGGACAAGTCGTCCAACCCACCTCTGAGACCAACCTGCGCTCCTTCGCCGCCGGGTCATTTTTGCTTGCTCCATCGGGACTGAGTAGAGATGTTGTGAGTTTGGAATATAGCGCGGCAAACTCGGGGTTGTTTTCCAAGACGGATTGTTCGACTGGCGGGAGCATCGCGGCGGATGTCGGAGACGTGGGTCGTCGCGTCCCTGCCGGCGCGAGACTGCGGCATTGCGCGGCGCACGGCTGCGGGTCCACGAATACATGTGACTGCTTCCACCGCACTTCGGCCGGTGTGGCAGTTGCCAGCTGCCAATCAATCTACCACCTGGCATTTTCTCGTCGCTTGCCCATTCAATTTTTGACCTCGCAGCAACTCGCTCACTGGCCCCGAGCTGCTGGGTCCAGACCTGGAGCAACCCCTCGACGACGGAATCAGTTGACCTTTTCTCCGCCCAAACCTTGCCAATGCGACGGCCATAGCACTGAGTCATCAATACCGCTCCATAGCAGCATCGCGGTTCTCCCGGCAAAAATGCTGCCGACACCCAAGATCCCGACGTGCCTCCGAGTCGCATCGAGGAGAGCATCCGCCCTCCTCACCGCGGCCACAGCACGACCTCTCAGCACAACAGCCCCGACCCTCTACCGGCAAGCGCGAGTCCCCGACTCGGATCTCCCGATCCCTTCCGCGACGGCAATCCTCCCGGAGATCCCGCCATACCCATACGGCCCACGGCCTTTTTATCACCAGTCCAACACGGGGCTGTACGGCGCGGCACGCATCCGGTTCGGCAACAACGTGTCGGAACGCAATGAAATCAAGACGCGACGCAAGTGGCGGCCCAACGTGCACCAGAAGCGCCTCTGGTCGGCCTCTTTGGGTGTGTTTGTGCGCACCCGCGTAACGACCCGCGTGCTGCGCACTGTCGACAAGGCCGGCGGTCTGGACGAGTATCTGCTCGGCCGCAAACCGCAGCGTGTCAAGGACCTGGGACCTTGGGGGTGGAGGCTCCGGTGGCGGATCATGCAGACGCCGGCTCTGCGAGAGCGGCTCGCGCTGGAACGCGCAGCGTTAGGGTTGCCCCCTAAGGCGCCGGAGGTGCTGAGATTGGAGGCTGAGGAACCGTTGCCGGACGGGACTGCTGCCGGGAATGCTTTGCTGGCCGAGACGGATAGGTTGTTGGCTGAGGACGCCGAGTTTGAGCTCGAGACTGGCGGTGCGCAGGATGGGTTCATGAAGGAGGATACGAAGCCGACGCAATAAGGAACCGCGACGTGGCAGGGCCTTGCCACCGGAGCAGGGGTTGTCACAAAGAATTGTATCATATTGTATTCTTGATGTGTTCGCCTTCCGCTGCTATCATTCCGTGAGAGCGACGGGGGTTTAGAGCGGGCAGCACTAGCCTATGAACGAAAGGATGAGAGAAAATTGGACGCCCGAACGCCAATTCCATCACGCGCAGCAGAGAAACTGAAAATCTTTTTGGTCTCTATGTAGATCTATGCCATTTCGCCATCTGGCCATGCAGCTCACCCTATTTCCAACGACAGTCTCCGAGCATCAGATTCGCCGCCTCCACGGGCCGGACGTTGCTTAGAACTTAGAAGCGAAGGTCCCAACCAATCTTGGGGCCGAGCTTGGGCAGCTCGTCGGCAACGCTCTGGACGTCCTTGTCGCCACGGCCGCTCAGGCAGATGACGATGTCCTGGTCCTTGTTCATGGTTTTGGCCAGTTCGATCGCGCCATAAATACCGTGAGATGACTCCAGCGCAGGGATGATGCCCTCGAGCTGGCTCATCAGGCGGAAGCCAATGAAGGCCTCGGCATCCGTAGCGGCAACGAACTCGGCGCGCTCCATATCCTTCCAGTTGGACAGCTCCGGTCCGACACCCGGGTAATCCAGGCCCGCCGAGACGGAATGCGTGTCGGTGATCTGGCCGTGCTCGTTTTGCAGGATGTAAGTGCGAACGCCGTGGAGCACACCCTTGGAGCCGGCAGCGAGGGTGGCGCTATGGCGCGGCGTGTCAAGGCCGTCGCCACCGGCCTCGACGCCGAGAAGCTTGACGCTCAAATCCTTGCTGAACGGGTAGAACATGCCCACGGCGTTGCTACCGCCCCCAACGCATGCTACCACGGCGTCGGGGAGCTTGCCGCGCTTCTCGAGCATCTGCGCCTTGGTCTCGTTGCCAATGACAGACTGGAAGGTCCGGACAATGGTAGGGAAGGGGTGAGGGCCGATGGCTGAGCCGATGATGTAGTGGGTGTCTTCGAGGTTGACGACCCAGGAACGGAGGGCTTCGTTGACTGCATCGCGGAGGGTGCGGCTTCCGGCCTCAACGGCGACAACCTTGGCCCCGAGGAGCTTCATGCGGAAAACGTTGAGGGCCTGGCGGCGGACATCTTCGGCACCCATATACACGGTGCACTCCATGCCGAACTTGGCGCACACGGTGGCCGTGGCGACGCCGTGCTGGCCGGCACCCGTCTCGGCAATGATCTTGGTCTTGCCAAGGCGGCGTGCCAGGAGAAGCTGACCCAGCGCGTTGTTGATCTTGTGGGATCCCGTGTGGTTGAGATCCTCTCGCTTCAGCCAGATGGTTGCGCCACCAGCATGTTCCGTCAGACGTTCGGCCTTGTGAAGGTGGCCGGGGCGACCCATCCAGGGGTAGAACGAGCGGTACTCCTCCCAGAAGGCGGGGTCATCCTTGATCTTGTTGAAGCCTTCCTCAAGTTCCGAGAGGCAGTCCATCAGCGACTCGGGGACGTACTGTCCGCCAAACTCGCCGAAGCGCTCGGGGATCTTGCCGTGCATGGCCGCCAGCTGAGCGACAAGGTCATCCGTATCTGTGACAACGCCATCCACGTGTACCTCGCCGTTAGGCTCCCGGGCCCCAGCAATGGCCTCGATGATACCGACCTCGCGCGTAGCCTCGTCCTCAGGAGAAGTGGTGCGGCCGCACAGGTACGAGCAGAACTCCTGGACCGCCTGGCACTCGGCGCCCTTGTCGGCCTTCTGCAGGGTGCTGACGATCATGCTGCCAACCACAACACCATCGGCGAGCTGGGCGACGGAAACGAAGTGTTCCCGGGTGCTCACGCCGAATCCGACAGCCGCAGGCTTGTCGCCACTGTACTTCTTGACCCGTGCAAGCAGCTCGGGGAGGTTGGCGTTGAGGGTGCCAAGAGCACCCGTCACGCCCTGGCGGGAGACGACATAGATGAACGAATCGGCCAGCTGGCAGAGAAGGCGCATGCGGGCGTCAGAGGTGGCTGGGGCAATGAGGGGAACGTAGGAGAGCCTGCAAAACACATAGAAATCGTCAGTCCAGATCCACAGCCGCCGAGTGCAAACAGGCCACATACCCTCCGGTCGTGCAGAACTTGCGGAAAGATACGGCTTCCTCGGGGGGCAGGTCAACAATGATGAAGCCATTGACGCCAGCCTCCCTGCAGTCCTTCATGAGACGCTCCTCGCCGTAGCTCAGCAGCGGGTTGTAGTAGCCCATGAGCAGGATAGGAGCACGCAGGCCGAGCTTGCGGGCATCGCGCACCATCTGCAGGGTCGAGGCGATCGTGACGCCATTCTCGAGGGCAACCTTTGCACGGGGTTCTATCGTCAGTGTCTCGGTCTAGCACCTGGGTTTCTTGCGTCGGGGCAGCTCACGGTGTTGGCGGTCTGAATGGTCGGGCCGTCGGCAATGGGGTCGGTAAAGGGCACGCCGAGCTCGATGATGTCGGCACCGCCCTTCTCCATCGAGAGGAGCACGTTGGGAGTAGCCTCGGGCGTGGGGAAACCGGCTGTGACATAGGTGACGAGCGCAGCCTACGAAGGAGTTCTGGTTAGCAGCTGTGAAAACATTGGGTGTCATGGGTGTTGCTGGCGCCGTTGGTGGACAGGAGGTGGCGGAGCGGTTCGGTTGCTCACCCGGTTCTGGGCCTTGCAGCGCTGGAAGGTCTGCTTGATGCCCTCCATCGTGGGCAAAGGCAGTCAATTGAGGCCGTCGAAGCTCAGTCGTCACTCGGAAAAGGGGTGTAGCGGAAGGTGCAGTGGTAGATTGATAAATCTGAGGGAAACGCTTCGTCGGGAACGGCGAGGACAGCGTTGAAAGAAGTTCAAATACATAGCGGACCTGGGGGGCGAGGGGCAGGGTTTTGAGTCACTCCAATTTTGGTTTGGAATTTGGACCCCGCATCGCCACCACTCAAGCTCCTGAGCCCGATTCCGGCGGGGCTGCCGCGACGGGACTGGACCCTGCAACGGCTGAAGCGCAAGCCAAAGTTGGTCTTTTCCACGTTGTTGGTGGACCGCTCCCACGGGTTTCAGAACGTGCTTACATGGGAGACCGAGGACCCAACCCACCCACCGTTTGCAACGGTTTCTGGGGCAGAGCTGACACCTCTGTGGATTGAGGTAAGCGGCGTCCGGACGTGCCTCTCGCCAAAGGTCAACAGGATCTCTCTGGCACAAAGAGGAGCCATCTCTTCTCTCTCGCTCTTCCTCGCTCTCCTTCTCCCACTCTCCCTCGCCATCCCCCTCGGCGCTGTGAAATGAGATGCACACGCCGCTTACTCTGCAGGATTCCGCATTCCATTCGGTGATTCCCTTGCTTACTGCGCAGCTTTCGGCCAGTTTGGAGCTTTGCTAGCGGAATGCATGATGCAGCAGCACCGCCGCCAGGGCCTGGTAAATGATTATCCAGACGATGGTCTGCCATGTGGGGCAAGCTTTCGCATCACAAGAGCAGCAGCGAACGCGGCAGCGGCACAGCAATGTCACACTGCAGCAAGTGACCAAACGAACAGGTGTCTTTTAATCTAGCGGAAAAACATAAGAAACGCAGGCTAGCATGCAATAAACAATTATCCGCCGTAACCCAACCGCGCTAAACGCCCTTGCGCTCGCTATATCGGGGAATACTTGGGCGGCGGCGGCATCGACAATGCGCATTCGTCCGCCATGCAGTCACGGCCCGGACGAGCAGACGGCCTCTAGCGGTCTGATGGGTATTCCATCTCCGGATGACTGCTTTTCCTGGCATGCGACGGCCACCTCGCCGGCCCCGCCCTCCCTCTCTTGACGCTGCCCGCGTACACGACATCATCCCGTACGAAGGTGGAACTGTTGTCCCTGCTGCTGCTGCCGCTTCCGCTGCCGCTGCTCCCGTTGCGTGGCATCGCCTTCATGCCGTATTGCTCACCTCCCTCGGCCCGTGTCTTTTCCCTCTGCGCCGCGGCGAGCAAGGCCCGAACCACGCCCATGAGGACGACGATGGCGTACACCAGGAGCAGCGCGGTGGAAATGAGCGCCTCCTGGACGATGCCATGATGGAGCTTGGTAATGACCTGATCGACCGACGCCGTGATCTCATCGGTGGTGACGGTGGACGGGGAGGCGAGGAAGCTGGTCAGGTCGCTGTCGCCATTGACACTATCATTGGCGCCCTGCGAGAAAATGTTGTTGTTGAAGAGCGGCAGCGTGACGTGCGCGTTGTCGTGGACCCAGGTGAGACCCTTCTGCACCGTCTCGATCTTTCTCGTGATGACACAGCCGACCAGGTTGCGCGCCGTGTTGAGTAGGATGGTGTTGTTGAAGACGGCCGTGATGGCCTTTTCGATCTCTTCGTCGAACGTGTTGAGAGTGTTGTTGACGGCTGTGGTCGCGTTGTTAACCCAGCCAAAGACGTCGCTGTTGATGTCGTCCTGGAGCTTGAGGACCACGCCGTTGGCGTCCTTGGCCCAGGTCGTCGAGACGTCCTGGAGCGTCTGGACCACTTCTCCGGTGAAGTTGCCCACCTGGCTGGCCAACGCCGGCGCCTCCTTCTGAATGGACCGCAGGATGATGAACTGACAAAGGCAGGAGAAGAGGCCAGCAACGGCAAGAGATAAGACGAACAGGGCAGGCAGCGAGGTTCCGTACGCGATCGTCCACCGGAAGAGCAAGTTGTTCTTCCAGCTCTTGAAGCCCAGCTTGTGCGACAACCACAAGCCCACGCCGGCCGTCACAGGCCTCGACGAGAGGTAGACGACATCCATCGTGTCGTAGCCCAGCTCGGTGAAGGTCCGGGCGCGCTCCTTCTCCCTCCGCCAGCGCCGGATCTCGAGGTATCCCATGCCGACGATGGCTAGGATGGCCAGGATCGGGATGGTGACTAGGAATGCAATCTTGGCCTTGGCGACGACGTCGAAGAGGGTGTTGAAAAAGTCGTTGAGGAACGAGTTGTCGGAGCAGAAGGAGAGCGCCTGTTTCTTGGCCACGGGGAAGATGGTCTCGTCAAACTTGTACGCACCAAAGCTCTCATTCACCTGCTTCTTGACGAAGTCGAACGGGATCGCGATGGCGTTCTTGGTGAAGTTCTCGACCTGGTCAAAGGTCGGGATGGTTGTGTTGAGCGATACCAGGTCCTTGACGAGGTCGCCACTGTTGACCTTGATGTTTTGGAGGTCGTTGAGGTTCTTGGTGATGTCGATCTTGGGGATGTTGAGGTCCACGCCGCCGAGGAAGTTTGTTATCTTGCCGGGGATGTCGTTCAAGACCTTCTGGACATCAGCGATGCTGTCGGTGATCTGGCCGGTGATGGTGCCGATGGCGTCGTTCATAACCTTGGTGGCGCCCTCAACCACCTTGACCGAGACGTCCAGGCCGCCGTGGATCAGGGCGGCGACCAGGCAGGCGTAAGTGCCGACGTACATGTTGATGATGAAGAAGATAAGGTTCTCGACGCCTGTCAGGATCATCATGAGGATCTGGACCATGCCCGACACGGCCTTGCTGATGCCGTCAGCAGCCAACGAATTGACACCGACCGAGAGGTAGTGTGGCATGGAGGCCATGGCGCTGCCAATGTCCTCGACCTTGGTGCATGCCGACAGGGCCTTGACCTTTGCGTCGCCGATGTTGTCGTTGAGGCTGCCGGTCAGGAGCACCACGCGGACGAGGACGAGGATCAGGAGGATGGTCCACCGGTTGAACCACAGCTGCGAGAGCCGTGCTCGGAGTCCCAGGTAAGGCGTGACTGTGGGCGCGGTGTGGGCGTGCGCTTGAAGCTGCGGCGGGGATCTGTTCTGGGC
>FTIZ01005261.1_pt2 | contig 13521 bp, 12 predicted proteins | sample 1658381 | NCBI WGS metagenome assembly FTIZ01 (sample SAMEA3914822, study PRJEB12502) | metagenome | biome: forest; material: soil | place: USA | collected 2012-03-12 | depth 0.1 m
GGAAGGGGAGAGTGGTCGTCTTTAAACCAGTGTCGAGCTGGATCTGAGTTCGTCGCTGGCGCCCCTCATGACCGCTGGCGGCCGCCTCCTGCAGGTCAGGTCAGCACCAAGCCAAAACTCGACGCCAGCACCACACCAGTTCGGGTGGTTGGCCGAGGGGGCTGAGTTTAAGGCTGGAAGGGATCAACGGGCGCGTCGCGCTAGGCGCGGATCGGGCCTAGGGGCTCCAGATGGTCAGCTTCAGCTCTTGGCGAGCCCAGTCAGGGGCTTCCTTTGGGGGGTTCTGTCGGTGGGTTGGGTCGGGGCGTTGGCAGTTGATGGCCAGGGGTTCGACATCGTGGCTGTTGGAGGCGTTGGCCTGGGCCTGTGGGATGTTGGCATGTTGGCATGCTGTCTCGCTGGTTGTCAATATCACCGGAATGTGTGGTTGCCTTGGCCAATAATGTGAGAGCCAGACGCCACAGGGGGGTTGGTCGGTTGGTTGCATTGCAGATCCAAAAAACAAACCCCGAGTTGGGTGAGTTGGGTGACACAAAACATACTCGGTTCCCGGACGAGCGACTGCATGACCATTGGCTCCCTCATGACCGACATGACGATGATGACGCGTGGGACACGCACATTCTCCCAGTGTCACGCACGCCGTCTCGTTCGCAGAACACATAAGGAGTTAAGATTGACAAAGATTGACCTCGCCAGAATACATGTATTCTGTACATACTCGGGATTCATAGGTAAGCATTTCCGCTGGGCCATTTCGCGGTCCGGCATCCCTTGTCACACAATCTTCCTGGCCATTCCTTCCTCGCCTCCTATCCCGAGTCCGGTTTCCGGCATATATCACCTTTCAGCCCGTGCCACTGGCCAGTCGGCGCGGAGCGAGAAAGCCGGCCCTCAACACCCTCTACTTCGCCACTTCATTGTAGGGGCAGCCCTTCAAGATGACGATCTGGCTGGGGCGGTCTACTATGCTCGCTGCGAGAGTAGTGCCCATCTCTCTGTACTAGAGGCTCGCTGCTGGTATCAGCGCAGCCGCCTAGTTGACGTCCCGCCGGTGGTAGTAAGAGACGGTGACGGGGGTCTCGGGCGGACATCTGAATACGGGAATCGTGGCCCCAAAGGGCAGCTCCCGCTTGTCGTCGCCGATCTGGACCACGAGGGTGAGATTCTGGCACTTCCAACACGGTTGAAACGCGTCATCGTCGCTGGGCTGACCAGACCGCGGTACTCTTGCCAGACCCTCGGCGTCGCTGGATCCCGGCAACAGGTGCGAGACGATGTGGCCGCACTTGTGCCGGCTCCTGAGGTCCTCGGTGCACCAGGGCTTGGCCGGACATCGCTTGCCAGCGCCGCTCCGCGTCGCCACCACCCTGTCACCAAGGCATCTCGCGCAGATGAGGTAGCCATAGGGAAGGAGAACGGCTCGCGCTGCCTCCTCCTTGGCCTCGGTAGCCACATGCACGGTGCCTGTGCCTGTGCCAGTGCCGTCGCGGCGGGCGCTGCTCGACTGTGCCTTGTTGCCCGCCCGTCCGTCTGCTGTCCATCTGTCGGCTTGGTCTCGGACCTTCTGCTGCCTGATTGTTTTGCCAGGCACAGTCAGCTTGTGTCCAAGTATGACTGATTGGATAGGAGGGTCGACGCACCACCCGTCTTCTCCCTACTGCAGACTGTGCAGAGGGTGGCGTGCCTTGGCCGAGAGCACGCTTTCCCGAGAACGGGCACAAGCACGCCCAACAACCACCTGGCTACAGGGAGTCTCATGCGTCGTCGCCTCCGAATCCTCGAGCGACTCGGGTGTCAGAGGGAGCTCGGGCCCCTCCTCGGCCGGGACCCCCCAAATTGTCAGCGTCGTCGCGCACGCCGAGCAGACGGGCAGCGGCGGCTGTCCATGGGGTGCTTCTAGCCATGCCCGAATGCTAGGCCAAAAATGCGCCTGTTGCCGGTGGCTGCGGCCGGCGCGCTTTTCAGTCTGGGAACTTGTCGTCGTCCAGCCCCGCGCCATGATGTTGCTGTGTCCGGGGGGAGGGAGGGAATTTGTTCGGCGGAGAGGAAAAGACTACGAACAAAGAAGTGTCGGACAAAAAGAATCAGAAGAACCCAAGGTAAAAGATGAATGGGCTCGAACTTGGTGGCAAGACTATTTTGTCAGTCCCACGGCCGTGATGATGGGAATGACAGTGCAAGAAGGGGAGGAGGAAACAGAGGAGAGGGAACAGAGATGAGAGGAAACAGAGAGGAGGGAAACGAAGAAATCATGACATGTGATTGGGCGCGAACAACTACCAGGAGTAAACTGAAAAGATGGGATGATGGAAAGACTGAGGTGGGCCTGCGTGGGAGACCCAAAGTTCTGGGGGAGGTGCGTCTCGGGCGGCCGCTTCGTGGTCCCCGAGATGCAAAGATTGCCTCACGCTCGCCGCTCCCTTATTTTCATGCCAGTTTCTCTCAGGTTACCTCTAGGCAGTCCCAGAATTACTGCAGCGCCCAGATGGTGGGCACTCTGTTTTCCATGGGCTTGCTCGACATCCGCGGGGATATCCAGAGGGCCGTGAAAGCTGGGAAACTGCAAACCGTGGAACAGTACGGGTGGCTTTGGAGCCAGTACGGGTGGCTTTGGAGCCAGTACGGGTGGCTCTATGAGCTCGACAATGTTTCTGTCTTGAGGGAGAGGTTGTCGCCCCTCTCATTGCTATCGCCATTGTCATACTAATGGCAGATTACTAGCAGTTGAAGGAGGATTGCCAGTGTCATGGCCATGAAAAGGAGCTGGAGTGATGCAAGAGGGGTGAAGTCGCAGAGCAGCGTGCTTGAGACACGGTCACTGTTCATAAGACAGATAGTTTTCCTTGCCTCCAGTCGTATCTGACATGGCCGGGGTGTGCCAGGGCAAGAGCCACTTAGTTTTGTGACTAACCTTAAAAGATAGACGCATTCATGTCCCGAGCTTGACCTTCTAAGCTCTAGAGTAATAGAGAGAAGAGAAGAAGAGAAAAGAAAAGAGGGGGAAAAAGAGAAGGGGAGATAAAGAGAGGACTGGAAAGGAGGAGAAGACGAGAAGGAAAGAAAGAAAAAAAGGGAAAGAGAGGGAAAGAAAGGATGAGGGAAAGAAGAAGAGAGAAAGAAAGGAAGAAAAAAGAAAGATCCCGAAACGAATTGTTGGCCATTTTAATCTCTTTATACATTCGCTCACCATTTCCACCTTGTCCCCAATGCATCATGCTTAGGATTGATGTAAAACAGCAAGCTCCTCACAAATGTGCCTGTCTGCCAAGTACCGCGGCATTGGACTGTCAGCTAATTAGGGCTCACTTGCGAGAGCCGCAAACACTTCCAAGGCCGCTTTTGGCCTCATCACAGGCGGCGAATCCAGGCTGCTTTCGAGCTTACAGAAGTGCTGGATCTTCTTGTCCTCCAGTGCCAAAATCTCTGGCACAACGGAAAAAGGTCAAACCGCCGTCTTAGTGCATTCTAGATAGGCAGGCCTATCCGTGTTGCAAAGGCACTTGGGCGACGCAGCGTTATTATGGAGAATTGCATTTGTGGTCAGAGTGGCTAAGGTTAGGTAGGTACTGTAGATAGACGGCTATCCAAGGTATCTACAGAGTCCTTTCTCGTCTATCGAATTCACGAACAGGCCTACGTAGCAACCCCCTTCAATCGTCAATAACAGGAAGGAGGATGTACGAGGGTTTTGCTCCTCCGGTGAAGATGGTTGTTTCGCCTCCAAAAACCTGGCTGGGGCGGTCCTCGGCATTGTTGTGTGTGCATCCGCTAAGGGGACGCATCGCCCACGGCGCCTCTTGCTGGCCCGGAAGGGGAGGGAGCAACCTCTCGAAGTCTTTCCCACTGATTTGAAGCGCGAGCTGGGCGCCCTTGGGAAGCAGAATGTTGGTGGGCCAGATTTCAACATCGAGCTCATAAGCCTTCCCTGGCTCAAGTGGCTGATGTTCGTCATGGCTGTGGTACGGCTGATGAGGTAGCGTCTTGGACAAATCGAGCTTGCGGTGTGATGCCCTCAACCATCCGTGAGAGAGAGGAGTTCGGGCATCCACACAACCTTGAAAATCGATCTCGACCCCGTCCAAGAAGGCCTGAAACGTGAGGAAGAGATCCATATCGGTAGTCGACGAAGACGCGAAGAGCTTGGCCGCCAGAGGCCCCGTGATCTCGGTGTCTCTTTCCAGCGGCGAAGACAGAAACGTCAAGGGTTGCCCAAGGGCGGCGAAGCTCCTCTTGGACCACTGGGAGGGCGGTTGCCAGGACATGCCGGGAAGAGCAAACCCATCTGCCGCATCAAGATAGATCTTGGTCCATTTGGTCTTCGGCAACGGCCAGTCAGCCTCTTTGCGTAGCTCGAACTCATTGCTGAACGGCCTGCGCAAGTTGAGCCGAACTGGCGGCTCCCTGTCCCATCCATTATCGGCCCCTTTCAAGAAGTGGTCGAAAAACCGTTTCTGCAGAGCCGTTCCGTGTTCAAGATAGAACCATTCCTCATGCCGGCCGGGATGGCAATCCAGCCACTTTTGCTTCGAAGCAGCGCGAGTGAATGCCTCGAAGTTGCCGCGAGGGTGGATGCCGAATCCTGCCCAGTTTGCTGCACTCAAGAAGGGTACCGTGACTTTCGACCAGTCGGCTGATCGAGAGCGATACCATTCACCGTCGAGCGGCCTTGAAAGAATGTCCAAGGTTGGTGCAGTGCGGTTGCTCTGCAACTCGGCGTCAGAGAGCGACTCCGGCCCGCTGGAGCTCTCGCCAAGCCACGGATCTTGCCAGGCGTCAGGGTTTCCGTGCTGGACTTTGATGACCTGCTTGGGGTACCAAAAGTCGAAGAAGCCGTTGTTCATAATCCCTCCATGTCTCATGACGTCCCTGTACAAATCGCCAGCGCCCTCCCAAGGGATGATGGCGGCCAGATGGGGGGGTTGAAGTGAGGCGACGAGCCACTGAGTGATGGCGTAGTACGAGATGCCATTCAAGCCAACTCTTCCCGTGCTCCACGGCTGCACGCCAGCCCATTCGATGGCGTCGTAGTAGTCCTTGATCTCCCTGGGTGAAAAGATGTCGAGCTTCCCAGGCGAACGGCCAGAGCCGCGAGCGTCGACACGAATGACCACGTAGCCATATGACACCCAAGTCTCGGGGTCAACTGTCTCCCAGACCATGTGTTCTTTGCTGGACTCGGGATGCACCTCGGGCTTTTCCGCCATGAGCACCTTCCAGTGCGATGCGAAGGCGTCTCGGTAAGGCGCCCCCTTTCCGTAGACACCCTGAGTCATGACCACCGGATGCGGTGCACCATCGTTGGGGCGAAAGACGTCGGCCCTGAGAAGTAGCCCGTCGTCCGCTGGAATGGGAACGTCTCGTTCGATGATCATGTTTTCCATGGTGGGAAAGGAAAGAAAAGACGAGTCTGGGGTGTACAGCTTAAGGTGGCAAGTTCAGGTCGGAGATGAAACAAAGAGGCTTGACGGTTAGTAGTGACAGACCAGAAACCTCCTCAAATGTCGATGCGGAGCGAAAATATATAGAGATCAGAGACCGCCATCCACTACCGCCGCCGCTACGGACAGCGGTGCTCAAAGTAAACGCGACGGGCCTGAGAAGCATGTCAAGTCGTCACTCGCAACCTGTTGATGCCGACTCTGCGGATCGGCGCTGAAGGCAAACGCGACGGCGTGAGGGAGCCCTGAAAACATGTCGAGAGTCGCCAATGCTTGTGGGTGCCGGGTCTACGGATCGGGGCTGAAAGCAAACGCGACGGCGCCACGACCTGATCCTCAAACACATGTCGGGCGATCGGCGCTTATGAACGCCGACTCGATGGATTGCTGTGGTCAAACATGATGGCGTGGTGGGTCTGAAAAACATCATGTGGGGTCATCGGCGCGGGGGAACGCCGGCGCTACCAGTACGGATCGATGCTGAAAGTCAACACGACAGAGTTGCAAAGGCCGAACGGCGGCCTCTAGGGCCGGAGTAAACAGTACCTAATTAAACAGTCTCTTTAGAATAAACTTTACTTCTCTATAAGGGAGCGGAACTGTCGCAAGACACAGAGAGAGCAAAATAGAGTGGCGATACTGCGTGTCGTATAGCGTGGTGTTGTGGAAAGAGAGGTTGTGAGAGGGAAAAGCCCTCCCACAAACCTACTTTAGGTACCTACCTACCTAGGTACGAAGAAAAGAAAAGATGGTGGTTTGGGCGTTTGACCTGGCAAAGTCAAAGGGACAATTATCACCTGGTCACCCACTTTGAGCATATGCTTTCTCTATTTCGAATGTTTAACCGCATCTCTTTCAGCTACTTAAGACCTGATGGCCGAACCAGGTCCGGAGCCAGTTACAGCGGTGGCGTGTCGTTGAACTCGTCTAGCAACCCCGGCGGCACCCGAATGCCGGCGATGCCGACCTCGTCGATCCACCTCCTGACGGCCCGCTCCTCATCGGCCGTCACGTCGACATGCACCGCCCCCACGTTCTCCTCCAGGTACTTGATGTTCTTGGTGCCCGGGATGGGAAACACATCCCCCTGAGCCATTAGCCATGCCATGGTCAGCTGACCCGGCGTGCAGCCCTTGCGGGTCGCCGTCTCTTGGAACCTGGCCACCAGCTCCAGGTTCTTGGGGAAGTTCTCGGGGCTGAAGCGCGGGAACCGACGGCGGAGGTCGCCGGGTTCGAAGTCATCGGGGGACTTGATTTGGCCCGTCATGATGCCGCGGCCCAGAGGAGCATAGGCGAACACAGAGATTCCTAGGTCGCGGCACGCTTGGAGCACGTGGTCGCTTTCGGGGCCCTCGATGTCGAGTGCCCAGGGGGAGTACTCCACCTGGTAGGCGTCGACCTGCACGATGGCACACGCCCGGCGGAGGGTGGCGGCCGAGGAGGCCGAGATGCCGATGTGTTTGATTTTGCCTTCTCTGTATTCTCACTCAGTCTTGGGTGCCGAGAAAAGGGGAAGGAGAGGGCAGTACGCACGCCTTGAGTTTGACCAGCTCCTCCATGGTCTTCTCGACGGGCGTCTTCCCGTCCACACGGTGCACGTAAAACAAATCGATGCTCTCGATCCCCATCCTCTCCAGGCTCTTCTCGCACTGCTGCCGGCAGTACTCGGGCGAGCTGTCGATCCGCAAACCGAAAGTACCGTCGTCGCGTTGCCCAACCGAGAGACCGAACTTGGTGGCCAGGAAGATGTCGGCGCGCCGCTCGGGGTGCCGCGCAAACCACTTGCCCAGCAAGTCCTCGCTGTCGCCGTACATGTCTGCCGAATCCCAGTTTGTGCACCCGAGCTCCCAGGCCCGGTCGAGCACGGCGAGCCGGTCTTCGTCGGGGCTGCCGGCCATGGAGTCAGACACGACATCAAATAGGCGAAATAATAGTCCCAACTCACCCCACGGTGCCATACGCCGTGCTTAAGCCCATCAGGCCGAACCCAATGGCCGGGATCTCGGGGCCGTCTCGGCCCAGCCGGCGGGTTGGCAGTGTCACTGGTGGCGCCATTCTTTGTCGTCTTGCCCGTACTGGTGCGGAATACTTACGAATACTAGAACTGGGTGATGGATGCCAAAGTTGTGTACAGCAAGAGAGCGGCGGACGAGATATATCAAGGCATCCGTTCCAGACTTGAGCCTCCTGGGCAGTTTTCAGGCTTCGGATAACCATTTCCCCGCCCAGAAACGCCCCCTGCGGCCACTGATAAACGCCCGGCTGAGTTCCCGGAAGAAGTCCGAATCCGGAATGCTTAGCCTCGTTTTCCGTGCTGAAGGGCTGTATTCTGTAAGAGGAATCCACGTCCGGTGATAGACTGCCCGTCTACCGCTTTGATACTATTTCCTCTCCGTCGATGTGTTTACGCCCTCCTCTTCGCTCGCCGCCAACAACTTGCGAGCCCGATCTGCCGCAATATCGCACATTGCCTATCCTCCACGGTCAGCACAACCCCCACCATCAACCTCTCCCGGGTCACAGAAGGAAAAAACGAAAAAAAAATAAAAAATAAAGACCAACCTCAATCACCTCCCCCTCTTCTTCCTCAACATCCCCCCTCGCCATCCTCCTCCTCATGTCCGCCACCACCTCCCCCATCGCCCGCCCATTCACCCACACGACATACCGCAACCCCGGAAACCTCGCCTCGTACTCGGCGTTCAACCTGGCCAGCTCCTCCCGCTCCCGCTCATCCTGCTGCTGTAGATGCCGCTGCTCTGCGCTGCTGAACCCGCTCAGCACCACCTCCTTTCTTCGCTCGCCCAGGCGTGGGTGGCTTCCCAGGATGTCGTAGAGCGTCTCTTTGTCCTTCTTCCCCACCTTTCCTTCTTCTGCCACCTCCTTTTGCTCTTCAGATGTACTACTCCCAGTACTACTACCAGAGGACGCAAGAGCAAGCAGCCGCTCACGCAGAACAGCGATAAGCGCGGGGTAGGAAGGGAAGGGCGGCGTTGCGCGGAGGGTCGGGAGGGCAAAGGCGTGCAGGGCCGGGGAGGGCTCAAAGAGCAGGTCGAGGGCTGCCGCGAGGGCGGTGTCCGGGAGAGTGGGGAGGGTGGAGATTGCGGGGAGGGTGATCGGCCCGGGCGGCGGCATCGTGAGAGCTGGATCGGGTTTGCGTTGGTGTGCGCGGGTGGGATTTGGTGTGGGACAGGGCGTGGACAAAGGTTGGTCAGGGAAAGGGGTAATGTGCAAAGTCAGAGCAAAACAAAGGATGGGAATCGAGTTCAAATGAATGGACGAGCGAGCGGCATCCTTATCAAGAGAGATAAACCGTCGTGGGGTGCCGTTGTGGGGTGCATGCGCCCCGGCCCCAGCCAAACGGCGTGCTCCGAGAGTGCGCGACGTCGGCCAACCACTCGCGGACCCTGCGTGGGTGGCTGACGTGACCGTCAATGTCCAACATGGGATGAACAAGAACAACAACAGGGGTACACACACAACTTGTCGCTTTCTCAGCTTCCAAGCCACCAAAAACAAAAGCCAAGAAACACATGAGAAACCACACTCAACACCGAGGATCCACATGTCCGATTCGGCATCGGCCGGTCCCGGCGGACGGGCTCCGGATCTGGCCGTAAGGAGAGCAACACAAACCAGTCGCAACGAATCGCCTTGCCATTCTGTGTTCCACGACACCAGTTTTGGTCCCTAATCTCGGCTCTCGCTATGCACCTACTCGACATGCGATGTTCCCCAAAGTCCGCCTTGTTCCCGATGACCTTTCCCCTAACACATGGCTTGCCTTGACGATCAAGGTCGAAAGTCCATGAAACCAAAAGATGTGCCTCGCCATGCCATAAAAAAAAAAGAGCCAGCCTGCGTAAAGATGGCCTGTGCCTCCCTCCATCCTCGTGGTGCCGTCAGCCTGTCCCAAAACTCCCAGCGTAATATCGCTGCTCAAAAAACAACCCTCCAGACCAATCCCACCAAGCAAAGCCAATGATTTCCGGATCCCATATGTAGATGTATCCGTCAAATGGAGCCAACCCCCCAGGGAATGCCATCAACCTCATCCATATAATCCTCAACTCCTTCCACACCGCCGCCTCCAAATCCATCCTCATCCTCATCTTCGCAACCGGCTCCACCACCAAAGATAACACTGAAATCTGCATATACCCCGCCACCATTCTCGTCGTCTTCCGAGTCGTCGTCGTACCGGCTCTCGAGCTCCGAGGTGGGAAATGCCATACTGCTGTCGTCGTCCAAGTCCTCCATGTCCTCGAGCAGCAGCGGGACCAGCGGGCGGGTGACGCGAAGTTCTGGCGAGCGGAGGGGTCGGAGCTGCGGGCTGGGGATGCGCAGGCACGTCGTCGGTGGCGTTTGTGGTGGTGGTGCTGTTGTGGAGGTGTTGTGCGGTGATGCGAGGTGCGTGGCTGGCGCTGATGGTGATGTTTGTGATGCTGCGGGGTAGTAGCCGGGTGGTGGCATCCAGGCGCTTGGTGATGGTGGCGGTGGGCCAGGAGTCTGGGCTGGGCCGTAGGGACCGCGCGGGATGGGATTAGGTGGTGGTTGGTTGGGATTGGGCTTCGAGACAGTGGAGTTGGGGTGCTGTTGTAAGATGACGGCTTTTGCCGCGAGATCGGGGGCGGGGACGACGCCCCGCTCGGCCTGCTCGGCGCACACTCGGCTTCGCAGACGGTTGAGCACCGCTGCGCGACGGAGCCAAGTCGATGGGCTTGGCTGCTGTGGCGGCGGCGGCTGCTGTGCCATCACGGCGCTGTTGAGGCGGCGCGCCGACATGATAGCTGCCAGCTTCAGGAAGCGCTTGTCGCCTGTTGCTGCCGACTCTCGGTTGAGGATATGGGTGGCGGGAAGGGAGAACGGCTGGGAGAGCCGCGAGGTGATCAGGTGGCGGAGGATGCGGCGCTTCTTGCAGCCGAGCGCCGCCGTGTCGTAGCCGTCGACATCTGTGTCGGGCCTGCGGCGTTTAAGACATGGCCTTTGTGGTAGAGGCCGTGCTGGAAGCGGGAATGTCACCAGCGCCTTGTCCGACGGCGCGATCCGAGTGAAGGTCAGAGAGGGGTGAAGAGATGTCGGGAAGAGAGTGCGAGCGGCTGTCTTGTTCGCCGTGGGGTCCAAAACGGATCTCCCGGGCGAGGCCGGCCTCGAGGGGCCCTGGAGGGCAGACCCGCAGGCCTTTGACACCGAGAGCGTCACCTCGGGGCGGACCGACGCGTGGCAGTCGGCCCGGCCGGCCTTCGAGATCTCCAGAAGCCGGTCACTCAGGCAGGGAAAAGCGGCCGTCTGCAAAAGGGCGGCTTGCAGCTCGGCGCGGCGGTCCTGCTGGAGTCGAACATCGCCAAAGTGCCATGGCCCAAACTGCTCCAGGCCCTGGCTGATGGGCTCCAGTTGGATCTCCATACCGCCCATCTCCTCTTCTCCTCCAAGGCAGCGCCGGCCAGAGTCCCCCCCGGTGAGTGGCGGTAACCCTTGTTGTCGTGCTAGCAGCGCATGTTCAGCCAGTTGTGCGAGTCACGAAACCCACGCGGTGGGGAGTGCGTTGGTGAGGGGAAGCGCCGGCTAAAAGATTCAACGCAGCGCGGCTCCTCAGCACATCCGGGAGCCGGGGGGTGGGCGGTCTCCGGGGGCCAGCGGTGCGGAGATGAGCTGAACTGGGGGCAATGTGTGATGGGAATAAGGCTTCACGTCAATGCTGGACGTATTGGCTCCGGGAGGCGCGGTGGCAGCGAGAGTGTTTCCTCGGACCGTTGAGAGAGATGGTGGAGAGAGACGGGGGTAGGCGGTGGTGGACGCGGGGGTTCCAGACAACCGGGAGCGGGAAACGTGGAAAGAAGAAGAGGCAAGGCAGACGACCGGCAGAGTGGGATGGGAAACAACGGGCGCGCGTGCTCTCAGCCCAACTTGTATTTATTGGGGAGGTGTGGCCTGGGGGGGATCCAGCTGGTCGGTGTCGGGTGGAGAGGTCGGCGATCTCGTTCCACGGTGCGGAAGCTGGGGCGATGGCTCCCCTCAGGACACTAGCGAGCGCTAGCTGGGAGTGGTGGCCCAGGGTTGCCCCAGTCAGAGGCGAGGTTGCATGGCATCGAGTTCCCGATGAAGAAATTTCTGGGGGTGGAGGTGGGAACTTGCTGGGGCTGGGGTGAGAACTGCCGCTGAGTGGTCGAGGGCGTTTTGGTGGCGCTCGGGGAGCTGGACACGGGGGACAACAACGAGATGTTGGTCAGGTCGGACGACAGGCAGGCTTGGAGAGTCGAGACCGGAAGAGGGGGCGGGATCGGGTGACAAAAGAGAGGAAGGAAGAAGAGCGAGCTCGGTCAGGGCCGGGCCGTCGGTTGCACATGCAGCTTCTTTCTCGGAGCCTCAGCGAGAAACGGTGTGCGTAGCGTTGCGCTGCGTTGCGCTGTGCTGCGTTGCGTTGTGTTGCGTTGCTTTGGCTTGGGTTGGGTTCTGGTGGGTTGAGTTGTTGCGTTGCTGCGTTGCGTTGCGTTGAGTGGCGTTGAGTGGCGTGGCCTTGCTGCTGCCAACCCAACAAGAGGAGAGAGAGACAGCGAGACAGAGAGAGGAGACTGCAGAATTTGCAACTCTGCAGCTCTGCAGCAGCCAGCAGCCAGCGGCCAGTAGTTAGCGGTCGGTCGACAGCGGCAACGAGCGACGAGTCGGGCAATTCCGAGTTCAGTTCAGCAGTCAGCACAGCACGCAGCCATGTCTCGTCTCGTCTCGTCTGCCCTGCCAGTCTCGTGTCGTCTCGTGTGCCTCCTGACCGCAAATCGCCAAGTGCAAAGAACTGGAAATGAGTGACAGTGGGAAGCCCCCCAGACCGGAAGCGTCACCGACGGCGAGCGGCGAGCGATGTGGCAGCCAGTCGTGGAATTTCGTTGGCGTAATGCGAGAGACTAATTCATTGCTTTTGCCTCGAAACGCCAAAACGCCTCTTTCCTGTCTCCTCTCCCCTCCTCTCCTTCTCCCCTCCTGCGTGTGGTGGGTGCGCACTTGTGCCGGGAAAGACCCCAATCCCTGCCCGCGAAGGGCCCTGGTCTGATCACTGGCGTCCCTGCCCGCCCGCAGTGCCTGGCGAGCCTGGCGAGCCTGGCGAGCCTGGTCAGTGCCTGCAAGTGCCTGTTCAGTCTCCGCAAAAACGGCCTCACCCTGGAACCGCCTGGCCACCCCTGCATCCCCTGCCCAAATTGTCACATTTCCCTCGAGGCAAGCGGCCACCTTCAGGCCTGCATGGCTCCCTTTTCTTTTTCTGCTCTCGGTCCTCAGCCCAAATCTCGTGTGCTCGTGGCATCCCCTGCGAAAGCCATTCCCCCACACGTGGAAATCTCTGTCGGCGGACAGATGCACCCTGGAATTACAGAGAACCGCTGGGCTGGGATCGGATCAAGCACTTCCCCTCCCCCTTCCTGTCTGTCCCTGTCTGTTGGCGGCTTGTCCCTTGCAAGCAGGCTGCGGGGAGCTCCGAAAAGAACGAACCAAAGAAGCTTGGGCCGCCGATTTCCCGGCTGAGCTTTTGCGGGGAAGCGATGCAGGACCCACTGGAAGCAGGGCCTCCGCGGAGCGGGAGCTGGGTTGCTGAATCTTAGGCCGGAGCTTGGGCCATCTGGAATCAGCAGACGACAGCCTGCAAGTTCCATGCCAATTGCCATGTTCGCTCTGGAAGTCTGGGCTCAATCCGGCATTTCATCCATCCCGCTGGTGCGCACGAGCTTCCACGGAGCCAGGAGGAATCATTCGGGGTTAGTGTACATGGAGGGAAAACAAAGTGCCACACAACGCTCCCAACGCACCCAACGCACCCAACGCACCCAGGGCCAGGTGCACATTTTCCATTTTCTCCATCTTCCAGAGGTGGTGGCACACGCTCGGCAAACCGGACCACTCACGGTCAACCTCATTTGCTGGCTCGAGGTCACGCGGCACAGAACGACAGTCAGCATGGGTCGCAGCAGGTCAGACAACTGCCCAAACCGAGCAGCTGCAGAATGAAGGAGCCCGTAACCCCCGTCGTTGCGGCAATTACAACCTCCGACTTTGCTCGGCAGCTGCCCGAAACTCTATTCTCACGAACCATTCT
>FTIZ01049359.1_pt1 | contig 13517 bp, 8 predicted proteins | sample 1658381 | NCBI WGS metagenome assembly FTIZ01 (sample SAMEA3914822, study PRJEB12502) | metagenome | biome: forest; material: soil | place: USA | collected 2012-03-12 | depth 0.1 m
TCAACGAGGCCTTTGCCAGCATGGCCGTGTACTGCCGCGACACACTCCACCTCGACTGGGCCAAGATGAACCCCCGCGGCGGCGCTATCGCCTTGGGCCACCCTCTCGGTGCCACCGGCGCCCGCCAGATCGTCACGGGCCTTAGCGAGTGCAGGAAGAGCGGCAAGAAAATCTTGCTGACGAGCATGTGCATCGGCACCGGAATGGGCATGGCCGGCCTGTTTGTGAATGAGCAATGAAAGGACGGATGGAGACGGGAGGGGGATGATGATATGATTTTTGTTGTAATGTAGATACTCCGCATAACTGGCCAGCGTCTCGGGAATACACAGTACCCTTTGAACAACTAAATGATTGGCGAATAGCCTGACTTGGAAATGATGGTCCTGTCATGTGCGAGACGACAGTGCGGAGGAAGACATGCTCGGGAAACAATGCCATTGGGAACATATACAGGCTCAAATCCAATGCAAATTATTGATACATGCTTCTACCCAGTGTTTCACTGTCCACGCTCAAGTGAGGCGACTAGGGTTTCTCAAAAAAACACACGCAGGATCCGAAAGTCCGCTTGTTGAAAACCGAACGCCAGGGGAAATGCACCGGCCCGCAACCGCCAAGTCCCACCTATCCCACCCATCATACCAGCTTGCTGGCTGACAAGAGCTTCTCAAAAGACGCCGGTGTCTGCGGGGATGTGGGGTCAGTTTTCCGCTTGTCAAGGGCATTTTGTGCGAAATGACATACCTCAGGCTTCACAACCCCCTGGTTGGTCAGGTACTTCAGCACGCCGATAATCACCTCGACCTGCTCGTCGGCCGTCAACTCCATGATGGCCAGCTCCATGACGTGGGTGACCGACGACCGCTTGAAGGCGATGAAGGTGTGGTAGTAAATGAAGGAGAACAGGCCCATGATAAACTGGCAGTCCATGCGGTCCGTCATGCCGCCGTGGCCGGGAATCGAGTCGCCAAAGTCCTTGATCTTAAAGGTGCGCTTCAGTCCGGACGCGAAGAAGCCGCCGAAGGGCGCGATGAGGGAGGCAAAACTGGCCCAGAAAAAGGTGTGGATCTGCATGGGCGACGTGGTGATGCTGAGTGTGTAGTTGGGCGGAAGGAAGAACAGCTGCGGGGTCGAGTAGGTGCGGGGGATGAAGACGGGGTTCGGGTCGCAGTCCAGGCCGCTGAAGATGTTGGCCCCGAGGTTCGTCGCGGGGCAGATGAAGTACTTGGAGCGCAACAGGATGTTGGTCAGGACGATGCCGAAGAGAACCGTCATGACCCACGCGCCGACAAAACCTTCGACCGTCTTCTTAGGGGAGAGCTTGATGAGCTGGGTGCGACCGAAGGTGATGCCGCAGATGTAGGCGAAGATGTCGTTCGTGATGACAAGGGCGGCCGGGAGGAAGAACCAGATCATGCCCTCGAGGACGTTGTTCATAATAAAGTGAGCTTGGACGACGATGAGGAAGAGGGCCATGTGAGTCCATGCGAACTGCGAGAACTGGAACTTGAGGTGGCCCGTCTTGAGCGAGCCGACGAAGAACACAAAACCTAGAGAGCACCAGTCAACCAACATGTTTCCGACGCCGAGGTCAGAGAGCGCAAGGCATGCATGATACGCACCAAAGACGTAGAGGATGAAGCTGATGAAGCGGTGGTGCGTCGCCAGGGGCAGTAGAACCTTGTCCACCAAGACGATGTGCTTCAAGTAGTAGACAATGCTCTCCCCGTACAGGAAATACATGGTGGTCGCGAGCCAGTACCAGTTGAGGCTCTTGGTCGATTGGAGGTCTCGTGCACGACTCGGCACGTTGGCGATGGCAATGACTTCCTTGAACGAGACGATCTGGACCGCCGTGATGATGACCAGGATGTAGACGTGGCCCATGAAGAGCGCGGCGAAGAAGCCGCCGATCATGACAAAGGTCCAGAAGGTGCGCGTAATGAAATTTGCCTTTTTCTTCTCGTAGTCGGACTGCTGCTGCTGCTCAGGGGTCGGGGATTTCTGCAGCCACGACAAGTCAGCGCCTGAAGACGGCCGGCCAGCCCTCGGGGCGGCGGCAGGGCGCATGGCAGAACGAACGAACCTCCTGGATATTTTGCAGAGTGCCGGAGGCCTTCATCTTCCCTGGCGAGCCCTCCTCGCTTACATCGCTGAAGCTGGCACGGCGGCCCTCGGAAAGGCCGTTGGAGTGCTGCTTGGTGTTGTGGGGGAACTTAACCCCCCGGCGAGACCGGCCCGTCATGGCAAAGCAATAATGGTCTGGTATGCTGGGTAGTCGCTAGGTCGGAACCAGTGCTGGCAGCGCACGTAAGAACACGCGGTTGGCAAAGGTTGCGCGACAGAAGTGCGGTCCGGAGCTCAAGTTCGGCTTGCTCGGGGGAAGGGCGGGTCGGGTTGCACGCAGGATTGCGGAGAAAGAAGCGGCGCGGCAGCCTGTTGCTCGACGTGCTGGGCAGAAAATGAGGCGGACTAAGGCGGATGGTTGTCAGTCGTCGATGGTCGGTGGCCGGAACCGAGATGCAACGAGTGTTGGGTCTTCCGGGAGGCCGTAGCAGACGAGGGGACGGGGGGACGAGGAGCTCTCAAGGTCCGAGGTTTCCTGGCGCAGGCGGTGCCAACCGAAACCGATTGACGTCCGAAATTTCGAGGTTTGGGGTCCTACGTCAACCCCAGCCCAGGCAGGGCCTGCGAGTGGGGCAGTTTCCGCAAGTCGCGTCCACCATGACACAGCCACGGGCGACACGCCACTACCTCAGGTACCTACTCCGTAGGTAGGTACCTACCTATGTAGGCACCTCTGTACTTTGTGCTTTATCCCCGAGACTAAATGAATCAGACTTGCGACTGCCTCCGTAGATTATCCCGCACTTGGACAAAAATCCCAGGACTCGTCGACGGTGTGTTGGCCGGGAGAGCAGCGAAATGCTTTCATCAAGCTGGTGGAGCAAGCCACCACAAATCACGCGCAGACGTCACAGGCGACCTGCCCCACTCGCCAGACCCTGAGACAGCTGCTGCCACTGCAGATGCACCGCTGCACACCCCTGCCATTTGTGCTGGCCGAGACGAACCGCAGCCCGCCCGAGATGATGCAGGGTTCAGACGCGCCATCGACGCTATCAGCACTATCAGCGCGTCCCTCTCGAACTGCGATCTGAGCACACAACCACCCCTCCCCACCTCGACCTCGTACCACACGCAGTTCTCGTCAGGAGCCTTACTCCGAGACTTCCAACGGGATGGTCGTGCCCGACGCTGTACGCGAGCACCTGCGGCCATGGACGACTTTTCCGACGACAGCTTCGACGACCTGAACGACTCGGTGCTGCAGGAGCTCGAAAGCAAGGCCATCCAGTTCACCCAGGCCCAGCAACAGGCCAGGTCGCAGGCCGTGCCGCCGACGCAGCAGAACAAGAACAATGTCTTCGACTACGAGTTGGAAGACGACGATCTCGACGACACCGTCGTGATTGATGTGCATGCCCAGCCGCCGCCCTGCCCCCCGCCTCAGCAAGCCCTGCCCATCCACCCCCAGCAGCCGCGCCACGGCACCGGCCTCGCAGGGACACAACGATGGAATCAACACCTGCCGCGCCAGAAATACCAGGCGTCGTCCCGGCCAACTCCACAGCCTCTGCCCTCGCAGCGTTACCACGCCCCGCCCTCCGCTCGACCCCCGCAACCACCCCAGCCGTCGCAGTTCGCCCGTCCGCCTCTGCCCGTCCGCCAGCCATATCCCGCCCAGGCGTCCCAGGTTCGGCAGCACGGAGCTGGTCCGCAAAATCAAAACGACGTCATCGCCGCACTGCAGGCACGCTTGTCGGAGCTCGAGTACCACCTCACGGCTGCCAAGGGCGAAGCGTCCATCTTGCGATCGAAATACGACAAGGCCCGCACGACTCACGACGTCGAGGTCGCACGCCTGAAGAAGGAAAACGTCGAGCAGATTGCTAAGCAAGAACGTATCGCCGAGCAAGCACGGGTCGCAGAGCGCACCACCGCGACAGAGCTGCAATTTGCCCGCCAGGACCTTAAGGAGGAGCTGGATCGCGCAAAGTCGAGGCGGAAGGACGGACCGGCCACCCCCAGGAAGGACAGGACGTGGGCAATCTCAGATGGGTTCGACGGAAACGAGGTTCTGTCCAGTCCCACCAAAGTGCAAGCCTTGCGAAGAAAAGACTCCGGTCCCGCTGCGCTCCCAGAGCGCACGCCTACAAAGGCAAAGCGGAAGCGCCCTGTCGTGGACAGCCCGACGTTTGCTTTAGAGACAGACGGAGGGGATTCGGTTTTTGACAGCGCACGCCAAGTGCCTACCCTCCCTGGGCCGGCCGTCTTGGGGTCTCTGCCCTTTGATGTAGGCTTCTCCTGTTTACCTAGTGGTATCCTCGCTCACCATCAATCGCTTTACAGTTCCTGAGGCTATTCCTTGACCACACTGCGGCTCATGGCCAGCCGCCAACATTTGACGTCTTCTCTCGATACGCCTTTCCGTCCGACCAAAAGCGTTCGCTAGCCTCCATCATCCTCCAAAAACTACCCCAGCTGGGCAATCCAGGAGAGCCTCTGAGTCTCCTAGTCGATTTTGGAGACCTGTTGCTCGAACTGTGGCATCAATGCCTGTCTGAGAGATACTACGGACCTATCAGCTATCTCGTGGGTTTGATCCTGTACACTCTCGAGCTCAACGCGGTTGACGTCGCGCCCCACGTCATTTCGTCTTTGATTCCAGTCTGCGCTACAACGTGCCGCCTCGTCGCAGTTCCCCGCCTCAGCAGCGCCGACCTGCCCGAACACCCCGACGCGGTGGTGCGGCAGTTGTGCCTCAATATCGATGTCACGCAATGTTTGTCGCTACTCTACCTCGCAGCGGTGGCATGCCTACCCCAGCCCTTGGGGGAATCGGGCGCGCTAAACCAAATGGAATTCTGGAGGACAATGGAGTTTGACTTTGTCCTAATGATGCTGTCTCCAAAGCATCCGGAAGCTGACTGGTTAGCCATGATGTCTTTGCTGCGCACGTCTGTAGTGCTAGACAGCATTGGGCCCATACCGTCCTCGGCCACAGGCTCGTCCAGCAGCGGCCGGGCCGAGGTGAGAAGCCCCAATACGGTTGCTGCTACCCTGATTGACTGCGTGTCGTCGTTTCTCTGCGAGCCCCCGCGATGGGCAACTCCTCCAGGGTCCGTGAAGGACATGGTGGCGAGGTCGGCTGCTCTGGGGACGCTGACGACCCTGGCGACAAGCCCTTTTGGCGCCTTGCAAATCGCCGACAGCGAGGTGGCCATCCCGCGCCTCGTCACAGCCTTGTGTTGGGCGATCGACCGGCTGTACGACTCGGAGCCGCCACCACCGAAAGCGGAGAGGAAAAAGGGCGCTGGCGAAACCCGAGCCGGCGACGAAATGGACTTGGAGCAGCCAAATTCAAGCGCTACGGAGGAGATGCAGGTTGATGAGGCGGATGGTGAAGCCGCAGCTGATATTTTCGAGCAAGATAGCGCGGAACCCGAACCAGCGGTCCTCCTCAGTCAGATCATCTCCCAAAGCACCTGGCTGTTGCATTTTCTCGTCACGGATCCACGGACGGCCGATGCGACCAAGATGTCGGCGAAGCTTGCGGCGTCTTATGGTGGGTCGCAGCGGTACTTTCTAACGCTGGCGAGGCTGAATTTCGCCGAGGAGGACCTCGTGCTCGAGGCAGGGATTGATGCTGAGACGGTCGAGCTGGCCCACGAGCTGCTGGAGCTGGCGGTTACCCCGGATGAAGGCGAGGAGATTGGCGAGATGTTTGACTGATGCTGCATGCCTGCGTTGCTCAGTTCCTGTCACTGCAAAGCGTCAGGGGGGTCAAATGTCAATCCCAGAGGTGTTGCCTTTCGCCCTCCACACAGCTTGGCACTTGGCAGACCTTGATAATCTGCACTCTTCTGAACTACCGCCGTTTTGCTTCCACTTCGCGGCGTCCTCCAATGCAGGTACGGGTCCAAATGAGATCTGATCCCACGGCCCTGAGCAAGTGTGTTTCTGGTCGAAAGCGCACGTCAACCCCTAAATCCCTGAGGCTGTGTGCGCCGGCGAAAAGGGTCGGCTGCGAGTGCTGACGTCGCAGGTCTTGGCACTGCATGCAAACATGGTCGTTTTGATTGGCTCGTGCGAGTCACGTGGTGCGGGGTCATACCGGATTTATGCAACTGAATCAACCACATCTCCGGGCCCGCCAAGCCGCCCAGCCTTGCTGGTCTCCTGGTGCTCGGGTTGCGAGGTTGCGCGTGAAGGCCCCGCCAAAAAGCATGCGCTGGAGTCGCGACGCTTTTCGTCCCTTTTCCCTGACCGCCACAAGTAACTCCTGAACCCTGCCCCACCGATGGCCGGAGAACTGAATGACGAAACGGCGCTCTGCATTGTGCCCTAGCATCTGATGTTGGCGAATATTGTTGCCCATGTTTGACCGACCTTGTGCGGATAATTGTTTTGTTTAATTCCTAGACTTTCCCGTTGGCGCCCTTTCTTCATGCTTTGCCTCCGGCGCCCCACGACGACGACGACGACGACGACGAGGTGACCCCCGACCACCAAACAATGGCCTCTCGGCCGAACGCTCCCCGTGCGGGCTACGACCATGCGCCCGCGCATCCCAGCGGTCTCCGCCAAATCTACACCGCGTCATCGTCCAGCTCGGTCGACGACAGCCCGGACCCTGCGTCTCCCGACAGGACAGAACACACCCACACACACGCCAATGCCGCCGGCCCTAGCAGGCAGCGTCCGACGGAGGCGTCGGCCCTTCTTGGGACCGCGCTACTTCTCCGGGAAGAAGCCCACGATGGGCCCTGCAACCACGGCACCTTCTCGCCACGGCCCACGAGCCCCACGAGCACAAGCAGTCTCATAGGCGACTCGCTTCCTGGCAGCCCTTCCGAATCCGACGCTGAATCCTCGCTGCCCGGCGCCGGTGGGCTGCTCTCGGATGATACGTCGAGGAGAGTCCGGAGCTGGAAAAAGCAGTGGGCAGCCAAGATGAGGAGCAAGAAGATGAGCAACTCGAGTGCTTTGGCCGAGCGCCACGGTGTAAAGGACTCGGCTCTGATGTAAGCGGCTCTTCCTGCCCGGCTGCCCCTTGTTTTGTTTCTTTACTACATACTGACTACTCCGGGTGTTTTCAGGTACCTCTCCTATTACCTCCCCGTCATGGTATGGGCCCGAGAATACAGCTGGTCCTACTTCAAAGGCGACTTCATCGCCGCCCTCACCGTCGCCGGCATGTACATCCCGATGGCGCTGTCGCTCGCCGACAACCTGGCCCATGTCGCTCCCCTCAACGGCCTCTACTCCTTCGTCTTCAATCCGCTCGTATATGCCCTTCTTGGAAGTTGCCCGGCCATGATTGTGGGCCCGGAAGCTGCGGGCTCCCTGCTCGTGGGCACCGTCATCAAGGCGAGCATCGACCGCGGTGACGACGGCGACAAGGATGCCAATCTGCACGCCAGGCTGTGCGGCATTATCGCCGGCATGTCCGGTGCCATGGTCTTGATTGCCGGTATCGGTCGACTGGGGTTCCTCGACAGCGTGCTCTCCCGCCCATTCCTCCGCGGCTTTATCAGCGCCATCGGCGTTGTGGTCGCAGTCGACCAACTGATTCCCGAGCTTGGGCTGCATAAGCTGGCCGATGGCGCTCAAATCGGACACGCCAGCAGCGTCGACAAGCTCGCCTTCATCTTCAAGAACCTGGACAAGGTTCACATGCTGACGTTCGGGGTGGCCGCTACGAGCTTCGCCGTCATCATGGTCTGCCGCGAGATCAAGCGCCGCCTGCAGCCGCGGTACCCGGGTGTGGCCTACATCCCGGACCGCTTCATCGTTGTTGTTTTGTCGGCTTTCTTGGCTTATTGGTATGAGTGGGACAAGGCCGGCGTGGCCGTGCTCGGCAAAGTCGAGGCCGCCAGCGGCCATCTTTTTGCTTTCCGCTGGCCGTTCCAGCCTTCCAACGTGACATATATGCGCGAGGCCATGAGCACCTCCTTCTTGATTGCGCTGCTCGGTTTCTTCGAGTCGTCGGTTGCAGCCAAGAGCATCGGCGGGGATGGCTTCGCCGGCATCCAGCTGAGTCCTAACCGCGAGCTCATCGCCCTTGGGACGGCCAACATTATCGGCTCCTGCTTCATGAGCTTGCCGGCGTTTGGAGGCTATGGGAGAAGCAAGGTCAACAAATCGACGGGAGGCCGCACTCCCATGAGCTCGATCCTTCTGAGTGGCCTAACGCTGCTCTGCATTCTCTTTCTCTTGCCGTACATGTACTACCTACCGGTGAGTCTGCCTCATACACGCCGATTATAACATGCATGCTGACTCTTGTTTTGCAGAAGCCCGTCCTCTCCTCTCTGATCAGCGTTGTGGGGTGGTCTCTGATTGAAGAATGCCCCCACGATGTCTCATTTTTCCTCAAGATCCACGCCTGGCAAGAACTCGGGCTCATGACCATCATTGTCCTTGCGACTATTTTCTTCTCGCTGTCGTTTGGCATGGCCATCGGCGTTGGTCTGTCCCTGCTGCAGGTCATCCGTCATGCCACTCGCCCGCGCATCCAGATTCTCGGCCGCATTCCTGGCACCAACCGCTTCGAGAACGCAGAGGCTAATTTGGACCGCCTCGAATTCATCGAGGGCTGCCTGATCGTCAAGATCCCCGAGCCGCTGACCTTTGCAAACACTGGCGAGCTCAAGACTCGTCTGCGGCGGCTGGAGTTGTATGGCTCTAGCGAGGCGCACCCGGCACTGCCGCGACTTAGGAGGGAAGACTGGAATCGCAACATCATTTTCGACATCCACGGCGTGACGTCGCTCGACGGCAGTGGGACGCAGGTGCTCGAGGAGATTGTGCGCGATTATCGACATCGCGGCGTGCGCATCTTCTTCAGCCGTGGGCCGGGGCACGACTCAGAAGTCGGGCGGCTGCTGCGGTGTAGCGGCATCATTGAGCTTGCGGGCGGGGAGCGCCACTTTGTTGACGACGTCCACGAGGCGCTGAAGCTTACTGAGACCGAGGAGAGGAGTGAGCCGGCTGCTCCAGGTGACTATGTCACGCGGCAATAATGGTGCCTGAGATGGAGATATCACAATCGGCATAGCAGAGCACAGCTGTGCTGTGCCGTGGCAGTGCTAGAAACTCGGGTTCTCCTCGGGCCTCTTCATTCATTCCCCTTTGAGAAACCGTCGCTACCCTGAAAGCCAAGAAGAGGGCAGTCGATGGGATCAGCATAGAAGTCTCCGCCAGGCTGATCAACCTTCCTACAATTACCCCTCCATATTCGCGGCGTTCTCGGTCCTCCCCAGCTCCCTTTTGAACTTCTCACCCTTTTCAATCACTCGAGTCCACACGCGTCCCTGAAACGCTACTCCGATGGGCCCAGTCAGCCAGTGAATCCAGGGGAGGCAAAACCCTAACCCTTTCACCGACTTGAGCAATGAGTGCGTGCTGGACCAGGGAGACTGGCGATCGCTGTACAGAATACAAGTCGGCCCTTCCCCTTTTGGGGGATGATGGGCCTTTTAGCGTCCTAGAAACCGGGCCTGTGGCAATCGGTCGCGGCCATCCCCTCTTGAGCGATCCCTCCGGGTTCCCTTTCTGCAGAGTCTTCCCAGATGCTGCGCAGGCCCCGGCTCCAGGGCCAGGGAAGCGGCGGTGTTAGGGTGGTGCTCGCCGGAACGAGAGCAACGATATATGTGGCCAACGGCGGCTTGCAAAGGCGACCGCGGAGAAGTGCCAAGGCAGTTCCTCGACATCCTCCTCCTTCTATGCCCAACCTGCAGAACGCCTCTCTTGGGGCATTGAGCGCGGATACACACTCGATGAAGCGACCGCGTCTGGAATAACAAGTTTGATTGACTTTCCCGGCCTCAAAGACTTGGACTTCATCCCCAACGAAGTTCAGGTGGCTCTGCAGACTTCTGAACACCATGGCGTCCTCCACCACCTCACCTTCCTCCCGTCCCAATCCATGCTGGACCGCCCTGTCCGATGGTGTCAGTCGGTGGATGACAAAGTCTGACCCCATCACCAGCATCGATATCAGACAGCTCGCCGTCAACGCTTTGGCCGAGTACATCATCCGTTTCCTTCCTATGCACATCGCCCACATCTTCTGGGGGACGGCAGCTGGTAATTCCGACTGGATGATGGGCAAAGCCAGGAAAGACTAGGTTTTGATGGACAAACGCAAGAAGTGTTTGGAATGGGCACTCGGATATGAAAGGGGCTGAGATGGATATCTGGGTGCTGATCAAGATGACGAGTGACTGCCCCGCAAAGGCCTAGACAAAGCTGGCCGAGCTCTTTGCCAAAATACTCGCCCAGGGGCCTTCCCCCATCTTCAGGCACCTATTCAGCAACGACGAGGATTTCAAAGTCAATGTTGCGGAGACCTCGGCGGCGAATATGGTCGGTCGAGCTGATCGTCCCCCTTTCGGAGGGCGCTCCTGTCGACCGGTCCTCCAAGCGAGCCAGGTCTGGCCGACCCGGCCTCATCTTCTTCTTTTGGGCACTGCGATAAATTCCTCTTTTTTTTTTTCTTTTCTTTTTTTTTTTACACCCCTGGGCGGCTGACATGGTGGTTGGGGTTATCATGTTATGACTAGTTTGGGAGCCTTAATTGCGTGGAAACCATTATTACTATTAATTGACGCACTCCATCGCCATAGCATGTATACACACTACAGGGAGCTTCTGATTGTGGGAAACAAAGGTGGAACAGTGTATGGGTTGATCGAAAGGAAATGAGCCAGAGGAGCTGTGTAGGATATTATGTATTCTGTATTTACCAAAGAAGAGAGACGTTGCGAAGCTATGATGAACCGGTCCAAGTGGCCAACAGCCGCACTTGTTGAGAGCTGACCAAGCTGCAGTGGCTGTGAGAATTGTGGTTTTCTCAGCTGACCCTCTTACAGATGCTCAATTTACCCCTCAGCTCTGTGCAGAACCAAGACAATTTTACCAGCCTCGGTTTTATTCGCCCAAGAGAAGCCCTCAATCACAAACAACCAACTTCCAAAGGCCCAGAAATCGCCATGTCAGAAACACCCGCCATTACCAACTTGAACCGCGACCGAATCCTCGGTGCCCTGCTCGGCGTGCACGCCGGCGACTCGCTGGGCGCGACAGTTGAATTTGAAGCCTGGGAGCGCATCCAGGCCAACTATCCGCAGGGCGTGCGGGACATTGTCGGCGGCGGTCCCTTCGACTGGCCGGCCGGACATGCAACAGATGACAGCGATTTGACGCGCGCTGTGCTTCTCGCCTACCGCGATGCCGAGAAGCTGAAGCGGGCGCGGTCGGCCAAGACACCGAACGTGGTCACGCTCGCCGCGCAATACATGGTCGATTGGTACGACGGCCGCTGGCCTGACCGCGTGCGGGGTCAGAGGCCGCGCGATGTGGGCGGCGCCACGGCCGTCGGCATCTCCAACTTCAAGCGGACGGCCGATCCCCGCACTTCCGGCGCCGGAGAGGGCCGCGCGGGAAACGGGTCCCTGATGCGGTGCATCCCCACGGCCTTGTTCCAACCCGACGCGGACAAGGCTTTTGCAGAGTCGATGGACATCTCGGCCATCACCCATGACGACCTCAACTGCACCGTCTCCTGCGCGGCGTACAATGCTATGGTGCGGGCACTGGTCGACGGGAGGACGCCCGAGGAGGCTTGGCAAGCGGGGAAGCTCGCTGTTGACCGGGCCACAGATGCGCCCGAGCCGGACGCAGTCCGGAAGCTCAGGCTAGGCCGCGCAGCGAAGAAGGTCGGGGCAGCCATGGACGCGGGCAAGTCGCTCGTGCAGGTGCAGGACCTTGCCGCGAACGGCCCGAAGAAGGCCGCAAATGCCACCGTAGCAATGCCCTTCAAGGCTTCGGGTCACGTCCTAGAGTCCCTGACGCTTGCTGTTGCCGCCCTGTTTGATCCGCGCCCGCTGGAGGAGGTCTTGGTTGACGTGGTGCGCTTCGGGCAGGATGCTGATACGAACGGGGCCATTGCGGGAGGCCTGCTTGGAGCGAGGGATGGGCTTCATGTCATCCCTCTTCGGTGGAGAGAGAAGTTGCAGTTTGGGAAGGAGTTTGCTGAGGTTACAGACTATCTGCTTTCGTCGCAAGATAGTGGTAGTCACTGAGATCAGGTCGGATGGTAGCGATCGGGCAGCCGATGTACACTCCCGCCACACATTGAACCGCCTCCCCAGTTTTCTGCAGATGATGCATCAGCTCCCACAGCTCTTTTGCTTCGTACCTCTAACACACAGTCCAGTTCCGGAAGGACCCGTTCATCTTTGACGGACGACCCCTGTAACAGACAATTTCACCGCTACTACCTGCCCCGTTTGATCACATTGGGGTGGTCTGGTGATGGTCCCCAAACGCGCGGGGCTGAATCGCCAAGGGCGTCGAAGAAAGCCCGACAAACTGTCTCCAAGCAGTCTCCAAGCAGGTCGGTTCCATAAGCGAAGAATGTGAGCGTGTCAAGGCCCGGATCCTCTCGTCCATTTGGGGCGAGGCAGATGCAGCGAGGGTGTGGAGTCGCCAAACGGAAAAGGGGCCAAGCAATCGGGCACTTTATCCATAGATGAAGACTTGCACTCTGGATTCTATCACAAGCAACAATCCTACCCAAGCACTGGGTCCTTCCACATCGGCCGCGGGCTGGAATCGGTCTGGGCACTGAGATTCGCAACCATATCACCCTCCATGACGGGATACGTTGAGCAAACAAGGCGACAACGAGAACATGTAATATTTTCATAGGATTGGCATAGACGTCGTTGGTTTCTGAAACTACTTGTTGGAGAACTTAGCACTTCGACCCCTCAATCATTTAATGCTTATGCACCCTTCAAGGAGCAGGTAGGATTGAGTGCCAACATTATTCCGACCCATTGCATACCTTTTCAGATTCCTGGGAGCAACATCAGGTCATGTGTAGTCAAATTCTCCCGAGAGCGCATCTAAGCCAAGCCAAAGTATTCCTCGGTTCGACAAGATACCAACCCCTTGGGCAAAGAGAATGTAACCGCGATTGGGATTCTGCAACATGCCATTCCTGGTTGCGTGATGACCTTCTTCACACCACTACAGCGGTCTAGGCGCCTATCTTGGGAACTTAATCCGCTGGTGGACCGTTGTTGGGCTGAAACGACATGATACAACCCGCCAGGCGGATAGCATTGTCACACTGGGGATGCTACAATTAGGTGCCTACATGTTGGCAACTCGGAGCAACGGGCCAGGAACGACGCTTCAGTCACAAACTCGGGTTCTCTTGCATTCTAATACAACCCACACCGCGTTCTCAGCTTGGATCACATGAACTAACTTCGACTCTGGGGAACACCAACGACCTGTCAGAGGAGACATCAAGATTCAGATTGCCAGATACCATCAGCAGGACATGAATTTCGCCAAAAATAGTAACAGAGACCCTGAAATTCCAGCTGTGATCTTTATCGGGGGAGCCGTCTGCTACGGGAGGACGTTGCGTA
>FTIZ01005315.1_pt2 | contig 13474 bp, 12 predicted proteins | sample 1658381 | NCBI WGS metagenome assembly FTIZ01 (sample SAMEA3914822, study PRJEB12502) | metagenome | biome: forest; material: soil | place: USA | collected 2012-03-12 | depth 0.1 m
CTGCGAGGCCGGACGGGCACAACGACGTATCTGCTGAGGGACGTGGCAACCATCTTGGATCGGGCAAAGCAATATTCGTTTGACGAGATGATCTATGTCGTCTCCTCAGAGCAGGATCTGTACTTCCAGCGCGTCTTCAAGACAGTCGAGCTGCTGGGTCACACAGATCTTGCGGCCAAGCTGAAGCATGTCAACTTTGGCAAGGTCATGGGCATGTCTTCGCGCCTGGGCAAGGTGGAACTGCTCAGCGACATCCTCGACAAATGTGGGAGCGCGATGCATGATGTCATGCGGACAAACGCCGTCAAGTACGCCCAAGTGGAAGACCCGGACGCTGTCGCCGACACCATTGGGATCACGGCCGTCATGGTCCAGGATATGTCCGGGAAGAGGATCAACAACTACCCTTTTGACATCAACCGAATGACCTCATTCGAGGGCGACACCGGGCCATATCTCCAGTACTGCCACGCCCGGCTCTCTTCCATCTCCAGGAAAGCCAAGCTAGCTGGCATTGACCCGACTGATGGCAACATCGACTATTCCTACCTCGAGGACGCCCACTCGGCAGGCCTGCTTCGGATCATGGGCCAATACCCCGATGTGCTCAGCCTCGCGTTCAAAAACCTGGAGCCATCTACTATCCTGACGTACCTGTTCCGTCTCGCGCATCAGCTCTCTTCGAGCTACGATGTGCTACAGGTAGTCGGGGCCCCGGAAGGATACGAGGCAGGTCTCGCGCGTGCGGCGTTGTACGAAAATGCCCGACAAGTCCTGGGGAATGGGATGCGGTTACTTGGTATCAAACCCGTGGACAGGTAAGACCTCCCTACCCCTTCCCCACGGTCGTGGCCACTTGTTTTCCAAGGTCCTAACACCATCTAGGATGTGAGGCGGCTCTCCGGTTAGTCAGTCTGGCCTCTGGGCAGTGTCGTACATTATGAGACTTTCGTAGTGATGTGTGAGAAATGGTCGTATAATTTGGATAAGCCTCTTAGGTTGGATTTGAGGGCAAATGCAAGACCGAGACCGCCCGGATCAACCTGTTGTCCCCAGAGAACGCCGTACAAGAATACATTTCCCACATCTAAGCAAACAGCTCTCGGGTATCTAATCCACTGCGGTCCTTCTTTTCGCCGTCCACCAGCCCCAACGCTCTCCTCCTGGCCAGGGTGTCTCGCTGCTGCTCCACCCGCACGTTGTGCCGCCCGGCCTTGGCCTTCCGCAGGTCGGACCGGACCTGGTTTGGCGAGATAAACCGCTTGTTCTCGTAGATGATGGGGCCGCCGAACGCGCCCTCCTGGATGACTATCGGCGTGAGCACGAACCGCGGGCCGATCTCAACCAGGCTGACGTCGGTGTTGTCACCGCTGCCCTTGCCCTTGCGCCCCTTGTTCTTGTCGCCCTCCTCTTCAGCGTCCTTGTCGTCGCCCTTGACCTTCTCGACCTCCCGCACCTCGTAGTTCCGAATCCAGATTTTGCCGTCCGCTACGCTGAAGCCCATGACGTGGTCGATGAAGGGCTTGGACTTGCGGGCGCCCTGCGGCACGCCAAAGATGTGGAGGAAGACTTCCTTGATGACGCGGAGGTGGGGTTCTGTCTCGAAGGCGCCGTCGAACGAGAGGATTGGCCGAGAGCCCTTGAGGCAGTTCCCTGTGAAATGGAGCTCTTCCATCGTGTGCACTGCAGGTCGGTCAGCGGGTGGCCCTGGTGGGAGGTCTGGCCGCGGAGGATGCCAACTCACAGTTTTGGGCGTGGAACTTGATCGTCGGTCCATTGGGCACCTTGCTGAGCCACATGTACAGATCTTTCCCTTTCCTCGCCTCGAAGAAGAGCACGTTGTTGCAGTTGTAGAGTTCGGCCAGCTCGTTGAGCTGGTACAGCTTGGACTTGGAGTCGAACTTGACGTCTTTCCGGCCGTGGGGGAGCATCGCCGCTAGGTCGTTGAGAAGATGGCGGTGCCTGTCCGTCAAAGTCAGCCATAGGGAACCCGCGACGGCGCAATTGATGGGTGTCGGCCCGTACCTGTACGTGACACCTCGTGACGAGAGGATGAGCACCCTCTGCTTGTTTTTCCTCTCCACGGCACCATTGCTGCCATCTGTGTCCTTGTCGGCCTTGGTGCTCGACTTGGATAGGGATTTGTAAACTGCCGCCATCGTATGTGTTGTTGAAAGCGATGAAGAGTTGGTGTTTGTTCTTGGCGGGGCCTGCTTGAACGACCAGTTCCGTCGCGATGCAGACGGCAGCAACCGACGAAAAAAAGTTCGGCGGTTGACGGCGCCCCACTCACTGATAAGGCTTATCTTCTGGTCCTGATCCGCGTTTCCAGAAGGCGGTCAGTGCACTGTGGGCCTTGAACCCCTGTTGTTCGGATCTGAGACATGAAACAAAGCTCCGTGGAAAAGTCCACTTGGCCTCTGAAGCGTTTGCTGACCTCGAGCTGACTTGACTGCGGGAAAGCGAAGGGGCGGGCGTAAAGCTGATGGTTTTGGGAAGAAATCGGTGGTTTCTACGGCGTAAGCCTGCAGCCGCACGGAGTTGGCTGTGTTCTCGAGCCGAGCCTCGAGGGAAGCGGCTCACGGAATGGACTCAACATCTATCATCATGTTCCAAATCCCTAAGTCCCTTGGCCTGCCTCTGAAAACGAGGTATTACACAAGTATCCCGGATTCGTTCTGCAACAACAACAACAACAACAACAACGACAACAACAGCAACTACCTGCCTCGTAACCCATGCATCAAGCTTGGTCGGAAACCCACTGCGAAATCCCAGCAGCCAGCCAGCACAGGTAAAACAGGAGAACAAAAAAAAAGAAGAAAGCTCGAATAACCCCCTCAAGAATTCACATCCCCAACGTCCCAAGGTGTAGCAGATCCGTGTCCCCCATGGCCCGTAAGAATTTCCCCAGTTCGTATCAGACATAAGCGACGCCACGTAGTCGTGCTCCGCCGACCCCGGTTATTAACAGCAATTGCTCTTCGCGCCCTCCTTCGCACCCTCCTGGCTGAGCGAGATGTTGTTGCCTTCCCTCGGGTCGTACTTCTTGGCGCCTGGCTCATCCTCTGGCAGGCTCTTGCTCGAGACGATCTGGTAGATGGCTGCGGAAAAGAGGGTTAGTATTGATGAAGGAGAACAGACTGAGGGGTAGAATTGGGGTAGACAGGGTGGGGCCGTACAAGTCAGGATGTTTTGGAACGCAAGGTCGACGTTTGTGGCCTCGAGCGCAGATGTCTCGATGAAGGAAAGTCCGTTCTCGCCTAGTGATGCCCGTCAGCTCTGTTCTCGGCCACCACTGTTCCCGGCCGCTGGGTCGAAACGTACTGGCAAAGGTCTTGCCGTCCTCTGTCGGCACGGCCCTCAGGTGCCGCTGATCGGTCTTGTTGCCCACAAGCATAATGACAATGTTGCTGTCGGCATGGTCTCGCAGCTCCTTCAGCCACCGGGTCACGTTCTCAAACGAGAGGCTCTTGCTGATGTCGTAGACGAGCAGCGCACCGACAGCGCCCCGGTAGTAGGCAGAGGTGATGGCGCGGTACCGTTCCTGGCCGGCAGTATCCCAAATCTGTGCCTTGATCGTCTTGTTGTCGATCTGGATCGACCTCGTGGCGAACTCGACGCCGATGGTCGACTTGGAGTCTAGGTTGAACTCATTGCGCGTGAATCGGCTGAGCAGGTTCGACTTTCCGACACCCGAGTCTCCGATCAGCACCACTAGTAAAAAACGCCAGATGGTCAGTCGATTGTGCTCGCGCAACGGGAGAGAGGGAGGGGCGCATCGGCGGATCGGCGCATCGTGTCGGGTCTCGGAGGGGAGGGGAATCTAGGCACCTTTGAAGAGGAACTATCCGAGCAGCTCGGGTTAGCGCAGTGCACGCGCACAGGGAACGCGGGGGCCAGCAGAGGAGAGAGCCTTACATCGTACTCGTCGTTGGCCATGGCGGCGGTGGGAAATTATGCGCGAAATGAGGTCGGAGAGTCCCGTGAAACGGCGATGTGTTGGTGGTTGGTGCAGGGCTGATTGATGGTCTGGTCAAGGAGAGTCAGGAGGATGGTCGGTGCGCCTTCATGGAGGATTGGTGGGTCGTTGGTTCACTCGTTGCAGCTGACGGCGAGTGGCGGTGCCAGGGGCTTGGAAAAGCACAGTCGATCCGAGGCAAGGGTTGGCTATGCTCAGCACAAACACGAGGAAACAGCAAAAACCGGGGCTGTCTCAAGACTGTGGTCAAGGACCCCAGTGGCACGCTACTTATACTCAATGCCCTTGTTTTCTTTTGGATTTCCGAAGGGGCAAAAGCTGCCAGAACTTCAGAAAGACGCCATCACGTGCGTTCGGTTCAAAAGTGGCCGCCTTGGAAAGGAGTACGCAACAAATTAGGCAACGGTGAAACAAAGGGCTTGCACATCAGGCACAGCCATTTCGGACAAGGAGATGTTCAAGGCTACCTAGGTACCTACCTAAGCCCGGCGGTCGTCGATCGGATTACCCCAGGCTGATAAACATCCGGGAATTTTTGCATCTTGTCTCGTCGACTCGACAGTCTGAAGTGTTCCCCGAAGGCGGCGTGCAAGGCACAAAGAGTGAATAGCTTATTAGACGCGGTTTGCTGATTGGCTGCAATCCTGCCTTTGTTGAAATTGAACCCCCCAACCAAGCTGTGGTTGCCCTGGTCGACTCAAACTTCCACCAAACTCCAATCTAACCTCATCCAGACCCAACCTCTCGCCCCAGACCTCACTCACCCTCAAGTACAGATTAGGTGTGGCTCAATCGAACGAACACCTTCTTTCGACCGTCAGCCGTTCGGGTTGACAAAAAGCCATTCACCGACCGATTTTATTTTCTCATGTGCGAGCGCGTTGACGTCGTGTAAGCGCAGATTCCTTGGGTTCGGTCAATGGGTGTTAATTATTGGGTCATCTTCATCTCAGGTTGCAGCCACCATTACATCCAAGTTTCGGCCTGGGCTTTCGGCTAGCGACTCAAGTCCACGGTCGGTCACACCAGTGCACGGAGACAACCCGCAATCAAAACAAATCCCAGCCCAACATCAGGACGGAGAGTCCTCGAGTTTGTTTTTCGGCCGCCCATTCCACTCGAAATGCATCGGCACGAGGTCCGTTCCTAGCCAACTCACACCACAACCTACGCACATCCATGCTTTCCACCCTCCCAAGCACTGGCCATCTATATACAAAGACAGTTGGGTGGTGCGCACAAGCGAGCTGTGAGCGGTCGGTTGGGTAATTCGAACATCTAGTCTCGCTCACCGCCTTCCCCCCCGAGTCAAGCAGTCTGATTGATTGAATTTCTCCAACGCCGGCTTGGACTTGGGCTCTCGGATTATCCGCCATGTTCAAGAGAGTCCCCACCGCCTCATTTGAGGCCTTCTCGCCCGATGCAGACGAGAGCGATGACAATATCTCCCTGACATCCACCGTGTCAGGACATGACCCCGAGCAGGAATTTGAGGTCGAAGACATCTTGGCTGAGGACCAATTTGGTGGCAAGACGTACTATTTAGTAAGATGGACGGGCTTCCAACTCCACGAGAGCACTTGGGAGCTAGAGTCGAATCTCGGCGATGAGCTCAAAGCCATGTGGGAGGAGGACAAAGTCAAGCATGCCACTGGCGAACTTGAGCCCTTCGATATTCAGAAATTCAACGATGCGTCGAAGAAGGCCAAGAAGGAAAAGAAAGGCCGCCATCGCCGCCGAAACGCTAAGCGGAAGAGGTTGGGTCTGCCTTTGACCACCCCAACCATTGTTGATGAGTCAAGCGATGAGAACGAGGCCAGCGAGGAAGAACCTGGGCCCGAGCTTTCAGTCTCGGAACCTACTCCGATGGCGCTGCCCCAAAATCAGCAGAGTATTTCCAAAGGGGTTTCGGCTTCTGAAGTCCCCCCAGTCGCGACTTCGGCTGCTGGCAGCACGCAGATGCGGAACGAGGCCAGGCGGCACAGCATTGGCCCGAAACCGCAAACGGAAGCGCCCTTTGCAACAACCAACGAGCGGAGGCAAACAGCGCCTCTGCAAACAACTGGCTACCAAGGAACAGCAAGAAGGCCAAGCAAAACATCCACCACGGCGGACGCGGTGCCCAAATCAAAACCAAGACCTTCAATTTTGACCCCGGGCGTACCGTCGACCAACTCAAATCTTGGGGCCCGTAAGACCCTCACGGCGAAGAAGAGCACTACGCAGCCAACGGGAAATATTTTTACCAGCGGCAAAATGATAAAGCAACGGGCCAGCCTCAAGGACGTAATGTCTGATACGACCAAACCGTCACAACTGTTCGACAAGCACCGCTACCGCAGACTAGCCCAGTTGAAAAGTCGGGACAAGGAAGATGCTGCGCCTGATATTTCGAAAATACAGCTCTTTGACCTCCGCACGGGTCGGGCGCTGGGCGGATCCAACGCTGCGGCTTCCGTTCTGAGTCCGACGCAGCTATCACCTCGGCAAGCATCCGCACTCATCAGCCCTAGGACGACGGTGGACAACTTAGACGCGCAACCTCCAAGAAAAAAACGGAAGTCTGTTCGCTTCTTAGGAGACGAAGACTCGTCTGCTCTCGTCCAGGAGCCGGAGCAGATGGATGTTGACGTTCCTATCCGCCAGAGATCTTCCCTGAAGTCCCCCCCCCCTCCCCCACAGAGGCCCAGCTTGGACGAGACCCGCGAGGTGCTCCCGGTGCAAGATAGCCAGAGCGCGGGCAAACAATTGATACTCGGTCACTCCTCTGTTGGTGTCATTTTCAACGGGCTCCCGCGCGAATCAGCGAGCCGACGTGCATGGCTTGCGGATTTCTTAGCGAAGAAGACGCTGGAGTTCACTCATACGTGCTTCGCAAAGACACTGCAAATCAAACTGAGCTCGCTGGTTCAAGAGCCATTGGCAAGCGGGACCATAGTCTCGCAATACAACGAACCGGCCCTGGAGCAGGTTGAACAGTACCTGACGGACGGCTTGCTCGGTCTCTTCTGCGGCGAGGCAGAGTACAATGTCTTGGTATACCCTACTAAGTGCGAGGAGTGGAAGTCAATCCCACTCTGCCAAGATCCGACCAGCCCCTCGGGAGCAACCCTGAGGTACATCATCTTTGCCTTGGTGGACGGCTGCAAGCCCACCTCGATGCTGCCACCGTTGACTTCCCTACCCGAAGCCAAACCAAAGGACGATGGTTCGAAGCCGGAAACGAAGAGCAGGGACGACCGCTCCGCGCGAGAGCTAATGATCAAACGGCTCTTTGGTTTCGACTACAACAACCTGCTCCCCGCAGTGTCGGGGGGGCCGCCTACAGTCCACAACTTCTTCCTGGCGATCCCCAATTCGAGAAAGGAGGTCCTGTTGGCACTCTACCACTGGCTGCGTGCGTGCAACCCGGCCTGCCAGATCTTCACGAGCCACCATGCAGGAGGTTGGGATGCGTTCCGAGCGCGGGTCGAGCACATTCCCGGCGTAGTCATCGTACACGAGACGCTGGCGTGGAGCATGCGCCGGTTTCCGAATCTCTCCAAGTATCTGATCAGATGGAACGACGAGTATTGGTGTTTCTCTGAGCCCGTTCACGGCCTACCGCTCTACCCGTCCATCTCGGCGCCCGAGTTGCCGCCGGGAGACATGCGCCTCACGCGGCTGTTTCCCTACCGTACGGCGATCCTTCTCACCCCTAGCTTTCTGGTGTCCGAGCCTCTGCGCTCTCTTGAGTTTCTCAAGTGGTTTTGCAACAACCGGGCCGCGAACTTTGGCTTCCGCCTCATCACCGCCTCTAACATTCACGATTACCTGTTCGAGTTGGCCGAGGAGAGAGACCATGCCCGGAAATATTTGTGGGACTCTCCGGGTGACATGCTCCCTGAGATGGAGGCCAACCTCGGTGGGCTAAGCAGAGAGGACTGTGACTCTCGGTACGCAGCAGCCGAGATAGCAGCCGATCTGCACCTCACCCGGACACTGCAGGCCGGCCCATTCGCCCATGACGAGGATAGCAGTTCGCTCGTCTACGCTGACTCGTCCATCGACCCGAACGACGAGCAGAGCCTGGTCAATTGGTTTGGCTGGTGGTCGACGCTGCGGGCTGACCAGTTCCGCAAGTTCCATGTCATTGGCTCGAGCCAGTCGATCAAGATGCACGGTTGCAGGCGGGGAGAGCTGCGCGTCCGCATCCCCAAATACTCCAAGGTCACCCTGAACGACCCTGATGCAGTCCTGGAAGTTCTTCAGGAAATGAACGAACAGGTTGAGGCGTCAGAGGCGGATGCCAGTGACACAAGTCCGCAGACTCCTGCCAACACGGGCCACGAGGTCAGCATGGTGAAACGAGGGCGCTGGGCCTTCCGGAGCAAGTTGATTTCAAAGGAGGACGCAAATTGCTTTGCCAAAGAGTATATGGATGATCTGATCACTTCGGATGGTTTCCGGGCCCAGTGGATGATGTTCAAGTTTCCTATCTCATGGCTGGATTTGCAGATGGCTGAGCACTTTGGGGATTTCACCGCCAGATGGGCCAGATTCAAAGACTGGTTTAATTTCACTTTCCCGTTCGGCCCCTGCTACAGGGGCGGCAACAACAATGGCCCCAAGCCCGCTCCCGGGTACAACACCTATGTCGGCTTCTTCTACACTATCGACAAGGAATGGGATCCCGAGGACCCCCCCGCCGCAAGGCCCCTCGAGCGATACCCCTGGCTCGGCATCTACCGCCCAGTCGACCCGCACCGAAAGCCTTTCAAGCGCTGCGAACTCATCATCTGGGATCCGGCCGCACGGATCCGCTATCCGCGCGGGCCCCCAGCCGAGAAGGACCTCATCTTCATGCAGCGCCAGCTCATCCAGTTCGTCCGCGAGAACAGCGACGCTAAGAACAACGGCACCTGGCTTGACCAGGTCTGGTACAGCGGATGGGACTGGCCGGCCGACTGCGACGCGGAGTCCCCGATCGACGTCACGCTCCTCTTCCTCCGCCGCCTCCTCGGCGACCTCCGCAACTTCCTGCCCGCTCCGGAACGCTGCATGGAAACTAGGGGATACCGCCGCGTCATCATAAGCCTCGGCAACGAAGATAGCAACGAAAACACCGCCTTGTCCCCGTCCCCGTCCTCGAGCCACGCCAACTCGGCCCGGTTCGTCGACTCCGGCGACCCTATGGACATCGACGACGGCGCCGCCACCCCGCCATCGGACCCCGCGAAGGAAGAGGACGACGAGGACGAAGATGAGAACACGCGCATCATCTTCCACCCGCCCCGCGGAACTACCAAGTCCCGTGGCCGCGGCGGCGCGGCGTCCCGGTCGAGGTGCCTGAATAGGCTGTATGAGGAGGCGCGGCTCGCAAGAAACCGCTATGGGCCGGATGCCGAGTACATGCAGTATCAGTTCGTGCCCACGGTGGAGTGGTATCACGAGCAGAAGATTGAGGGCAGGGGGTATGCGCATGTGAATGTGGACTCGTGGGAGGGGGTGTTCAAGCTGTTGAGGGTCGGAGAGGGGGCTGCTGTCCCGCAGCAGGCAGGAGAGGGGAAGAGGGGGTCGGCTGGGTCTGTTTAGGGCAGTGGGTAAAGGTGTGATTTGGAAGGGAGAGGGCGCTGCTACTTGATTTGGCGGTGGTGTTGAAGTCGTTGGTGCTGGAGCGTCTGGGCGAGGAAATCTCGCTCCTTGGTCTGCCGCCACCACCCATGTCGCACGGGCGACGGGAGAGGCAGAGCTGCTTTTCCAGAGCTGGAGGGCTGTGCATTTTTCTTGATGAGATGCCGGAGTCATGTTAGTCTGGTTTGCGTTTATTGGGAGTTCCGGCATGACGGCTCCTGTCCGGCATGCATACCCCTTTTGGCGCTCAGGGGGCATGGGGTTTACGTCTCACCGCTCCCTCTCTTTTGCTCTTTCTGTTTTCTTTTCCTTTTCTTCACAGTATTGTTTTTATTTCCTCGTCATGCACATCAACCGGGAATACTGGTATTTGAGGGCTTAAGGGATCGTACAACCCATTGTATTGCAGATTACGCTGTAGGTTAGATATGTTATTGATCCTAGGCGGTGTTCTTGAACTCACGGCAGACATCAGAGCCACTGCAGAGAGTGAGGTTTTGGCCCGCCCAGACGGGTAGCTGCTGTTGCTGAGTGTGTGAGCCACAGCGGGGAGTGCGCTACGCGTTCAGCCCCTGAGCCAGACACTTTTCGCTGAACAAACGACGACAGCCTTGGACAAACACATGATCAGCTAAAGCCATCCATGCTCACCAGTCCCTTCAAGTGTGTGGCAACTATTTCGCTATCATTTCTCTCAAAACCCAGGGTCTCGGTGCCTCCCGCAGCTGAGAGTAAAAGCCACCGTTGAGCAACAGCATCAAGCAACCCTGGCTGAAGACAGACTAAGACATCCCATCAACAACCAGCAGCACAATGCCTTCCGTTGCCGACACCGACACTCACGCGGTCATTTCTCTGGACGGCCGAGCTAATTGGGCCAACTGGCACCGCGACTTCGAAGCCACCATGCGCGGATACGAACTCTTCGACTACTTCGAAGGCCAAACGGAGCTTCTCCCCAAGCCACCAAACTATGATGAGCCCCAAAGAACGTTTCAATGGCCGAATTCGTAACCGACAACAGGCCCGGGGCGGCCACTGCTGCGAACACCACCACCACCACCAGCGAAGACGACGGAGTGGATAGTCCAGTTTGGAACCCACTGGCTGCAAGGATCAAGAAGGCCGAGAAGGAAGTCAACGAGTACTTCAAACCTTACGGCCCGATCATCATGCTGGAGATCAGACGCCACTTCGAAGGCCCCCAGAAGGCTTGGGAGGAACAAAAGGCCCACCTCACCAACGCCCAAACCTACATGAAGACAAGAAGCCAAACACCATTGCAGGTGGCAAGATGTAATGCCGTGGATGCGAGCTGACCCACCGAACCTCGAACTTGCCCCATCTGACTCCAGAACTCGCACCCGAAGGCTTCAGGTTTTGGGATGAGATTTTTGAACGCGTCGAGGAGAACCTCGAAACAATTCCTCCCTCCGCGCAGAGGCCAAAAGAACACGCACAGCAAGAGGGCAATGCTTCGGCGAGGCACAGGGTGGGGGGATATCAGGACGCAAGACTGCTTGGCCAGAAACTAGTCGACGATCTCGAGATTATTCCCTAGCTAGATACGACCGCCCTAATATGCGACAGGATTTAGACGAACCCAGGAGTCGGAAGCAAGGTTAATTTTGTGGCGGGACGTGGAACTTGTCAGCCCAGGGGTCATCGCGCCAGTCAGTGATAATGGTGTGTTCCATGGCGCCAGCGGCCGACTCGGCAATGGCGGTGCCATGATCATACTTTTGCTTGACAAACTCGAAGGTGAGATCCATGCCTGCCGTCACCTGCTTGGATGTGAGATTATGGCTTTTATCTCGCCAGGGCAGGGCTCGTGTTGAGACAGAAGGGGTAACTCACCCCTGAAGAACTCCAGACCTTGCCATCCTCGACCCAACGGGCCGGCGAGACCCTGATTGCTGTTGGTTAATGTCTTGCTTCCCCGAGAAGAACTTTCCTGAATTTGTAAAGGACTCACCACTTCACTTTCGGTCCCATGGCCACCATGGTATTCCACGCAGCCTTGTTTGTCGTCGCCCGATGGCCATCCAACACGCCCGCCTGAGCCGCAATCCCCGCACCAGTGCAGATCGTGATCAGATACTCGAGGCTGGGAAATACTTTCTTGATGTACTCGATCTCGGGTCCCAAATCCGGACTCCGGGCTGCCGCCCCGCCGGGGATGATCAACACGTCAATGGGCGGGTTGTCGGCGTACGTGTGCGTGGGGACCACAGTCGGGAAGAAGGACGAGTTGAACCTGTTCATAGCAGCGTTCACCGGCTCGGTGGTTGCGGGGTCGAGAGTGCGTCCCAGGAGGGAGAGCTCGAGCTGGGTTTGCCGAGAGAGGGCCTGGAGAATTTCCAGGGGCCCGAAGACGTCGAGCACCGAAAAGGCTCGTGGAAGGAGGACACCGATGCGGCGCGGGCCAAGCTCGGGAGGAGTGGTGATGGTGTTGTCTAGGCTGTAAGAGAGGGAACCGCCGGCAGCAAGGTTGACGAAGGAGAGTGAGCATAACAAGAGGGTCAGGCCCGCAGTGGCAGTCGAAATGGCAGACATCATCATGGTGACGGGAGTGTAGAGGAGTGAACCCTCTGGATTACAAACCAGAAGAAGTGGAGGATTTCAGGGGGGTTTAAAAGGGGGCGTAAACAAAGATTACGCCAGCAAGTGAGCCAGCCCAAAAATACTAAGAATGGAGTGGGAAAAGACATATTTAGATTCCACGGCGTGTAGGCTACTCCTATTTATCCATCCTGAAGAGCATTGTCAAGCACTCGAGCACCCAGACCTCGGGCTCGACCTCGGACTTTGCTTCATGATGCAGCCGTCCAAGGACAAGCCAAAGCAGCAACGGAAGCAACTTGCCCGGTATTATAACTGCCTCGTCCTAGTCCAAATGAGCCCGTCATGGTGAATGAGCAAGTTAGAAGAAGGCCTTTGCCGCTAAGCTGCTTCATTGTGTTCTCGAGCAAGTGTTGGGTCGCGGATCGGTCCAGGAGGGATACCTAAGAGGGAATCAACGTCACAGGGAGATGGAGCACATGGCCCAGAGGGAGCAGAAATGAGCACGTTTATATGCAGTCGAGCCGTGCGTCGTGCGTCAGGATGGATGGAAAGCTGACTTGCCAAGAGCCCGCCGGAGACGGGCCGTTGGAAGCGGGTCAAACGGCTGGATCCTGCTCGGAGCGAGACGCGGGAAGAAAGCAGACCCAGCCAAGCGAATGTGGGAGGAGAGGTTGTTAAGGGGAAGCAATGAGTGACGGGTTGGGGTTAGATCATCAGATCTCCACTCCACTGATAAGCCCCGGCTGACCCCCACGCTGGAGGGGTCGAGGTGCCCCTCCTTCCGCCCCTCCAAGCATGTTCCACTCACACACACATTCCCATCTTCAAACCTCCTCCCAACATCCAATTCCCATTGACAAGCTTACACATCCCTCACCATGTCCGGCGCCACCCACTCCCACGACGGCGTGCACGCGCACTCACACTCACACGACACCTTCAACGCCGCCGAGCATGGCCACAGCCACGAGATCCTCGACGGGCCTGGCAGCTACCTGGGCCGAGAGCTGCCTCTGAGCGAAGGCCGCGACTGGGCTGACCGCGCCTTCACCGTCGGCATTGGCGGGTAAGTCAAACAGGAAAACCCCATCCCAACACCCCCCTACCCCTTCCGCCCACCAACTAACACCTCCCCTCCCACTCTACAGTCCCGTCGGCTCCGGCAAAACCGCCCTCATGCTCGCCCTCTCCCAGCGCCTGCGCAAATCCTACTCCCTCGCCGCCGTAACCAACGACATCTTCACGCGCGAGGACGCCGAGTTCCTCACCCGCCACCAGGCGCTGCCCCCCTCCCGCATCCGCGCCATCGAGACG
>FTIZ01130353.1_pt1 | contig 13459 bp, 10 predicted proteins | sample 1658381 | NCBI WGS metagenome assembly FTIZ01 (sample SAMEA3914822, study PRJEB12502) | metagenome | biome: forest; material: soil | place: USA | collected 2012-03-12 | depth 0.1 m
GAGCCAATTTGAACCATTGCGGAGACATTTGCCTTGATGTTTGCCTGCTCAACCTTGGTGTAAGAGCCGTAACGGATGCTATCTTGGAAGTGTTTGCTGTTGAAGGCCCCACTGATGAGACCCTCGTCGACACCACGAGCGGCGCCCAGGAGAGAAAAGGAGAAGACGGCAAGCCAAAGCCGATGGTTGAAGATCTCTTTGGGCTCCCCAAGTGTGTCCAACCTGAATATGTTGACGGGTTTCTTCACCCCCCCAGCCATTTTGATGATTTAGACTTGCTGAGTTTCGGTTTGACTTGACAGTGTGAACCGTCTAGGTGCCTTATGTAACGTTTGCAATCCAAGTTCTTAATTTGAGTACTATTATAAGCGCCAGCCCTTGAGTCAAGCTTCTTGTGGGCGCACCACGCGGTCCATGTGGTGTGCTGCATCATGCTGGGAGCTTTGAGTAGACGTGGCCATCGTTGCCGGTTCAGGAAGGTGTCTCAGCAGACACTGATAAGATGCGACTGTGTATTCCGTCTCCTGGCAGCCAACGAGCCAATGGCTTGAAGAACTGAACCCGGCCGGGTCGGAGTGATTCGCAAAGTCGGAGAAAGGCGCCGGTTGGGGCAAGGATGTCCGCCCACAGCACATGCATTGTAAGTAGACGGGGCCGAAGCGAACCGGGAAGCGTGGCGCATTTCTTGAACGGTGGCGAGGAGAAGTAACAGCAATGTGGTCGAAAGAAGCTTTGCCAAGTGAGAGGTGGGAAAGGTGTGTGAGATGGATATGGAATTGACCCTAACCCTTTGTGTCTTCTCCATTTCCACCTCACCAACAAACAAACTCTCTACTCCTCTTCAACAAGCCAGAGGGCCCAGCGGAAAACCCGACCATTAAGAGCCTCGCAGCGATTACAAAGAAAGGAAAATGGCAGAAGAAGCTGGGAAACTCCTGGTAGGGCACGAAGACGCCGAGAGATTTGTTGTTGCGCTCCTCGAGGCATCGGCAGTGTCTAGAAAGAATGCCGAAATAGTCGCCCGAGGACTGGTGCAGGCGGACCTGCGCGGAGTGGAAAGCCACGGCATCAACCGCATTCCATCTTACCTTGCTCGTATCCGGAACGGGGTCCTAGATCCCAAGGCGGAACCGACCGTCAACCAGATCACACCCGTCGTTGCCCAGGTGAGTCACTCATGGTGTTTGCCGTTCTCGTCAGTAAACAACTCGCTCACAGATCACCAGGTTGACGGCAACAACGGCTTCGGCTTCCCCGCAGCCCACCTCGCCATGGAAACAGCCATCTCCATGGCCCAAACCTTCGGCATCGGCATGGTCAGCGTCAAACACAGCAACCACTTTGGCATGTCGGCCTGGATCGTCCGCCAAGCCGTCGACGCCGGCATGATGAGCCTCGTTTTCACCAACTCGTCGCCAGCCCTCCCCGTGTGGGGCGGCAAGTCACAGGTGATGGGCGTCTCCCCCATCGCGTGCGGTGCGCCCGGCGGCGAGAACTCGATCCCCTTCATCCTCGACATGGCGCCGTCCGTCGCGGCACGGGGCAAGATCCACAAGGCGCTGAGGCGGGGCGAGAAGATCCCCGAAGGGTGGGCGTTGGACGAGGAGGGGAGGCCGACGGACGACCCGGAGAAGGCGCTCAGGGGGGTCATGCTGCCGATGGGTGGGCCGAAAGGGTCGGCGTTGGCTATCATGATGGATGTGTTCTCGGGCGTGCTGTCTGGGTCCGCCTTTGCGGGTGGCGTGACGGGGCCGTATGACATGTCAAAGCCGGGCGATGTTGGGCACTTCATTGTGGCACTCAAGCCAGACCTCTTTCTGAGTCTGGACGAGTTCAGGCAGCGCATGGATGTGCTCTACCAGCGCGTGGTGGGATCCGACAAGATGGCGGGCGTGGACAGGATCTACTTCCCTGGCGAGATTGAGCAGCTGACTGAGGAGAGGAGGGCGAAGGAGGGCATCCCCTTTGTGCAGGCAGAGATTGACGGCCTGAATGCAGAGGCAGCGAGGCTGGGTGTGGAAAAGATTCAGCAGCTGGTCTCCTAACCTGGAAACGTAGCCAGCACCCCCAGGGCGAATGTTAAGGTTGCTCAGCCCTGGAGTGGGTATGTTGCAGGGGTTCCATGCTTACCTCCGGGCTTGGACCACTAAGCCAACGGGCAGAAGTGTTACCTAGCCCCACCACAGCAGCTGCACCAGTCTCCAAACCACTTTGACAAAAAAACAGCTTCGAGTCCGCGACCAACGTGGAGCCTTGTGCCATGCCAGCAGGCCGAAAATCGCGGGCTGCGGGCCCTCCACCACCATCGACGACCCTCGTGCTCGACAATGGCGCCGACACGATCAAGGCCGGGTTTGTGACGGGCGACAAGACCGACGGCCCTCGGGTCATCCCCAACTGCCTCGCGCGCGACCGCCACCGAAAGACATACGTCGGGTCCGAGCTGGAAAAATGCAGGGATTTTGGCGAATTGGCCTTCCGCCGGCCGGTCGAGAAGGGCTTCGTCGTGAGCTGGGAAGCCCAAAAGGAGATCTGGGATCGCGAATTCTTCGACGACAAGGCGCCCCGCCGCTGCGACCCTTCCGAGAGCCGCCTGGTCCTTGCCGAGCAACCTAACTCTCTCCCCGCCCTCCAGACACATTGCGACCAGATGGTGTTTGAAGAGTTTGGCTTTGCCAGTTATTACCGTGGCATTGGTCCGTTGCCCTTCTCTCCCACCTCTTCGTCGCCGACTGGACCCCACTGACACCGTGTCTGTCTTGCCTTCCAGGTCCCGCTTTCAACGCGTACCAAGACATCCAGGCCATATTTCACACGCCAAGGACACCGGATACTCCCGTGGACGTGCCAGCTGAGGTCATACTCCTGATCGACTCCGGGTATTCGCACACCACTGTCACCCCAATCGTGCAGGGCAGGCCTCTGCACCAGGCCATCCGCAGGCTAGATGTGGGAGGGAGGCTCATGACCAATTACCTCACCCGCCTGCTCTCCGTCCGCCATTTCGACATGCGCAACGAAACCTTTATCGCGAACGAGATGAAGGAGGCCGTTTGTTACGTCTCGGTGGATTTCAAAGGCGACATCGAAAAGACGTGGAAGGGGACCCGCGGCGAGCGGAGGGAGGATTACCTGAGCGGCGCTGGGATAGCAAAGGATTATGTCCTGCCAGACTCCCACACCACCTTCCACGGGGTTGTCCGAGAGTACGAGCCTAGTGGCGGCTCGTCCCGCGCCCGCAAGGCAGCAGTATCCACCGAGGATGTCTTGACCCTGCGGAACGAGCGTTTCGTGGTCCCGGAGCTGCTCTTTAACCCTTCCGATATTGGCATGCGGCAGCCCGGACTCGCCGATCTGGTGATGCAGTCGTTGTCAGTCCTCCCTATCGGCGTCTGGCCGGGGCTGCTGGCAAATATCGTCGTGGTGGGCGGGAACGCCAGGCTGCCCAACTTCATCCAGCGTCTACAGATGGAACTCCTAGAGCGCGTGCCAGATGAATGTGTTGTCCGGGTGGCTCGGCCGGAAGACCCCGTGATCAGCACCTGGTTGGGAGCAGCCAATTTTGCCCGGCATGCACATGTCGAACGGTTGGCTGTGACCAAACAGGAGTACGAGGAGCATGGAGCTGGGTGGGCTGCTCGGAAGTTTGCTGCTGGTCTTGGGGTTGATACCGACACATGAACGGATGTCTGGACTCCTGAAATCCAGAATTCCCGCCATAAGCCACGATTCTCCGGGAGATAACCTCAGCCTCGGGATTTCAGCGCGGCAACAAAATGGTCCGGCCGGTTGCGGATCAGCAAGCGCCAGCCGATGACGAACGATTCTTGTCTCTCTCGGCAAGAAACCCTCTCGATCAGACCCGATGAGTGGAACGACTCAGCCAGGCAGCAGTTTGCCGTCGGCAAGTGCCCTGAATCAGAACACTTCCAAACCGAAGTGGGCACCCTTTGAGATCCCTGGCTATCTCGACGTCCAGGAGTAAACACTGGTTCCTCAAAATCCACGTTGGAGAAGGGCCCGTGATTCCAGGAGTCATAGAGCCAAAAAGTCGATCCTGGACCGGATGGGATGCACCCACCGCGGTGCTGGAGCGAGTTGCTCGGCTTCGTCCGCGATCCCGAGGCCGTGTCCCTAGGCCATCCATCGTCTGCGTGTTTAGCTTGCCATGGAGCATGTGCGCAAGGGAAAAGAAGCAGTATCAAGCCGGGGGAACTGTGTTCTCCCGTGGTCGTTGACATGATTACCTGACGCGTTCTGTGAGCACCCTGAAGTTCTGAGCTTCTGGCGAACAATGTACGATGGTGCTCTGTTGGTCTGGCATCGCCATGTAGCTTAGATACCTGGGTTTATTATGCGTATCTATGCACTGTATCAGCACATCAAAAATGCGAAGTCATTTCCAAGAAATACAGAATGCCTGCTCCGGGCTTCTGGAGTCCTTGAGCAGCCCGAGTCGTCTCTCGAGAGGCGCTTGGACCAGCGGACAAACACGCGGCTAAAAATACTGTGCGCGGATCTTGGCCCCCACATGCCCTTGTCGACCTTGCTGATCCATCTTGTCGGAACCCAAAATCGCGAACCCAACCCAAAAAAAAAATATCCTCGTCTTCTCAACCCGATCTTCCGCCCATCACACAGCCAAAAAGCCACGCATTTTGCGATCGAGTGCGCACCATGGCATACAACTCACGGTATCCCCCTTCGAGGGGCAATTACCGCCCTCCGCCGCGCGACTACCGCAACAACGACCGCGACTCGCGAGATCGGAATGGGCCTGCGTCTCGAGACGCCTACCGTCAGCCTTCTTCATATGCCGGCCGAAATGATCGCGACTCCGATTCCCGCTGGTCTCGTGATGGATCACGCGGACAGCAGGGCGGGGACAATTATCGCCCACCCGAGAGCGACTTCACCTTTCGTGTCGAGAAACCCGCTGGCGTCCAAGAGTCCGACAACTATCGCCCGCAGGACAACCGGAAAGGGCGTAATGATCGCCGCGGACCCCACTCCGACCATGACTCGCACCCGGCGAAGCGAAACCGCGGGCCTCGTGACCGCTATGGGAATGGCAACGACGCACAACCGTTTCGGCAACACAGGCCTGGGAGAGGTGGTTATGGCGGCCGACCGTGGCGACCTTTCATTGCCGCAGAGCGCGAATTGTTGAAGACCGACCACAACCCCGGTTCCGAGGTCGCTTTTTTCAAGACTTCAGGTGGCGTCACGTACCGGGCTCTGGATGAACTGTCGGACAGCGATGAGGCCGAGATGGACATCTCGGGAGATGAGGCGGGGGCGGCCGAGGAGCCATCACACAAGCGTGTCCGGACGACCGTGGAGCAATCGGCTTCCGACGACAACACGCCCAAGTGGTCCAACCCAGACCCGTACACAGCCCTGCCGCCGGAGACGGCTTCCCTAGTGAAGAAGAAGGATGTCGTGCAAATGATTCGCAAAGCCCGTGTCCAGGCACAAGAACCCAGGACTTCGTTGCCTTCAGAGTCTGCCGACTTCATTTCCTTTGATCTGGATGATAGCGACGCTTCCGATGACGGCCGGGATCAAGACTCGGTGCCAACGACTGCTGCCCCGGCCAGCCCCGCACAACTGGATCTCAGATTGCCCCCCAAACCCGCGTCCGCGAAGCCGGTGAAGGCACCTATTCTCATGCCGGATCCCTCATCATCTGCTCTGGGGAGTCGAAAGCGGACCCATGACGATGAGATCAAGATGCCGCACACGAGGCTCAAAAAAGCCACCAAGACGCCCGTCGGGGGAGGTCTCGCGGCAGAGTGGCTTCCTGATCCAGACTTATTGTCGACGCCGTGGATATGCGTGGACCACTCTGGCTCTGCTAATATGGCTGTTTGGTGAGCTTCATCCATTCGCTGTTTTGTCGGGGCAAGGTTTGCTGACTTTCCCCTCGCCAGGCTCCACAAGGAGGTCGTTGACTTCTACGACTACATCAAGCCTCGGGATTTTGAGGAGCGTCTGCGCGGCGAGCTGGTTCAGGAGCTGAAGAACTTCTGCCGCAACGCGTTCAGTGATGCCGAAGTATACCCCTTCGGCTCGTTCCCTTCAGGTCTGTACTTGCCCACTGCCGACATGGACCTGGTTTTCATGTCGGACGGATATGCGAACGGCCGCCCTCCGAGGTATTACACAAAAACAGCTTTGCATCGATTCAAAAGAGAGTTGATTGCCAACAACATCGCCTGGGAAGACGAGATTGAACTTATTCTCCACGCCAAGGTGCCGCTGGTCAAGTTCATCGAGCACAAGACGGGCCTCAAGGTTGACGTCTCGTTCGAGAACAGCACAGGATTGACTGCCATCGACACATTCAAGACCTGGAGGGCGCAATACCCCGGTATGCCCGCATTGGTCACTTTGGTCAAGCAATTCCTCCTGATGCGTGGTCTCAACGAGCCAGTCAACGGAGGTATCGGCGGCTTCTCTGTGATCTGTCTGGTCGTGAGCATGCTGCAGATGATGCCCGAAGTTCAGAGCGGCAGCCTTGACACCAGACATCATCTCGGCCAGCTCCTCCTTCACTTCTTTGACTTGTATGGCAACAGATTCAACTACCAGACGGTTGCCATCAGCATGAACCCACCCTGCTACATTCCAAAGGTTCGTGTGTTCTTCACAACAGCCCCTATGACACATCCGCATGTTAACCGTAATCGTGGCTCTAGCACCAAGTAAAGGGGTTTTCTTACAAGAACCACAACCGGCTTTCGATCATCGACCCTAACAACTCGGCGAACGACATTGCCGGCGGATCTAGCAATACTGAAACAATCTTGTCTCACTTTGCGAATGCTCACCAGGAACTCACCCAGCGCATGGCGCAACTGGCGCAGGACCCCAGCAGGGGTGGGGAGAGTATTCTGGAGGTGATCATGGGCGGGAACTACTCTAGCTTCGAGACCCAGCGAAACTACCTTGAGCTTCTCGCTACGCCAGGCTACCGCCCACCAAGCCGGAGCAATCGGCCGGCCCGGAGCCAGTCCGAACGGAGTCAGCCCGCGAGGAGTCAGCCCGCAAAGAATCAGCCAGCGAGAAATCAGCCAGCGCGGAATCAGCCAGCGCGGAACCAACCAGCGAGGAACCAGCCGGCGAGGCACCACCCACTACCCCCGAAGCCCTCTCAGAGCAAGAACGGAGGATCTCGGAGGAGGCGTTGAGTCTTAGCTCTGTGAAGAGCTCCAACCGACAGTGCCATGACTTTTACGAGCTTCGATTAACGGCATGCGGAATATCGGCGGCGTTTTGGAGGATTAAGCAAGAGGAATCGCTCACAGCTAAACGACGGTTGCAAAACGGGATTATAGGCCGACAACCTGGAGTTTGGGCGGCAGATGCATCATGATACCCTTTTCCACACATCTGGTTATCTTTTTTGCATTTTTACACTCCTATTACAGGGCTGTTCGCGATCCGGGACCGTGGCGGCGGCCTGAAGCGCGCACCAGGCCATCTCTCCTTTCTTTTCTCATTTAGGGCTTACCTACCCGGCCTTGTAGTCTAGAGCGATGGCGGTCGGCTTGGCGCTCTCATGTCGAAGTCATGGCTATGCGCAATCACAGCATTTGCGAGCCCCTTATACCGCAGAGTCGGACGGGTGCGGCATTACATAGGCCAAGTTGGCTGCTCAATTCGACAAATCTTTGTCTGTTTTTCTTTGTCGTTTTGTGAACTGACACTCGCAGACTAGTTCAGATTTGCCAACGAGGCCTGGTTTTGGCCTACAGTCCCGGTTCCAAGGGAGTACTGACAGTTGACAGATATCGATGGCTAGCTATCCATGCTCGTCCTCGACTTCAGAAGAGGGCAAGGCGGTTGGTTCAAGCGTCTGCGATGCAGAGCGTCGAGCATGGTAGCAATCCTTCTCTCCAACCCCCCAATCCTTTTCTCACTGCATGCTGGGCTTTGTGTTCGGCTGCGGAGGGGATTGGAAAGAGCTTAACTCGAGACAAGCCGTCTAAAAGAGGTGAGTTGTCGGGCTCAGAGTCTCAGAGCCGCAGCAAGATCTGGCTGACGACAATCTCTCGAGATAGATGGATAACCCAACGGCACCCTTCTTCCTATCTTTCGAATCCCGCCAGAGAGAGACGGCATCGTCACTCTCTCTTGCACCGAGAGCGTATGTGGGGCTGATGTCGTCGGGGAGGCAGACTCCGTTCCCCTCATCCGGCAGCTCGCAGGACCATCCTGCACGGCGTTCTTGGCAGCCCGTTAGGATGAGCTTAACCAGCCCGCGTCCCGCCTTGGCTGCATCGGGGCGCGGGGCAAGTGCCGGCGATCAAGGGCTGTCCTCGACGGCGCTCCTTCGGCCACATTCGACAGCAGTTGCGCTTTTCGCTGCTCTCGACTGCGGCAACCTGCGCTTGGGGACCGGGCTGAAGTGACGGAGACACTTTGTGGGTCAAAAACAATGCAGGTAACATTGGACCCTTCGCGTCGTCCCGCCCACTCATTGTTCGTCCCGCCGCTGCCCAGAGACATGTGAGACTTGTCACTGCAGCACCTGGAACGGCACTTTCGCCTCAATCCCTAGTGGGTGCTTCTGCCGCGACATGCAGCACCGGATGGGCCCATCCATGCAGGGAGGGTGTCGGGGGTCCAACAATGCTAATGTTACCTCTCAGCACCGCAATCCTGATTCGAGCTTTGCTGGTCTGGTTTGGCCCCCTGTTTAGTTCCACGGCATTGCTTCGGAAACAAGACTGGCTGATGACGGGCACCAGTTGACTCGGGGACTCACTTGATAACCACGGTCATTTGCATGGCCATTGTATTATGGTGAGTACATGTCTGCAAGTAGGTATGTAATTGGCTGGTGTCTCGTGCCTCGTGCCTCCCCCTCCCTCCAGGGAGCCGTTGGATCTGCACTGCAAGCGATCCTCCACAAATTGGATGCCGACCTGACGTGCCATGTAGCCCGCCCCTTCCGGGTGTGAACGCTGCTGATCTGGCCTCCTTCCTGGAATGGACTTGGCAGACATGAACGGGCCATCACCAGGGTTACATGCCAAGGCAGTGTGTGCGGTGGAACATGAACAAGGAGACGGCGCGAATAACCAACTTTGGAGAGACATCCAGGAGCAGTGCTTCGGCCCGCCATACACTGATTGTTACGTTTGCTTACAATGCTTGCCCTGTCCGCTGTCCAACGCTGTAGGTAGCTCCAGGCATGGATACGGACGACACAAAACTCAAGCCTCCGAGACCCGGCATCGGCTCGTACGACGGTTCCAGCCGAAGGGTGAGCTGTGCGTTCCCGCAATCCGTCCGCCCTCGAGTCCTTCATCTCGTCCCCTCCGCGGACTCGGACGGACGCTGAAGTCATCATTACCGTGGACGGGCACTGACCAACGACTCCTAGTGGAGGCCCCTTAGTCGGATGAAAGCAACAACACCAGAGCTCGGCGGGGACTTTTATTCTTTGCCACGTTCCTTGACAGAAATCGGGCCGTGGTTGGCTCAACTGGGGATGCTGGAACCCCGCTGCGTCGATCCAGGCTCGCCGGTATGCCTCGAGAGGATTCCCCGAGCACACTGCACGGCATGGAGATACCCCGTTGTTAGTCTTAGATTACCTCTCATGCAACCTTCAGCCTGGGTAGTGTGACCCTCGACCGTGCAACCCCACAATACTTTGATTGCCATGTCGGGGAATGATAGCCAGCAACCCCGGCCCGCAAGGATGCTTCTCGCCCGCCCATCTGAAGAGAGAACTAGAGCTCACGATGTAATGAGCTGCTGGCTGCCCGGCCTGCAGGTCAGATTCTTGTGAGTTCTTCCCAGATTCATGTATAAGATTAGAGGTGCTGCAACCCCTCTTCGTCATCCCTTGCCTTCTCATACCATATGTCTCACCCTTGTTGGGCCACGCTGTGCGGCTGCCAGGTTCTGGTCTCAGAAACTCCAGCGATATTATCATCTTGTTGTGCCTGAGCACTTCAGACCGCACCCTTGACGTCTCTTGTACAGTACCTATCACCTGGCTCGATCTGAGCACACAACACCGTCCCACCGGGACATAACGCCCACCATGTATCAGGCCAGCAACGTCTATTTCATTTGCGGCTTCGCCGCCATTGGTAAGTCACTCCCTCACACGAGATAATCGCCACCTCCAAAGCCAGAACCAACCCTCCAATGTCACAACGTCGTGCTCACACACACGGCACCCCCTCGCAGGCGGTGGCCTGTTCGGCTTCGACATCAGTTCCATGTCGGGCGTCCTCGGGACCCAGGCCTACAAGCGCTACTTCAACAACCCGGTCTCGTACGCCCAGGGCGGCATCACGGCCTCGATGCCCGCGGGCAGCCTGGTCGGCTCGCTCATGTCGTCCTTCGTCGCCGACAGGTACTCGCGCAAGGTCGCTCTGCAGATCTCGTGCGTCCTGTGGATCATCGGATCCATTCTCATGGCGGCCTCTCAGAACGTCGCCATGCTCTGCGTTGGGAGGGTCATCTGTGGCCTGTGTGTCGGCATCGCTTCGTCCATCGTGCCCGTGTACCAGTCCGAGATCGCGCCCAAGGAGATTCGAGGGCGGGTGGTCTCGTTGCAGCAGTGGGCTATTACATGGGGAATTTTGATGTAGGGAGAGCCGCAACTAATCACCCTTTTTTTTTATCCGAGCGAACAAGGAATATTGTACTGACGAGTTGTTGTTGCTGTTGCGCAGCCAGTTCTTTATTCAATTTGGCGCTGCCGAGGGCATTGGTGGCGGATCCAAGGACCCCAACCAGCCGACGGCTGCTTTTCGAATCCCCTGGGCCATCCAGATGGTGCCGGCCTTTATTCTGCTGGTCGGCTTGTTTTTCTTTCCATACAGCCCCCGATGGCTTGCCTCCCAAGACCGCTGGGACGAGGCCATTCGGGTGCTCGCCAACCTCCACGGCAAAGGCGATGTGAATCATCCCAAGGTGCTCGCTCAGTACCAGGAGATTGAGGAGGCCTTGAGGTTTGAGCGGGAGCAAGCTGTCTCGTCGTTCAAAGCTTTGGTGGCGCCCAGGATGCTGAAGCGTGTGTTGCTGGGCATGAGCATCCAGATGTGAGTTCGGGCTGGGTGTGTAATATTTGAAGACCCAGGACTGACTCACTAACTTGGTTTGACAGGTGGTCTCAGCTGTGCGGGATGAATATCATGATGTACGCCGCTTGATACGTCGTATTTAAGGATTCATTGAGGCATAAATTTGATTGCTGACCCTCTGCCAGGTACTACATCGTTTACATCATGGAGGGTGCCCAGATTGCCTCACCCTTGGCCACGGCCTCAATCCAATACGTGATCAACGTCGTGTTGACACTTCCAGCCATATTCTTCCTCGACAAATGGGGTCGCCGCCCATCTCTAATTCTTGGTTCCTTTGGCATGATGACATGGCTGTTTATTTCTGGTAAGAATCGCCCCGTTTTCTCACCTCCCACCCCCTGACACCCTCCCCAGGCGCTCTCCAACAATACTACGGCCAACCCAACACCGACGAAACCCGCACCACCGAGAACAGCGATATCACCTGGATCGTCCTCAATAACCGTCCCGTGTCCTCGGCCATCGTCTCGTGCTCCTACCTCTTCGTCGCCACCTTCGCCACCACCTGGGGTCCCGTCTCATGGACCTACCCGGCCGAGATCTACCCGAGCAAGATCCGCGCCAAGGCCGTGTCGCTGTCGACGGCGTCCAACTGGTTCTGGAACATGGTGCTTGCTTTCGGTGTGCCGCCGCTGCTGTGGAACATCTCGTACAAGATGTACTACATCTTTGGCGCCTTCAACGCCGCTGCCTTTGTTCATATGTCGTTGCTCGCCCCTGAGACCAAGGGGTACACGCTCGAGGAGATGGACGAGGTGTTTGACTCGGGCCGACCCGCGTGGAAGAAACGGGAGAAAAGGAGTAGACTAGAGGAGTTGGAGAGAGAAATTGAGGCGGGTAATTTGAAGGTGAGTTTGGAGTTCTCGAGGCATGATAATACTGCCTGTAGTAGCAGGCGATTGTCTAACTCTCGCAAACAGGTTGCAGTTCCGCGGGGCGCCCCCAGCACCGCGACGGGTGAGTCTCCTTCCCTGCCAGCTGCCGAGCCGGAGAAAAGGCCCGAACCCACGGCGACGGCTGCAACTTAGGCTATGGGTCTGGAGTATTCGGTGGCAGGATGGTCCGCTTAGGAAGACTGCTGGACCCCGAAGGCAGGTTCACTGTGACATTGTCCTTCACGTCAACAACTTCAAACTTGCATCCTCACACTCCAACATGGCTCAATTCAGATGTAAAGTAATGCCAAAAAAGGCTCTAATATCAAGAAGTGAATGGTAAACCAACCGAAACCGGAGCAAAACAAAATAGTACACATGCCAGAAATGTCGATAGCGACTGTGGTCTAGAAACAAAGCACCGATGCCGGGTGCACGAAGCAGAAAACTAATGCCACACCGAGACCAAGCCAGTCAGGCAAGAGAAATGAACTCGAGAATCTGTACCAAAAGAGAAGAAGCAGCTCCAAACCCAAATCTCATGCAAGCGACGCAGGAACAATCTTGCTCTTCGCACACACGGCCTTCGCAAGCGTCTGGATCGACCCGCTCGACAGTAACTCCAGTACCTGCAGATTTGCCTCAAACTCGCGCGTGATGAAGTTGCGGATCTCGATCGCCACCAGCGAGTCTAGGGGGTAATGCGACAGCGACCTCGTGATGTCCAGCTCCTCGGCCTCCATCATCACCACCGTCGCGATCTTGTCCACCAGCCCGCGGGACACGGCATCTTCAGCCTCGGCCCGCGTCGTGGCCGCCTTCAGCGCCGCGTTGAACGACACCACCGCGTTGGCCGAGGCGTCCTTGGCCGCCGCCTCCTCCGCTGCGATGCGCATCGCCTTGAACTTAGCATCCTCGGTCCAGAACGGCCGCATGGCCGCCGTGATGCGCATGCCTGTGATGGTGTGATGGTTGCAGGTCGATGCCATGGTGCCATCGATGGCGGCGTTCAGGAGGGCGAGCACCTCGCTCTCGCAGATGCTGTCGCTGCCCAGGTTCCTCGCCACCTCGGCCGCCTTCTCGAGGTCCTCGGCCAGGTAGCCCGAGTCAGACACGGCGGTCAGATCGAGGGACGAGGCGGGCAGGCCTTGGGCGCGCCGGTGCTGAACCAGGGCGTTGAGGAAGCAGTTTGCTGCGCTGTAGGCGGCTTGACCACGGTTTCCGACGGCGCCTGCCGCGGATGAGATCGCCACGAAAAAGTCGAGCGGCGAGTTTGCGAGCGCATGGTGGAAGTTCCATCCGCCCTGAACCTTGCCCTCAATGACTTGGGTGTATTCATCCCATGTCATCTTCTCAAAGAGCACGTCCTGCATGTCTGTTAGTACGGTTGATGGCCATGCCTTGTGGGGAGGGAGGGCATACCCTGAGCACCATCGTGCCGTGCACCACACCGCGGATAGGAGGCAA
>FTIZ01005145.1_pt2 | contig 13446 bp, 16 predicted proteins | sample 1658381 | NCBI WGS metagenome assembly FTIZ01 (sample SAMEA3914822, study PRJEB12502) | metagenome | biome: forest; material: soil | place: USA | collected 2012-03-12 | depth 0.1 m
GGACAGGGGTTGCCGTCCTCGGCAAAGTCTTCAGGAGGCTTCGGAGCCGCTGTCGCTGTCGCCGAAAAAGGAGCGGAAGTTCAGCTTACTTTGTACACACGCGTCGGAAGAACAGAAAGTGCTGCAGGAGGAATCGTTGGAGTGGACGGCGTGGTTGGCCGCAGGTGGCGGGGATGGGGGCTCTGGAGGGGCACCCACAGGCGCTAACGTGAACGTGGCCCACAAACAGGGGCGGATCTGCCAGGCCCAATATTTCTTCTGCCTTGCTTCATAGCTTCGAATTTGCCGGATCTTCAGCAGGCTGACGAACAGAAACAGCCACAGCAGGCCCAGCATTGGATCCCGCATTCTGTTCTTCCATCTCGCCATCACACCGTTCGTGGAGATGGGATCAATTTTTGGAATTCTCCACAATCGCCTCGGCGTATTCGTTGCCCTTATCACGAGCCAAGCGAGCCAAGGACGTCAACTCCAACCGCGCACACCACATGCCAATTGCGAAGTGGGAAGCAGACTCGGACAAGGCGATTCGGCGGGATTGATCAACCGGGGTTCGGCTTGTCGAGGCATTGACGAAAACACGGCTGCCCCTAATAATAACCGTTACCTGGGGGGATCCCCGCGACACAAAGATCTGATGGCGTTGTGTGATCGGTACTGTTGAGTCTTGAGATCTGACATGCTGCAACTGTGTGGCCAGCATCTGTTTGTGCCATGCAACCCATCCGATGCCAACCCTGACTCCCGGTCCCTCCCGCTCTGCGGCGCCTGCATACCTAATCTAGGTAAAGTGCTCAGATTGCCGACAGAGCAGTCCAGATGCACCTACCATGTCGACCGTCGAACTGACTCTCCGAAGTACTGACAGGTTGGTAAGGCAATCAAGGAGATCCCGAGGCGCTGGGTTTATCATTTGGGGCCCGACTTCATCCCGCCGACTGGCCCGTCTCACAACCTTTCGCCTCGTTTGTCGGTCATAGTGTGTCACGGGGGCCATGCAAGTGAGGTTGAGTGGCCAGACAGGTGTTTGTTCCGCTCCCTCCTTTTGAGATGGCTACGGTACTTTTTCTCTACTACGTAAGGGGCAAGGCCTGCGTTGCGATCCAAGCGAGGTGCCCTGACGGGCTGCCCGAGGGCGAAGTGCCAGAGTCGAAGTCAAGCACTGATGCTCCGCTGCCGTTCTCGGCTGGATCACCACCACACCTCGTTTCATGCTGTGTTTCATCCGCCCCCCCTGGCAATTGCCAAGGCACCACTTTGTTTCTCGGGGGTCTGACCCGACAAGCAGCCGAGATGCGGGTCGTCTGTTCTGCATGTTAGCGCCCGAACCCCTGAGAAAACCCTCCAGCTTCCAGAAGACTTCTAAATGCCCGAATTTAAGGATCATTGCCGCCGCCACGGGCGGGCCAGTCAGCTTCATGCTATCCATCATCAGCCACCGACCCCACGGTATCTATTTGCGCCAGATCCAGCCGACAAATCTCAAGAGCGTGCATCGACTAACACGCTCAGCCATCTAGACGGGTTGTGACGTCGTCGTGGCCACTAATAGATGACTGTGCAATTTCCACACACCGTAACGGGGATGTCCCGAGTAGACACACCGTGATGATCAACAAGAGCGAAACTGACCGTGGCGTCATGCTCATCGACCTCTCTATCTATGGTTCCCTTGTCCTTCCACCGACAACGTCCGGGCCCGGACAGGTCACTCTCGGCCGATACAAGCAATTGTCCATCGCCTGCCCCGGCATCTTCATGAGGTCGATGATGTGTCGTCGACTCGTCTTTCGTCATCCCCCATCTTTCTTACCCACCCGCCTCCGGAGTGCCACCACTTGGCACTGCTCACGACTCTGATGTAATCGATCGATCCAGCCGATGCCCTAGGGCCCAAACACCGCCCCGCCCCGTTCAAACAATGTTTTTACTACATACACCTGTGGTAATTTATTGAGATGCATTGTTATTGTCAACATTGACAAAGGGAGGAGACGCAGGGCTCCGTCCGGCCAGCCCCATGGTCTCACTGAGAGGCTGAGGCCGCGAGGCTACTCTTTGAAAAGCCTCTTACACATAATTACTCTGAGGATGCCCAATCAGAGCACAGTGAACAAGGAGAGCACGCCACAAGAAACGATGGAGGAAGGGGAGAAGGTTTTCAGCGCAGCTAGAAATACACACCGGTAACTTGGAGAAAATGCAGGCTAAAACTGACAGACACAGTAGTGTCTACCTTACGTCGTGACACAGGCCGCAGCGAAATCCCCGGTGATAACCATCCTTTGCGCCAATTCCTTCCTCCCTCTCCCTCCAGTTTCTCCCACTTCCTTCTCAGTCTCTCTCTCCATCATGTTCACTCGGTTCCTTCCTCCTTCGACCCCTCATACCACCCTCTCTCGTCAAGCCCTTGGCCTGTTCGTCTTTCCTACCCCTATGACGAGGACGGAAACAGCACAAGTTGTGTCTGGCCCCCGGGTACATGAACCTTCCGCCCTCCATCCATCGAGAAAAGACTCATGGATGGAATCAACGCAGGCATGAACACAGGTCGGTAAAAGACATCAGCACCTAGCATCACGGAGTTCTCGAGGATGAGCGAAAGCAGCTGGCTGGCAGAGGCGGACAAGACAAAAGACCATAATGGTCCGTGTAATCCACTGGCAGCACAAGCCTCCCCATACCACCGCCGGAGGTCGTCATCAACAGTCAAAGGACAATAGGGACACCAAGGAAGCCAAACCTGGAATTCAGACGCGACTAGACCTCTGTCTCAAGACATTGCGCTGTGCCAAGGACAGAGATAGAGAACCGAGCTCGAGATCAAGAGTTAGAGAGAGCGAGTTTGCTAGGTACGAAGTGACGACGATGTGCGACAACCCAAACCTGAACTAAGCTTGATATTTCCTACCCCGTCCTTCCAAAACACAGCAACACAGAACAAAGATCCAGACAAAAAAAAAAAAACCATCCCCTCCGCGCAAAAGAAAAAGAAAGAAAAAAGACGTCTGTCAAAAATGCAAAGTTTTCTCCTCTTTCCAGCCAGTCAAGCAAGTAAGTCGTGACGCAACCAAAGCCGAGCCCCCCACAGAGTCGAAACCGAGATACCGGATGTTCGTTTTTTGTTTTGTTATATATGCTGGCTTGGCGGAAAGCAATAACTTCAGGAGTGGGTTGAAGGGGAAAGGATAGGAGTTGTAGTACAACCGCCGCCCATACGGAGCCGCCGGGAAAACTATGGTGCAAAGAAGAACGCAGGGTAAAGGTGAAGAGAAAGAAAAAGGAGGTCGACATGGAAACGCTGCGTTGAGCCCGGGGACGGTTGGCCGTGTTCCGCCAGTTGGTTGGGTCGGATTAAGCTGGCGTCCACCAAGCAATGGCCGGGGCGGGGGGGCGCAGAGGGAGAAAGAGGTTCGTTGTCGTGACTTCGTCCTGCACACGCCGGGTCGTAGATTAAGCAGGCGTGGCAACAAAGGTTTTGAAGGTTGAATTAGGAACAGAAAATGGGCACTTGATAGTCTTCTCGGGCGGCGCAATGGGTTCGGGGTATCCAGTAGGGCAGATTGAATCAGCACCAACGAAGTGGTTAATAGGCCCACACCTTGAGCTTTGCGGTTGTCAGTGTACCGAGTCAATCGGGCAAGGGGACTATATGGGATGAGTTGTTGCTTACGAATGCGTCCCAAGAGCCTGTGCACAAACTTATGCCGTCGTTTGACACACCCAGACAGCTGACGCGGTTTTCGTGGCCCACGAGGGATCCAACCTTCTCGCCCCGAGTAACATCCCAAACCTTTTGGCAACAGTCAGTATCAAAAACGCGGCCAGAGTGTCGGCCAGAGCGTCCAACTCACCTTGCACTCGAAGTCGTCATAACCGGCAAACAGCAGTCGCCCGGAGACGGAGGTGGCGACCGAGGTGATGCCGCAGAGGATCGATTCCGACTACAAGTTTCCCACAGGTCAGAAAAACAAGGCAGATCTAATAGCTGCAACGGCGCAGCGACTTACCCCGTAGAAATTCAACTCGCGGTCAGCGCGAATGTCGAACAGGCGGCAGGTGGCGTCGTCGGACCCTGTTACGAAGGAGTGGCCGTCGGGGAAGAATTGAATGGCGTTAATGTCAGACTCGTGACCGGCGAATGTCTGCACGGCCTTCCCGGCGCGGATATCCCACAGCTTGGCGAAGGCGTCGCATGCGCCCGAGATAAAGGTGTTTTGGTTTGTCGGGTTGAGGCTGATGCTCATGACGTCGCCGAGGTGGTCGGCAAACTCGACAACCTTAGTGCCGGTCTCGATATCCCACTTCATACACGTCATGTCGCCCGACGAGGTGATGATGCTGCGGTCGTTGATGAAGCGGCAGCACGATAGGTAGCCGGCGTGGCCCGACAGCTCGCGGGCGACCCGTGTCGGCCCGTCGCGGTTCTGGTTGAGGTTGTAGATGGAGCAGATGTTGTCGAGACCGCCGCAGGCCACAAAGTTGCCGCTCGGGGCGTATGCGCAGGTCATGACCCATGAGGACCGCAGAGGGATGGCGTGGACCTTGTTTGTTGTGTAGGCATCCCAGATGATCAGCTTGCCGTCTTGTGATGCCGAAACGAGGTGTCTCCGATCGGTCGACCAGTGCATGGCATAGATCTTGGCGAGATGGCCCTTCAACGTCTTCTTCGGCCTCATTAGTTGGCTCTTCGGGATGGGGTCGTGCGCCTGGGCAGCGACAGCGCGGACTAGGGCGAGGAGCGAGACGGTCAGCTTGGGCAATCCCCAAAACCCAAAATTCAATCGGCGCGGCACTCACGCGTCGTGTCCGCGAGCTCCTCCTTCTTTCTCTTGATCCTGTCCTTGAGCGTCTCAGCCTCGCGACGTGCCTGCTGGATGCGTGCCTGCATCGCCTCGGGCGACACGTCGCTCGACCGGCCTGGATCCATCTCTGCTGTGAATGCGCTGCTCTGATTGATCAATCGAACCGGAATTGGCGAAAGCGCGCTGGCCTGGTGTCGGCGGCGATGGAGATGGTCGGTATTGGGTATTAGGAGGTTTTGGGAGGTTGAATGCGTGGTGGAAGAATGCGAGCTCCAGGGGTGTGGGTGCCGACCAGTAAAACAGCTGGGCAGGTCGGGACGGGTGCTGCAGCGAAATGACTGTCGGGGAGCGGAGTGGAGAGAGGGGAGGCGTTGACAGGGGGTGGAGGTGCGTTTCGATGGGCGGGTTTCTAGTCGCAGCCGAGAAATCGCGGGAAAGCTATTAAATCCTCGAGGAAAAAACGTAAACGCGATTGATACCCGTGGCCGAACCGCGATATTCTTCCAGGTAATTACTTTGGTATGGGGGAGGGGGGAAAGGAGAAAGCAGAAGGCGAAAGATTTGGTGCAGCGAGCGCGTGAATGGGCTCGGCTGGTGGACGGGAGCCCGGGGCAGATTTGCGATTATTACCCTGCGCTACCCTGATTTGGGAATGGATTGGGGGGTGAATGACAAGGGTGGTTTGATTCAAGGTTGCAAGGCGTGTTGCAAGCCGCAGGAGAGCGAACGTCGGCGGGACAAGCAAGAAAAAGTCGGGACTGGACTGGGTGAGCTGCAGAGCGCAACCTGCGAAACTGTCAGCGCCCCAGGGTGTATTGAGGCAATGAATTCGAGGATCTGCCGCCGCGGGTTCCTTAGGGCGGTGTCTTCTGTCGCCGGTGGCTTCGTAGTGTCTCTGATCTCACGCTACCTGCTCGGAGTGGGTTCCCTCATTGACACTGTGGAGGCAGAGAGGAGGGGACCTGGAGGAGCGGGATCGAACGAGAGCACGGCTGGAGCAAGGCAAAGGCCATCGGACCAAGCGCCTCCTGCAGCCGGACATTAGCTCGACGCACAGACCACGCCCAATTGCTGGGCTCCATCCAAATGGTCCGTGCCAAGACAGCATTCAACCCGGAAGGAAGGCAGCTCGAAAAGGGCGGGCATCCGCTTTCAAATCAATCTCACAGCCAGATCTTCCACCAAGACCAAGGAGCAAACCCGCAACAAGGGTTTCCCTGGCGGTGCATCACGTCGTACAAAATGCGGGCACGCGAGCTACGAAGGTACGCCCGGAGGACAAGAAGAAAAAATGAGAAGGAAAGGATGAAAGAACAGGAATGAAAAGCAAAGAAGAAAGGAACCATTTCGTTTGTCCAATGCTTGGGCCTCGGCCGGTTGCTTGCTTCCATTTCCCAGCTGCACGGCTGCGGCGCACGGAGGGAGAGTGGTAGGCCGGGGCCGACCTGGTCGGTAAAATTGACTGCCACTGCCTCCGGCTCTCGCCCCGAAATCAACGGGGATACGGGGTCTTGTGTGTGTGTGTGTGCTTTTGTTCATATTTTGTGCAAAACACAAACGACGCAAATAAATAGAAGCGACGTTATTTTTACCGCTATCGCGATATCTAAGACATACAGAATACACTCGAGCAGATCGCCGATGACATGACATGACAGCCGCGAGTCCAATGGATTGAACGGACTGGACCAGGGCTGGGGCCGCACAGCAGATCGACAGACCGTGTACTGTGTAATGCATGAAAGGATCCAGAGGAGGGTCGAATCGGGGAGGTAGCCTCTGGCGAGACGCATCCACTTCGGCAGCGCCCGACGTCTGCCGGCGGCCCTCAGTGCCGACCCGGACGCGCAACGGTCTGCATGCACCGGGCCCGAATTTGACGAGCTTAATGTGCATCGACAAGGCCGAAACAACCCGCATCTGTGGAAATGGGAAATCTCGAGATTGCGGTGCTCGACTTCAAGGCTCTGCCTAAGATCGAGGTAATGGCAGCCTACGTACAGAGACATACCTCATGAGTCTGGCTCCGACTGACCTTCGCCCCCACACCATCCCAACAGCTCCACGCCCACCTCAGCGGCAGCATCAGCCGACAATGCCTCCACGAGGTCTGGCTCACAAAGAAGGCCGCGGGCGAGACCGATCTGCGAGACCCCCTTCTGGAGATGCCACCAGGGAAACACGACTATGATCTAAAGACGTAGGCACCACCCCTCTTCCCTCTCACAAGCCAGGTCAAGCCGACATCGCTCTCCTCGCCTACGTAGCTTCTTCCCTCTCTTCTCATCATACATCTATAACCTCGTCAACGACGCCGCCGCCCTGCGCTACACCACGCTCTCTGTCCTCCGCGACTTTGCCGCCGACGGGGTCGTCTACCTCGAGCTGCGCACCACGCCCCGGGCTATGCCCGGCGCGGGCCTGACCGAGGCAGACTATGTCCAGACCATCCTCGACGCCATCGCCGAGCACGAGCGCGGGCAGGAGACAGATCCGGAGCCGAAACTGCGGACCAAGCTGATTTTATCCGTACGTTCTTTTCACCGAGTGAGCGAGCGAGTGAAGGTGGGATATTGCTGACAACTATTGGCTTGGCTTATTTGTACATGTAGATCGACCGCCGCAACACACCCGCCCAAGCCTCGCGCGTGTTGGCTCTCACGCGCCACTTCCTCGACCGCGGCGGCGGCGTCGTGGGCATCGACCTATGCGGAAACCCGGCCGTCCCGCTCGACCCGGCGCTGGCGCCCGTTTTTGAAGAAGCGAGGCGTGTCCCGGGCCTGGGCATGACGCTGCACTTTGCCGAGGCCGAGTGCTCTGCAAGCGATGCCGAGCTAGACACGCTCCTTCGCTGGCGACCAGACAGGATCGGGCATGTCATCTGCGTGAGTGAGAGGGTGAGACGAGAGATTATCGAGAGGGTTGGGATTGGGCTGGAGTTGTGTTTGAGTTGCAACGTGCATGCAGGCATGGTCTGTGGTGGGTTTGAGAGCCAGTAAGTGTTCTCTCAGGTCGGGTGCCGTTAGGTGGAAGGCATTGTGCTGATGGTGTGCAGTCACTTTGGGGAGTGGTGTAAGGTTGAGGAGACTGTCGTGGTTCTGAGCGTGAGTCTCGTCCGATCCATGCTCTGCTCTGGCGATAAGGACAGAATTAACCAAGACTCGTTCCAGACGGACGACGTAGGTGTCTTTGGGAGCCCTTTGTCCAACGAATATGCCCTCGTGGCCCAGTATTTTGGACTCGGCCGAGCGGAAATCTGCGCTTTAGTTAGAAAAGGAGTAGACGTCATCTTCGGAGGCGAAGAGGAGAAGAGGAGGTTGCGAAATATTCTCTGGAAGGACTGACAAAAAGAAAGGTATACGGCACCGGCTTCCAGGTTGTTGATTTCGGAGCAATCTCAATAATTTATGGTTCCTTGTTCGAGATTTAACCCTGTCCGCTGATAGAAACTACAAAAGTGAAACAAGAAAAATGAGAAGGAAGACGAGAGGATGGAAGAAAGTAAAGGAGACTTGATTTGAGGGCCGTAATCTGGGCTGTTGAGGTGGAACAGGCTAGAAACAGACCTCATGCACACCCATATTTACACAGTCAGTTGCATTGCTGTGTGTGCTCGCCCGTCTATAAAGCACTTTGCTATGTACCACGTAGGAGAAACAAACGAGCGGAGTCTCGATAAGCGCATGAGAAGTGATCAACCCTTCTCCAACCTTTTTGCCAGGGGAATCACTTGAAACAACCACGCCCCCTTCCCTAAACCTGCCGCCCGCCAACTATACCAAAGCATCTGGTATATCGCCCATTTTGGAAACCAGAAACCCCCCCAAACGCCAGTCGTAAACAGCGGATTCGTACATGATTTCCCCTCTAAAAGCTACCCTGGGCTCCAGGCGGATGCCCGTCAAGATCCACAGTTTCAACCTGGCGGCGCTGGTGGGCGCTCCTCTGAATGAGGTTGCCAAAGTACCGGAGCGCGTCGCTACTCTCCTTGCGTACCTTGAGTGTGTCGTCGCGGCGGGTATCGAGCTGCTCGACAGAGCGCTGGAGACCGACGCGCAGCGAGTTGGCTGGGATCAGTAGGACCTTGCGCACGGTGCCTGAGATGCGGTTGCTGTTGGAGTGGACATAATCCATCGCCGTGAGCTGGGTCGATATCTTGGCATTGAGGCGATGTGGGAGGGAGTGGGGGATTTGGCTGAGAACGTAGAAGGCCATCGCAGCGGCTGTTTGGTAGGTGGGTTAGCAAATCGAACGTGTTGGGGCTAGGTATTCGGAAAAAGTGCACTTACCAGCTGCGATTACACTGGGAACGACGAGCCGGCGCAGGTTGTCATTCCCCAGCACCTGTGCAACGCGGAAGGCAATGTTCATCTGACCGTAACCGCTGATCACGCCCGTGCCGACGACGCCGGCGACAGTCAGGGCCATGCCCGCCTTCTCTTCCCTCTGTAGCAGCGTGGACCAGTCGACAAAGTCCCAGAACTCGGTGGCGATGTCGACCTGGCGGGCTAGAGCATGCTTCTTGTGCTGGAACATGACGTCGGACTTGAAGTTGAGGTTCTCGTACTCGTTCCCAAGGTGGAGAATACCGAGCTGCTTGGTCATGTTGACGCCGGACACCGTTTTGGCGCGGGCGTAGTCCTCACATTGCACGACCGACACTGCGATCTGCGAGAGCATGGCCTCCTTGAGGTCGTCGGCATACTGGAATGCACCAAACAGCCCTGGATACGGGATGCCGTGGTTGCCGTCACCGGCGTGGGCGATCGCTGAGCTGATTGTCGAGCGGGAGTAGTCGTACACGTTTTTGCAAGTCTCCTCGATAGTCTGGTCGATCTTGTCGCTGATCTCGGACCTTGCCCGCTTGCTTGATTCGAGCTGAGGCTCGATCTCCTGAAGCTCCTTGTTTACCCTGTCGAACTCGGACTGGGCGACATCTGCGTTGACAGTAGCCAGCACGTTCACGTCGTTCAAAATGTTCATCAGATACGTCTTTGCTGGAGCCAGCTTGGAGCGAGCACGCTTTTCCAAGACGAATCTGCGCAACGACTGCTCAAGAGCAGAAAAGTCCCGCGCCATCTCTTTCTTCTTTCCCTTTCCTTTCGGATCGTCGTCGTCTCTCGGGTCGTCGTCAAACCCGCCGCCGGTCGAACTGCCGGACCCGCCTCCACTAGGACCGCCAGGCGGCGCGGGCGCCATGGGAATTGCCGTGCTGGATACAAAGTGTACAAGCTCGGCGGATTCCTTGAACGTGGCAGGGCTCAAGGACCTGACCTGGTTCAGGATCAACTTCTGGCACCGGTCCTTGTCCTTGATATTGTCGTAGCCGTTCACGACAATGAAGAGATAGGCTTTCTCGGCAGCGGCGGCTCTGATGAACTCGGTCGAGGTTTGGGTAAAGTGGTTGCTGGCGGAGACGACAAAGACAACGACGTCGATTTCCTCCTGGCGTGCAAAGATGGCGGTGGTCTTGGTGGTGTCCATGTTGAGACCGGGGGCATCGATCAGTGCGATGTCAACGACGCCGTTGTTGAGCAGTGACTCGTCTATGGTCCGGACGTCTTTGACATAGACCTTGCATTGCATGTACACGGCGTTGTCCACCACAACCTTTTCCAGCTCTTGGAGCGAGAAGACGTCGTAGGTGGTTTCATCGTGCCGGTCGTAGACGGCATCCTTGTGCACGGCGTGAACCTCTTCAATGCCGCAGTTCACCCTCGCATCGAGAACTTCGCAGAAAATGCTCGTGCAGGGTTGCTGGTCCTCCGGGAGGATCTTGCGCCGCAGCAATGCGTTGCAAAACGTCGACTTTCCGGCGTTGAGATCGCCCGTCACCAAGACTTTGCTCGACGTATCCTCGATGCGCTCTCGGAGAGATTGCAAGTGCTTAATGCTCGACTGTATCTTCCCGTCCAGCAGCGCCGCGATCGAACCCTTCTCCAACGAATGTACCAGCTCCGCCTGGTGCAAAGCGCCGAGCTTCAAATCCAGCTTCAATACGGAGAACTCTTGGGCGATCTGAGGGGTGACAAGTCGCGGCTCGGCCGTTGGCGTCCTAGTTTCGGCTGCTCTGCTAGATTCGGGCTCGGCGTCCTCGGGCGCAGTCATGGATCGTCGGAGCACTGGAGCGGGAGCAGCAGAAGATGGTTCTGTGGCAAGATCCCCAGCGAATGAGTAGGTCTGCTGAAGCCCCATCCTCGAAGTCGGGCGTGAAGGCGCGTCGAGCGCCGCGCGCTGGACCGACGGGTAGTGGGCTGGCCATGCTGTGTTCTTCTCCTGGAGCTCCCTCAGCAGTTCGACGACGGTGCTGATGACACGGCCCAGAGTAGCGCGGTGTTGGTTGTACCAGAGTTGGTGGACGGCTCCGGCCTGGGCGCGATGGTCGGCAGCGGCGGCGTGGTTCGAGGAGAAAGCCTGGGGACGCATTGGCCTGTCGGGATGGATGGCAGCATCCCAAGCCGCGGCAGCGCTTGGGCCAGACACGGATGGGCTTAGTTCGTCGCCGGCAATGCTGCCGCCGTAGCCAGAGTCTTGTTCGAGCATGGCCTGGAGATGGGCAGCGTACTGCGAGGTCGAGCCGGTGCCGACAGTCATGTATGCTGGGGCCACCGGATGGGTCGAACTGGAGCGGGAACCCGCCGAGGTCGATGGGTTTCCGGATTCGCCATCGGTCTCGTCCTCGCCGCTGGGCCGAGGCACCGACTTGCCCTTCGGCGAGAAATACTCCTGGCTCATTGTGGGTGGTGCATCCAATACAGCGGCCGGGCGGAGTTGATGGAGGAGCTCTGGGTCCAGTTCACAGTCGGTCTCACGATGTCGTATGGTTCCCAGTTTTCATGGTCCCGTTGGCACCTGATTCTGGATGAACTTTTGGATTGCAAACGAACCACAAAACGCTCAGAGCCACTTGCGCTAAGCAGGGATGGGGTCCGTGGCGACCCGGCAGTGATCTCATGCGCCCAGTTATCAGAAACAGTTAGTCAGCCTGTGCAATGCATAAACCGGGGAGGCTGCGGGACTTTATGCACTAACCGGGATTAACACCATACCCCTGCAACGGCTCGTTCCAGGGTCGTTGCCTGCCTTGGTTGACTGCCTGCCACTGACGAAGCACCGTCTTGGCCAAGCGATCTGTCCATCGACGACTCTCGCTCCAACACCACCTCCCCTCCCGCTATCCGCCTCTGCTAATCGACGACGAATTGCCAACCGTCAATATGAATGTCAGCATCTCCGAGCATCACCGTTCTCTCGTTACGACGAGCATGCCGAGGCTAACAGCGCCGTAGATCCTGGAATGGGCCTTTGGCAAGCGCATTACCCCGGCAGAGCGCCTGCGCAAGAACCAGCGGCTCCTTGACAAGGCCATTCGCGAGTTGGACCAACAGCGGGTTAAGCTCGAGAAGCAGGAGAAGACACTCATCGCCCAGATCCGCCAGAGCGCCCAGAAAGGCCAGATGGGCGCATGCAAAGTCCAGGCCAAGGATTTGGTTCGCACCAGGAGGTGTGTTTTGCTGTCTCTCCAGCCTGTTGAGCTAGTGCTGATGCTCCGCGATTAGATACGTTGAGAAGTTCTATGGGATGAGAAGTCAGCTGCAGAAGGTCTCCCTTCGGCTGCAGGTCAGTTTCCTCCCCGTGATGCGCCCCGTATCCCTGCCCCGCTGACAATCCTCTCTCCCCTCTAGACATATCGCACAAACGAGCAAATGATGCAAGCAATGAAAGGCGCAACAACGGCGCTTGGCAGCATGAACCGGACCATGAACCTCCCCTCCCTCCAGCGCATCGCTATGGAGTTCGAGCGCGAAAACGACATTATGGAACAGCGGCAGGAGATGATGGATGATGCTATTGACGATGCCATGGACGTTGGTTTAGAGGAAGAGGGCGACGAGGTGGTGGAGCAGGTCCTGGAGGAGATCGGCGTTGACCTCAGCCAAGCGGTAGGCTTCCCCCCAAGTTCGCGAGCGCCCTGCACGGCTCTTTACTTACCCTGTTGGCATTTTAGCTTGGCGAGACTCCGTCAGGACTACAGTCCAATGCAGTGGCAGAAACCAAAATTGCCCAAGCTGTTGGCGGCGGCGGCGGCGGCGGCGGCGGCGATGCTGGCGACGACGACCTCCAGGCACGGCTCGATAGTCTGAGACGATGAGCCTGACCTCGTACTTCAAACGACGATTTCACGCTGCGACGACCGCATAGGATACCATTCTCGAGTTTCTGGGACCTCGAGGTTGGACACGAGCTCGGGATATTTTGGCGCCTGACCACCTGCGCCAACAACTCAGAGGAGGATAGATGAGGGCTACACTTAAGGTTGGAGGGGGACGGGGTTGCTTGGAGTTCAGGCGTGCCAGGTTTATTGCATTTCAGGCGATTGATAGCAGCCGCCAAGGTTATGGCTGTTGGGGGTACTGTTGGCGGTTGAACGCCGGATGTGGTATGTCGCAGAGAAGGTGAGGAGTTGGTGGAGAGCTGAATGGAAACATTCTTCCGTATTGAGCCCAACCAAGTGCTTTGCCTGGGGCGGCCGGCCCAACGAGCTGGCCGCAGAAATCCGAAGCGCCAATTAAGTGCTTATTGATGACCAGTCAGACGCGGGAACGTCTTGGAGACGTCTGAGCTGCATGTCGGAATACCA
>FTIZ01006166.1_pt1 | contig 13429 bp, 8 predicted proteins | sample 1658381 | NCBI WGS metagenome assembly FTIZ01 (sample SAMEA3914822, study PRJEB12502) | metagenome | biome: forest; material: soil | place: USA | collected 2012-03-12 | depth 0.1 m
ATGCGCACGCCCACGTCGAGGGCCTTGCCGATCTTGGCGTAGTACGTCTCGAGCTTCTCCTCGGTGTCCCAGAAGATGTCGGGCAGGGCGTCAGTCAGGTCGTTGTAGTGGTTCAGCTGGCTGCGCAGGTTCAGCAGCTCGCCGGCCTTTTGCAGGATCATGCCGCGCGACAGCGGCGCGCGCAGGCCCTGGGAGAGGCGGTCGGGGATGTCCCGGGTGCTCTCGAGGTAGCGGGTGAGCGAGCTCTCGAGCACGGCGAGCTTGGTGCTGCGGGCCAGGCCGGACGAGAAGGCGATCTTGGCGAGGGTGGTGTCCAGGCGGTCGCCGGCTTCGACCTCGCGGCGTGTCCCTAGCACGACCACGTCCCCGCTCACGCGGCTCTGCTCCTCCTCCGGGTCGACCAGAAACGCGAGGTCTTCCTCCTCCTTGTCCTTGACGAAGGGCTCCTCGGCAGCCGGGAGCAGGTGCTTGGTGGCCAGGGTGTTGACGACGTCGGGCGGCAGCCCCCAGCTCACGACGGTGCCGGAGGGGAAGACGAAGATGTCGCCGTTGTTGAAGCTCCGAGCATGGACGACCTCGTGCGACTCGAAGCCGGTGCCGTCGGGGTCGAGCGAGAAGCCGTGGTTCTTGAGGATGTCCTCTACCTTGTCCATGTCGAACGACTCGGCCGCACACACGGCGCTGATGGTGGAGGCGCCATCGGTGCCTGCCTCGGCCTCGGCAGTGGCCGAAGGCGGCTTCACCTGCGCGCCTTTCTGGGCGACGATGGCCACGCGGTGGAGGGAGTTCTTTAAGGGCGGCTTGCGCTTCTTCTGGCCAGACTGGTTCGACGGGCTCGTCTTGTCGGCCGTCTTGGCGGGGGACGAGCGCGGTGGTTCGCTTCCATTCTGCTGTCGCAGGACAGCAGAGGTGGAGAGGCCACTATGACGCGGCGAGCAGGCGGGAGTTCGGTGGAAGGGTTGCTGGCTGAGGAACGGTCGAGGTGTGGGCAAGACGAGGGGGGGTCTGCCGAGAGAGACAGCGCGCACGAACGGCCCGGGATTCGGTAGAGTCGATCTCATGATGGCGCCATTGAAGGGAGATCGTGACTGAGTTTCCGCCACTGAGTCGACCCCCCTTTTATTGGCATTCGGCTCGTGTTTGGGGTTCGGGAGGGTCGGGCGGGTGGTGGTTGAGTCTGTCGGCGTCTTGGGTGGTCTTGGAAACGAAAACCAGCCAAAAAAAGGTGACAGGGGTTTGCCGGCAGGCAAGCACAGTAGCCCCAGTGAGCGGGTGCACAGCGTCACAGGCACCGCTATGCCTTCAATGCGGCACTAGCTGTTCTGACTGCCGAATTTGGCTAGGCAGTGCCGCCATTTTCGGGTGCACTCTCGCTCCCCCTGTTCACCGTCCGAGACCTGGTCAGCGGCTAAGCCGGCACTGCCCTTGCACTCGCTACTAGATAGGACGGAGTAGAGGGGAATGCTAAAAACCCTAACCTACACGTGTACTCAGCAGCTTAGTCTTAACTACGTACCTCGTCGCTTATGCAAGGAACGTGTGCTCGTCCAATCCGACCACGGGTCGGAGTCCCTTTCACACTCTTTTTGCTTGGGGGGCGCTTGGGAAAAGCGGTTGAGTTGCCCCTCAACCAAAAGCAACGCATGACGAGTGAGACGCGAGACAAAAGACCATGGTAGAGCTCTTATTCGTCCAGAACGAGACGGCGGCCGAGACGTAAGTTGAGTAATAGCTCGAGAGGACGTCGGCGGGTACCGCGGTGGTGAAGGCGCACCACGACGACGTATCGGTGAAAGTGCAGTGGACCTTTTGGTAGGGAAGCGCTGTAGCTAGGCAGGCCGAGTTCTGCCCCGCGGCGAACCGGTCGATGGCGTCAAAGACCTTGCCAGTCGGCTTCGGCGGGTCGAAGTACTGCGCGATGTTCTCGGTGGTGCACTGCGTGGGATCCGGCGGCAGCGAAGTGCGCACGTGGGTCGACATCGAAGTCGGGGTCGCGACGCCCTCTGCCGCGGCGAGAGCCGCGAGGCACGCAAACAGGGTGCCGAAGAGCATGTTTGGTTTGTAGGGGGCAATGAACGGACGGCTGGGTCAGCCTCGGGGAGGATGTGATGTGGGCGAAGACTTCGATCTCGATCGACTCCATTTCTTTGTCCAGGCTACAGCGCTTGCAGCTGCTGGGCGAGTGGATGTCCTCCCGCTGCCAGAAGTCCCATACCCATTCGCAGGTCGAGTGGCCAAGGCGGTCTTAGGCCAGGGCCTGGTGCCGCTCCCTCTCCTTCTCGTACTCTTGTAGCTTTTCGGCTTTCTGCTCTGCCGCCTTGGTCAGAATGTCGCTCTTGAGCTTCTGATGCTGAGCCGAGGTTTTGTAGAATCGAACTGCAAACGAATTTTTGCCGCCAAAACCTCCAAAAGCCGATGAATATTTCCCCCAGGCCAAAGCTCGGCGGCGAGAGAGGTACTCCTCCACAATCTGGAGGCGCTCCATATCCTCCTTCTGCTGAAGCAACAGCAGATGCAGCATATCAGGCGGAAATCCCGGATCATAGTCGAGCAGCAGCGGGATGGCGTTGCCCGCGATCTTGTCCATGGCCACCCAGAGCTCCATCAGGACCAGGTACATGACGGACAGGGCTTCGGGGGTGCCGTCGTATGTTTTGATGGCCCGAATACGATACTTTCGGATCAGAGTTTGGAGTCTGAACACGGATTCGCAAGTGCCGACGTCGACAGGGATACACAACTGGAGGTCGAGCCAAGCGGGGAGCGCAAACTCGACCCAAGCTTCGAATTCGAGCAGCTCAGATCGATCCATCGTGGCGTCGAAGGGAACATCGTCCAGGCTAGGCAGCTTGCAGTGTGGCAGCGGGTTGAAGCGGGTGATGTCTCCCGGCCCCATGGGGTCAGCGGCACCAGCAGATCCAGACTTGATCCAGGCCAGGTGTTTGCGGAAACTGGGGAGCTTCAGGGCGGTGTCTTTATCGAAGTCGAGGTTGACCAGCTCGCTCAGCGGGAGCACTTTGGCGTCCAGGTCCCAGACCTTCCTCCAGCGCTTTTCCATCACACCCCGCACCAGCTTCACAACCTCCATCGCCTCTGCCACCCACCCCGTCACCTCCGAGGATCCAGCTTGACAACGCGACGGACCACCTTGGCCTGCATGGCGAACAGCCGGTCACTGGGCACCTCCGGATTCTTGACCTTGGCCGCCATGCCCAGGAGACGGGCGAGATGGAACGCCATCAGCGGTTTATACCACGACGTCTCTCCACCCACACCAGCTGCCGCGGCCCTGTCCAGCACGAGACGCAGCGCAACACGGAGCAGAAGCTAGATCGCGCAGCGGTGAAACGGCAGGCCCTATAGAGCTAGCTCAAGCTAGCTAAAGGCCTAGGTTATCTTTCAGTAGCTAGCTCCAGTATCAGTTGCCTATTAGACGGTTTTTTAGTCGAGGGTCTCCTTTATAAGTAGTAGTAGTGCGGCAGAGGGGCCTAGGCTAGGTTCTCCTATACTCCCTTCACACACCCTCTAGCTAGGAAGCAGTGAAGCGCGCAGTCTAGTGGTCTCTAAGGTAGTTCGCTCAATTGCGTGCAGTCCATTTTAGTAAGGTTCGCAAAAAATAGACTCGCGAGCAAACGGAATTAGCGATGTGTACTTAGGCGGTCCAGGGTAGATACCCTATACTAGTGTAAGGTAGACGGGAAGTGCAAGGTAGCTACCCTAGACTAAAGTGTCTTTAGGGTAGGTAAGGATGCGGATAGTAGCCTAACGATAGCCTTACTAGCAGCGGATCTAATAGTCTATAGCATTGTCTCTCTACTCTATATCCCTCTAGTAGCTTAAGTCGATAACCTAAGGGCCGAAGTTCTTAAAAGAGATATTAATAATGTAATAGAGGCCTCGTTAGTTAGGCTAGTCGTTAGGCCAAATTAGGCGGTAGTTATAGACGTCGACTAGGACCTACGTATCTCGCGCCCCTTTCCGCATGCCACGAGCATCTGGCCTCACAAAGGGGATTTGCTACGCAGCCCTGCAGCCCCTCGGCCCCAACCCCTGATGGAAACCCCGCGGCTGCCACCTGGCATCCCCTCGCCAACGGCCTCACCGCGACTCCATCACGCCCCCATCACGCCAACAGTACCCCTTTTTCAGTCACTCTTCCAGTTCAGAGGTAGTGAACAAACATCTCATGTGGTTGACTCGAAAACTCTAGTCATCAGGCGCATCCAAGGCAACAAGTAGATGCTTACTTAACTACCTGGTATGTACAGTGACCTTCGAATCCGACTCCAGTACCCCTCCCCCCAAAACAACACAACTTCCCTGGTCAACCAACCCGCCCATCCTGAGCCGACGCCGCTCCCCCAAGCTGATGCGAGTCCCCTCCTCCCCTCACACCACCCCCAACCCCGCCGCCCTGCACCCCGGGCCACAGGGGCCGCGTCGTTGCTCCGGCAGCAGCAGCAGCAGCAGCAGAGGTGGCCAACATCCTCGGGTCTGACAGGTTGCTGCTGGCCTGTGTAGCATGGTGCTGCTGACTCTGCACAGCATGGGGGTGGGGGGTCTGCGGCGGCCAGCTCGGGACGTCTCCGGCTGTGGCGTAGTCCGGGACCTGGAGCGCGTAGGGGTATCGGCTGGCGAATTCTTGTTGGGGGTATGGGGGTGAAAAGACTGGTTGTTGGGGTTGGTGGAGGGCGTAGTACGGGGACGGCGGTACGGGCACGGGTTGGGGAGACGGTGGCATGTAGGGGTGGTTGGTGGCTGGCACTGTTCGGGCGGTGGCTGGCACTGTTCGGGCGGTGCCCGAGACGCGTGCTGAGCGGTCATTCCTCGCCTGTCGACGAGCGCTGGGCGTCGGCGAGTCCGAGTCGTCCCCCGAGTTGAAGCGGTCGAAGCGGTCGAGGCGGTCGGCGGCGCGCTGCGCGTCACGGGCGTTGTTGTGTGCGGCCGCCATGTACTTGTCGAAGGCCGTGATGCTGCTCGCGACGGTTTCGAAGTGCCGGTCCGTCAGGACCGCTACGCGGAGCTTGTCCTCGTCCCCCCCGCCCTGGTTGGCCTCACTGCGCGCCAGCGCAGCGGCGCTGATGAAGGCGTTGCGGATCTGCCGACCGTTCCAACGGCCCCGCTCGTCCAAGTTGTGCTTCGTCCAGTGCTTGTCGGCAAAGTTCATCAGACCCCTCGTGTCCGCTTGCAAGGGCAGGTATCCCTTGAGGTCGTCCGATGCAGCCTTGCGGCGCCGCTCTTCGATGTATTCTAGTCTTTCAATGTTCATGCTGAAAATTTCTCGCATTTGGTTGTGGGTTAGAGTCTTGTAGAGCAGCACGCAGTGGACTCGAGACTTGATGGCCTCATCGAGCTGGCCGGGGCGGTTGGTTGTGAGGAAGAGGATGCCGCTGTAGTATTCCATAACTCGCAGGAATACTGGCAGCAAATGCCACCGCGTCAGTAATCTGGCCTGAGGAAGGAGGAAAGGCAAAGCGGGGGGCGGCTGGGGATCGTTCACTTACCCGACACGACAGCATTTCTCTTCAGATCGCTCCTCTCTCGCTCTTCCAGAAATACGTCGGCCTCGTCAAGAAGAAGGATACAATCCCAGACATTTGCCAGATGGAAAATCTCGGTAAGCGAGGACTCGACCGCGTCGGGTGTCGAGCCGAGATCCCCAGATGTGATGGAAAACAGAGGCTTCTGGTACTTCTGAGCCATGGCCTCGACGGTGGCCGTCTTGCCCACTCCCGGGGGGCCGTGGAGGAGGAACACCAGGTTACGGCCCTTACCCGAGATCGGGTCCTGGCTCGGAATGTCGCCCATCTTCCTCGCCGCCTTGGTGTTGAAGTGGTCCGTCAGGAGGCAGTCAATGATGCGTTGGTTATGGGGCTCGATCTGCAGATACTTCAAGGCCTCTATGTCTTCGCGGTCCGTCATGACGTTCTTCACGTTCAGGAAGATAAACTTGCGTTCGCGGAGCGCGTAGCCGTAGAGGCGGCGCGGAAGAAGAACAACGTCCTCTTCCGGCACCTTCCCCAGACCATCCTTCCCATATGGATCTCGCCGCCCGAGCGCCTTTCCCTCGATAAAGCAGACGTCGTCGTCCGCAACGACGATGTTTGTCGACTCGGACAGCAGCTTGGAACGCGCCGCGTCGGACCACAGCAGGATAGGAAACTTGTCGCGTATGGTTCGGATCTCACTTGACCAGTCGTCCGATCTGAGGCCAAAGTTGAGCTTCCATATCGGCCGGGCGTTAAAAGCCTCCTGGAAGTCGATGATGACGTCGCCGTCGATGAACTCGGGGCTCGTCATCTTGCGCGGGTCGGCGCTGAGGGAAAACCTACCGAGAGGGTCGTTGGCGATGGTCCAGGCCTTGTACGAAACATGCCTCTGCTCGATGCACTTGATGAAATGTTGGCCCCAGCGACGGCTTTCCTTGATCAAGCTTTCGCTACTAGCCGCGAACCGGATGGGGTACACTTCCAGGCTCCGAATTTCCTTTTCGCCGTTGAAATATGTCATATCGAAATTGCAGGGCACAGTCTTGTACGAAGAGCCGTCGTAGTCGATGAAATAGAGGTGCGCCGTGGACGCCGGGTGGTCGCTGTGCATGGGAAGTCCCAGGTCGCCATCGTGCGGCAGGAAGACTTCGAGTCTCCAGATGTTCTGGCAGATCGCGTTCTTGGGGAGAGGCACCTTCCTGTCGCTCCAGTCACCCAGCACTTTCCTCTCGTCCCAGGCCTCCAGCGTCTTCAGCGGGACATAGATGAGTTCGCCGGGCCGGAAGAGGTACCACAAGTCGTCGTGTCGGATCCGGCGAGGGTTGGAGTAGCTGACGTCCTCGAACTGGCGGACCAGCGGGAGCAGGTACGTCTCGACAAACGATACATAGCACTCGAGGTGATTTATCTCATCCTGGCTGTCGGGAGAGTCGGCACCTTTGTCTGTCAGAGAGGCTCCCGCGGCCTTGAGGGACTCTAGCTTTTCCTGGATCTTGGGGTGAAAGTGGATCAGGTGGCTGAAGGGCCGCATGAAGGTGTGCGGCTCGCTGCCCCAGGTGTATCTGCTGACTTCGGAAAGGGCCTTGAGGATCGTCTGGGATTGGATCCGGACCGCTTGGATCCAGGAACCGCTCGAGAGGCCGCCTTCAAAGCGCCTGCTCCTGTGTTCGCTGGAGTTGGTGTCCTCGTAGCTCTTGACCTTGCTTCGGCGCCGCCTTGCCACCTCGTACGTCATCTCCAAGCCAAGCTCCGTGCCCGCCTCGAGGTACTCGACTGCGTAACCTGCCTCTTTGGGGGAGAAACGGTTTACAAACTGCTCAAAGTTGCACTTTCTCACCCCAGCGACGATGGGCACCTCGGGGATGACGGGTACCTCGGGTGCCACCAGCAGTGCTGGGTTGGCGGGATCCTTTGCGGTGTCTTTGCTACCCGAGTCGGCCTCGGAGGGCTGTGAACCCGCCGTGTCGGTAGGTTCATGTTTCTTGGGCTGCCCGTCGTTGGTGTTTTGGTCAGGTGTCGATGGGGGGGTGCGAAGCGGCATGTCGCTCACGTCCGCTCCCGGGCCCGTGGAAGATATCGTGCTGACTGAGTAGGTATGTACCTGGTGCCTAGCCACTTGAGTAAGTATGGAAATTAATGACAGGTATGTACGATGGGGTGCTAGCATACTGGCTGACGATTCTGTCGAGGTCTGGTTGGAGTTGACGGCGGCGGCGAAGTGTTGCCCACAGCCGGAGCCTCTCAAGACACTCGCAGTTCGTGGACGTCTCGGTTACCTGAACAAGGTCGAGATTCCCGCCCTTGCCTTCATCTAAAACAGTTGTGCATCTGCCGATAAACATGTTTTTCAGGGACCAGGTTGAGCATTCTCTGCCATTGATAGGCCGGAAACTCGCCGCACAAAGCTCTCCCGAGATGGCACACCACCCACACACCGACCAAGGTTGGGGCTGTGGTAGGCAGCCCGATTCCCATGCTGCCCAATCACACACCTCCACATGTTGGTCGGCTGTCCCTGAAGACGTGGGATTTGCTCACCCACATGCCTCAATGCCCTGGGCCCCAACAAGCAACAAGGCTGCGATGATTTTGAGCGCTTCCTGCAGAAGGATCATCTGCAGGTGTGGGACATAACACCCCCTCCCCTTCCCGACCTGGGAAAGTCTGCTAAAGAATGCTTGTCTCGAAATGATGCCCAATCGAATTCGGACCACCGTCGAAGCGGCCGCAAAGACAAGCTGAACACCCATCATTCAGCGTTCCAATCACTGCCTTGGCCTAAATCTGCGGACAGGAGGCGCAGCGTTTCCTTTGCACTCCTCCCTGTCGTCTCATCATCCGGCAGCCTCAGCAGTCGCTGGCACTGCTCGGCGCCAACCTCCGGCGGTCCATTCCTAGGAGGAAAATCTCACGAGGTATGGACGAAGGAGAATGTTGGGTGCATGCGGCCCGGCCGAGCGCCTCGCCAGACAGACAGTCGGCTGTGCCCCCGGAGGTGGGCAGACTGAACGGCAGGACTGCAGCATTTGCGGCTGATAAAGGCCACGCGGCACCACTCGTTTTTGGCCCGCTTGGATGGGTGAGACTGGTGGAAAGGCTTGAAGGGGCCCCGAACCTGAGCCCGCGTATCATCACATATTTTGCGCAAGGCGATCTCCCCAGGAGGATTGCTTGACCTGCCTTGGGTAGCCCCCGCATGAATCTGAGTGTTCTCTCCCGAATCTGCCCTGCAGCGATAGCGTGTCAACCGTCGCGAACCGCCTGCTGCCCCCTGTGGCACAACACCCGCTCGGCGTCGACAACTTAAACACGCCGACAGATACCTCGCACTCATAAACTGAGAGTAGTCCGTCCTTCATCGGCCACCCTGTCGAGTGACAAATCTTGTCTTCCCGTGCCAAGACAAGGGAAGAGTGCTGAATGTAACACGCATGAGCCCTGGCAGCATGGAGCCAACGCAGTCGTTGTCCGCGTGCCCACAGAGCCCGCCATACCTGTAGGCTCTCTCGTGATCACCATCCGCGGATATCTGAAGCATCATAGCCGTTGGGGCTGACAGCTCGCCCGTACAGGCTCCTCTTCCAGGTGCTGCAAGAGGTCGAGATCGTCGACCCCAGCCTCTACAACCGCCATTCTGGTTGGCAAGATGTCGTGGACGCCATCGAGGCGACCAAGGCGCAGGACCATGCCAAAGCCGACAAGTCCTTTCTGGGCATGCGAGCCCGCGTGAGAAAGTTGGGCCCAGAGATCGCCGTCCTCGACTCCTTGACAGCCATGATTCCGGACCAGAATGGCCTCAGCGTCCTGCGGGGCGGTTTGACGACGTTGTTCAAGGTCAGCGGCTCCCGTTTTCCTCCCTCCTAATATCACACGCACATCGCCTCGGCCCGTCTCGCGCTAACCTTGGACCTGTACGGGTCAACAGTTGGTTTCCCTGCGGCTAGAGACCCGGGCACAGATCCTCGCAGCATTCGAAGAGATCCCGACAAGGTTCATCGAGGCCGTTCGAGCTTCCGAGCCGTTCCCTGATGAGCTCGACCTTCGCCAAGCCGTCACGTGGCTGTGCGACACTCTGGTCGAGAGTACCAGGACCTTGATCCAGATCTTGCTCCGCAGCCACCCTCAGAAGCACAGATGCAAGGCCCCCCCTACCCGCTTCCCCGTGTGCCCCGGTTGTAAGGGCTGCGGCTAACCTTCCGCAGTGAAGCGCTTGTTCAACCAGCTCCCTGGCAGAGAAGCGGAGGTCGTCCGCGGCTGTCTCGAAGAGGTGACCCGGGCGGCGAAGCGCGTCAAGCGTTGCTCGAAAGCCGCAGCGGAACGCGCACTGGGAGAGTTGCGAGACCGGCAACGCGCTATACAGCACAACACAGATTGCCTACCGGCGATCAAGATAATGACCGAGGACATGGCCGGCCGCATGCATCGATTGGAGGACATCTTCCAGGCGCAGCATTCCCCCGGCCCGCAGAGGGAGTTGTGTCCGTCTGCCCGCCCACCGAGGGTCTCCGTGACACTCAACTCACTCCTGCAAGACGTGTTGCTGACTCCTTAATGGCCAGCCCCACAACTGTGGCCCTGCCTGACATGGCCTGCAACCCCAACGACTGCCCTGCCTCGAACCCCCCAAACACCCACGCTGCTCCTCACCCCTATGCGGTTCGTTGAGCCCAACCAGCCGCTGTTCCCACCTCTGTCGCCTCCTCCGTCACCTCGAGTGACCCTCGACGACGCACTAAAAGCGCTGGACGTCCCAGAAAGCGTCGCGGCCGACACCCTGGCGTTTACCTCCCGCCGTGTCCGCGATCCCAAGATCAACGCAGGTGACAAAAGCAAGCGCCTGATGCGCATGGACCGCTTCCGGGACTGGCTTGCGGCACCGCCCCGAGAGTCCGACCTGATCCTGGTTGAGGGGCACTGCAGCGGCGGCGCGGTGGCCGCGGGAAGGGTGTCTCCCATATCGGCCATCTGCGCGGCCCTGATCGAGGAACTGCACTGGACGGATCAGGACCCCACTCCGGCCCGGCCCCCTGCCGTCGTCCTGCATCACTTTTGCAGCCAACACCGGCGGGACCGGGACCCGCTCCGGGGGCCGGCCGGCCTCGTCCGCAACCTCACCCACCAACTCCTCCACCAGCTGCTCCAGCAGAGCCCCTGGCAAGGAGGACTGGGCTTCGCCGACGGCGAGCTCCTCCGCGGCGTGAGCGAGCACGACATCCACAGCCTCTGCCGCCTCTTCTGCGATGCCACCGCCCGACTCGACCCTTCCCGGCCCGTCTTCTGCCTCATAGATGGCGTCTCCGAGCTGGAGACAGCCCTCAATGGCTGGCAGGAGGATGCGTGCTCGATCGTCGAGATGCTGTGTCGTTTGGTAGATGACGCCGGCGGCAGGGCGGGTCCCGCGCTCCGAGTGCTGCTCACCAGCTCGGTGCGGAGTACGGTGCTGGCGGGGACGGTGGTCCCGTCCGACAGGCACGTGTCGCTGCGCGGGTCTCGCTCGCCGGCTAGGCAGTCCTCTCTCTTGCCGTTTCAGAGGGAGGTGGGTGAGTTGCTGATGGTGTGTTATTCGGAAGTTCTGTCGGATGACCCGGAGGTGGGTACGGAGACGCTGCACGCGGATTGATACGTTGGTGAGAGTGGCTGAGAAGTGGTTGGGGTAGAAAGGTCGGCGATGCGAGGTACGTTGTGTAAGCCAGAGGATGGATACCTGGCTGTTGTGGTCCGGGAAAAGGTTGGAAATACCCTATCGTAGCCGTTCTTGCTTGTATATCATTTTATTCCGTCCCTCCATATTACCCGAACTTATCGCCTCTGTCGCCGCTTTGGTGAGAGGTCCGTCGCTCAAGCCCCCATAGCCTCCGTGAACCCGAGGGAGCCCACTTCCAAACCCCGACAACCCTTCATCGTCAACACTTCGCATGCTTGGCGCACCTGGGCAGCTTCTATTCCCTGGCTGTCTCGTGATTCACCGTCCGCTCGAGTCAATGGGCCTGTCATGGACGCCAACAATGCCAAGGATTCCGAGGCAAGGCTGCCCCCGCCGACCCGACGGGGAGGGAGGAGGGGAGGGAGTGCCCCTGTCGCTGCTGCTGCCCTGTTGTTGTGTGGATCCCCCCTGGCCTACTGTACAAGTGACTGCAGGACTGCAGCACAACGCAATGCTGAGAGAGACGAAAAGCGAGTATTTCTAGGATGGGGTTCTCGTGCACTCCGTATCCCGTCAGATGCCAATTCCTTAATAATAGGCTGGGGTTCTCTCCTCTCTCTTCCCTCTACACCATTTCCTCAGAGTACTCAACGCATGCGAACATCTCATCGTACCTTTTGTACAAGTCTTTCCATTCCTTAGGGGGCTCCTTCAAGTCTGCTCTCCCCAACTCCGCTTGTCTTGGCACCCTTCTGTCGGCCCCGAAGCTTGCAGGTTCTGCGGCGCAGCCGGTTTCACCGTTCTCATCAAAACAGACAGCACTAACAGAGGAAAAGAGGCGCCCGTATTTGGATCCCGAGCCCCCTGTTTTTTGACCCCTCCTACCCCAAAAGATAAGCTTTTGACCGTTGACCGCTTGTTTTGCGGGAGGGAAGTGCCACGGGCAGAGCCGTGACTTGACCATGTACGTAGGGTTAGGTTATGGCCCGCGGAGGAATTGGCGAAGCTGCTGGTGTTGCGTAGCCATGGGGTCTGCTGGAGGGAAGAGGCTATTGGTCGGGGAGGTGGGGTGGATTCGGTGACGGCATCGTAGACTTGATCCCAGAGGAGCGTATCTTCTAGATGGTCTGCGAGGGCTGCATTTAGGAGAGGCTTGATGCGGTCGAGGTCGAAGTCGTCGGAGCGGAGCGAGAGTTCGAGGCGCAGAAGGTCGTCTCGAAGGAACCGGGTCAGTGGGTTTGTGGGCGCCGCTGCTAATCGCCGGCTCGCCAAATGCGGTTTCGGTGGGATGTGGAGGGGATGTCTGTTGTCGCTTCGGGTCTGGATCTGGATCTGGGCTGGCCTCGAGTTCGCGTTCGATTGATTGCTTGCGCTTGCGCCCTCTGCTCTGGACAGGCGCCGGCGGATCCTGTAGATCCGACGTTAACTTCTGAACCATAGAATACGAGAGTTGGAAGGCGCACTTGTGGAGACAGTGTAGTGGACGTAGGCAATTGTGTTCGACGCGCCTGGTTGCGCGCTTTCGAGAACTGCCTTTGCGCGGCAGGATGCCCTGGGGTCGATTTCCTGCAAGCGTCAGCGGGAGATGTCCTTTGGCGCTGCGAAGAACAAGTACTTTGATTATTTGACCTCTGGGCCGCTGTTTGGGCCCGAGTGTGGGCTATGGCGATGAGAATCGGAGGGAAGAGCGAGGTCCTGGTTATGTGTCCGGGGAAGAAGGTCTCGAGAGGGAGTGACGTATGAGGAATGGATGGCTGCGAGCGTGCAGGAATGGGATCCACTAGTGCCGACCAATCGTTAAGCGCCATGGGCGTGTGAGTCCCACAATTTCATTCAATGGACGGACCACGGTTCTGTCCAGACCCCCCGGCGCGCTATGGTGGCTCGGAGGCCAGGCCGTGACAGGGGGGTGGCAGAGCCCAAAAAAGTGGGTTTCGCATGGCATTTGAAAGGCACAGCGGCTTGGCGTGCAGCTGTTAAGATTCCACCCGCCAGAGCTTGGAATCCAATGCAGCCCCACCTCCAATCCCCAGCCGACGACAACGTGGTATTCTGTACTGGAGCTACTTGGACAGCACCAATGCTGGCGTCTTCCATGGCCAACAACCGATGACCCGCTAACCACGCACATCCAAACACCCACGACACCCACCATGGACCAGGACATCCGCGTCGAGGACTACCTGGACGACAAGCTGCAGTCGACGACCGACTTCGAGCACCTGGACACGCTGCTCACAAGCGTCGAGTACCAGCGCAGCCAGCTGCAGTCGCAGCTCGACGACGCCAGCCGCGA
>FTIZ01212054.1_pt1 | contig 13418 bp, 17 predicted proteins | sample 1658381 | NCBI WGS metagenome assembly FTIZ01 (sample SAMEA3914822, study PRJEB12502) | metagenome | biome: forest; material: soil | place: USA | collected 2012-03-12 | depth 0.1 m
CCCCCCCCCCCCCCCCTCTCCCTTTGGGTGCCATCCTGGACGAGCCGCCGTTATAGCAGACGTCCTCTGTCAGGTACCAGGTACCCTGACCAAATCCCCGCCAGTCCCATCCATCGTTGCGGTTGCCCGTGCATACCCCGTCTGGCTTTTTGGATGCGGCCTCGGCGCTCCTCCGCTGTGGGCTGGGTTCTCCACCGGTATTAAGCCCACCTCTATCCTTTGTTAAGGACAGGGGACCAGGGGAACGGGCCTTAATACCACCAAGGGCAGCCCTCACGAGCACCTTAACTCCCGGGTCTAATCCGTTCTCGAGGATATCCACCAGCCGAACGACCCCGCCGCGCATCGGTTGACACCCCCCAGATTTCATACAAGATATCTTCCTGTCTCCGGTACCCTCAGGCCAGAGCTGGCTTTCCCTTCTCTGTCGATTTACGAGAATCTTCCCACCATCCTCCCACCCCACGGACGACCACGGTTGATCAGGATCCGGCTCAACATCGTTCGTAGATCACTGGACTGAGCAACGAACCCTCCCCATCTGGCACCCACGGCGGCTTTGTCTGATCTTCGTTTTGAGTGGTGGGAACTTGTCTTCTGGTACGACGCACCCACACATCATCCCGAGGAACTCGCTCGGTGCCCAACGCCTTGTTCCTCCCTGGTCACAGCTTTCAAGTTTGATCTTCGGAGCGGCCCTGGATGTCGGCGCCGGTGGACGATTTTCACCGAGAACTCCCTCCCCCCGCCGCGCGACTGTGTTTACCTGTCACCGAATCTGTGAGGATCTGCTGAGCAGAGATCACCACGAACCAGACTTTTCACTCTGGAGGTAGCAGGCCCGCCAACCTGGTGTTGCCTCTGGTGATGTGCATCTGTGGCTCCTGATCCCTCGTACACCAGCACCGACATTCGTTCCCTCCTACCGCTGCTTCGCCATCGGCTCTTCAGCCAGCCTCGCGGGCATCAGCTTGCGCAACTAGGGTGACTGTTACCCCCTCACATCCATCAGAGACGCCTTCATCTACGTCGACGACCGACAACCGATTCCAAATGCTCGCTACCAGGCACACCGCTACGGAGCAGAGCCCTTGGTCCATAAGCAAGTTCGAAACCGCCTTTCGCAAGTCTGCCGATAAGTTACGCATGTCGACCAACTTCGACACGGTGACGCAGTCGGACTGGCAGGGGCAGTACTCGTTTCTGCCGCCGAGCGACAATACCATCTTTTCGCAGCCATACGAGCATGTGACGAGCTCGACAGACAACTCGGGATCGCAGGCACAGCCGCGGAGTGTGGCTGCACCACTTGAGGTGCCGAAGCCGGAGAACTCTCCGCTCGGCCATCGCCTGGATCCCCTTGGTCTGCGGCAGCCAAAACAGCCGTCACCAATTCCGGAGCAGCCCGAAACCCAGGGAGACCAGTATCCGCCAAAAGCCGAGTTGGCGCACGAAGAATCGTCGACTTCGACCGAGACACCCGGCATGTCCCTTGGATCGAACCCCCTGAGCTCGGTCTCGTCGGCGGGACAAGGTTCCGAGACGGGTCCGAGCCACTCCGGGAATGAGGGACAAGCTGCCGTCAAAGAGGAGGACGAAGAGGTGATCGAGGACGAGGAGATGATTGAAGGGGAAGGGGATGGAGAAGCGCAAACCCAGCCTCAAACAGCGGCTGAGAGGACCGCGCAGCGGCGGAAGATGAAGCGCTTCAGGTACATGCCTTCAAAAATGTCTCTCGAGGGTCGACAAGCAGCGGCTAATCCTTTTCCAGGCTCACACACCAGCAAACGAGGTTCTTGATGAGCGAGTTTGCAAAGCAACCGCATCCTGACGCCGCACACCGCGAACGGCTCTCTCGGGAAATTCCTGGGCTCAGTCCACGCCAAGTGCAGGTGTGGTTTCAAAACCGGTACGTCTCCTCGACTTGGGGTGCTGTTGCCTTTCTGTGGGCGTGGGAGGGATGTGGTGTGCTGACTGGTCGCTAGCCGTGCCAAAATCAAGCGCCTGACGGCGGACGATCGCGAACGAATGATGAAGATGAGGGCCGTCCCCGAAGATTTCGACAGCCTAAGCGCACTCCATTCCCCATATGGCGCGGTTCACGGCCTGGGAACACCCCTCACATCACCGGTAGATCTCGGCGGTTCTCCATACGCGGACCACATGATGCGGCCGCTGATGGTGGATGTACGGCGCCACGATGGGGATGATCACCTCTCTCCAACCGGCCTCAGCCCGGCATTTGGAAGCATCGGTTTCAACCCCTCCGCAGGGCTCAGCACACCAGATATTCTATCACCCATCTCGCCAACCTCGACGGACCGGTATGGCTACCCAGGCCATCTCTCCGGCTCCATGAGTGCTGGGCCGCGGACGTCGAACCCATTCGCGCGGCAAACGAGCCTCGATACGGGCATGCAAATGCACAGCCACCACTCTCGGCAACAGATTCGGCCATTACAGCCCCTCCAGCTCCGCGATACCATGACTAGGTCGCGCTCGGATACTCTTCAGTCGCCTCTCCGTTCGAGCATGTCGTGGAAGGGCGATGCAATTGACTACACCACATACCACGGCGGGAACCCGCCCTCTCAGATCGGAAGCCGACAACATGGCCTCTACCCACAGGATCAAGTGAGCGCCAGTTCCGCGGGCGGCTTAGGGCCATACGACTCAAGCCACTATTCCGGTACGTCCTCAAGGTTCCCCCCAGGGGTCTGTTTGTCAAGGTGAAAATGGAGGGTGCCATAGGCTGACCATAACGTACAGGCTCCACAGTCCAATCACCAACTCATTATTCAAGCTTCCAGTCATCCAGCCTCCAGGCGAGCCAGCAGCGGAACTCGCGTCTGAGGGCCGCATCCGCCTCCCTTCCCCTTGGCCTGGATCTCCGAACACAGTTCAGGTCCGCCATCGGACCCGGCAGCTTGCAGACATCCGGTCACTCCCCAGTTCAGAGAACCGCATCGTCGTCACAACTCGGCGGCGTTTCATCCAGCTACACGGGAAGCTTCCCGTCGGCACCCCTCACGGCACCCGTCGACTTTTCCCTGCCCAGGACGTCTGGATACCGAACCTCGACGACCGATTACTCGATGCCCCAGATGAGCGCGCCGATCGCGCCGCCCAACGACTTTTCGCAAGCCTTCCAGGCCAGCATGTCGAGCTCGAGCGCGAGGACGCCCATGAGAGATTCGTTTGGGGGTGGCCCGCTCGGGTTGGGGCAGAGCCAGTCCTCGGGGGATCGCAACGATGAGTACTCAGACCCGCTGGGCATGAAGCGGAAGCGAAGTTTCACCAGCCCGGCGTCTGCCACGACGGCAGGGGCCGGCGCCTATGGCAGCACGGCATAGTGCACAACAACACGACCTTTTTCGAACGAGGCTCGCCCCGAAAGACACCGAAGTGGCTGACGATATTATTGAGCACGGAAAATCTGTTTCTGCATTTCCTCGGATGCAATCTTCAATTCTTACCCTAGGAAGCCGACATCGATACCTGATTTGCTTCCATATTTACTTCACTCGATCGGCTTTTTTTTCGTCAACTCAGCTACCCGCTTCGGTTCGATAGCCCAACAACACCTTATTCACTACGACCATTAGTGCCACATCAGAAGATTGATCACAACTCCAGGCTGGGTCACTCTTGCGAGGCTTTTACCCACTTCGAGACACGGAGCAGGGATATCGGATCAGATGCTACCTTAGCTTTCGGCTATTTGTTTCGTTTCCTTTGTTCCCACGACCGGCATGCGCGATATCACTGGTACTTGTCGACGGGAAGCTCAGTTTTGTTATTTTGAGGAGAGGTGGTGCGATGGTTATAACAATATTTCTACGTTTCTACGACCGGCGAAAGGGATGGAGGAGATATTTTTTATTTGGGTGGATGGGATAGGGAGGTGTCAAGGAAATCGAAAACAAATCAACTCTTCAATGGCGGGGACAGGTTGTTGGTGGGAGTTCGCATTGGGTGGCTTTGGGGTGGTTTGGTTTTGGGGGTGTGGGAGTGTGTTCGTTACTGTCGTCTAAGAACAACAATAGGGGGCAACCGACTGGCTTCGTCTCCTCTCTGTCTACTGCCTTGTACATAGATAGACGAACAACAAGCCATGGGCGTTCAAGACTGATTGATTTTGTAATATTGTCCCCTTTTCCAAAAAATGATCGGAGTGCGGCTTTGCGGACCGAAGTTCCCTGACCTGGTCCCCTCGACCGAGGAGATGCGCCTAGAACGAATCGAACCACGGCTGCCCGGTTACCTTGCATTCAATTCTGGGCCCTCTCAAACCCCAAAATCACTCTTCATTTCCAATGAACTGTGTAGTTCCAGAGAAGATTCAACCTGGCTGAGCAGAAAACTGCCGTGTCTGCAAGGTCAACCATTAGGTTGCAACCGCTTGGAAGGGGGCCAGATCCGGCAGCAAGAAAACACACCGGCCACAGCGGACCACAGCAGACCAGGAGGGCAGTTGTTGACAGAATCTGCCGAGCTGGACTCAGCGTTGCGTTGCCTCAACCAGTAAGGCAGGTAGGATGCGAAGGGGGAAGACGTGATGAGGGACGCGAGATGGGATGACACTCACATTGCATTGCAGCCTTCTCCACACTGGCGTGCAGAATACCATGCAGCAACTGAACGACGTCTCCCATTTGCTGCGGGCATTTAATTGCCGTGCGTCAAAATGGAGAACAGACAGGTACATGGCACCTTGACTGGGCCCCAACCCTGGTTCGAGTCGTCTGGGAAACGGAGCCACGGGTGCATTGCTTTCTTGTCCTCTTTCACCTGCCGTACATAGTACTGCCGACGCACGTACTATGGCATGGAATGCCAGATGCTCTCAAGTGGCCGCCGTCTCCTGGCTGTCGCGCGTCTGGGCGGACTCGAGCCCGGCCGGCTTCGACGGCTTCGGTGGAATATTCGGGCTTGTTGAAATAAGTGTCATGCGGCGTCGCGATTTCTCTGTGGCTGCCCACCGTTCCCGGAACCCGCTGCCGGGGCAGCATCATTTGGTACCGGTCCTGGTTGGCTGGTGCTGGCGACGGCCTCATTTCGGTCAACGTCTGCTCTACCGTCCCGCGCCTTTCAAACATGACCAAAGGATGCAGACCGCAAGCAAGGGCGTGCCCTAAGCCACTCGGAAGATTCACTTACCTACCTCGCGGGAACCATGAAATGCAATAAACCGCTCGGGCAGACCGTAGCCCCCCCATAACACCTAGGGAACCACCAGAGCCGAGCCGGGGGAAGATGGGACCCCGTTACGCCCCCCCTGGCTGGTGCGCTAACGTCAACACTAGGGCAGGGGCCGCAGATCGATAGATACCCCGCCCCAAACCTTAACGGGGCCACAGTTGGCACGGACGTCGTGCCTGGTGCCGAAGGTGGGCGCATGTGGGAGATCTTCGACGGAGCATCTCGAAGGTTTCCCTGTTAGGCAAGTGGTTGTGCAGCCAGCCATCAACCACCAACCACATCGGCCGTCGTTGCAGCCGGCCAGCCGTCCCGTTCGCAAACTGTGGCTGGACGTCATGCCTTCTCCATTCTTTGTCTCCCAGGAACCGACCGCGGTAGTATCGTCTACTTTCCTTGAAACCGCGGGGAAACGATCGGCTGGCTCCCCGCTCCCATTGGCGCCGTCTGGGGAAAGGCTTGGATCGGAAAATAAGACATATTAAAAAACGTGTCTCCGTCATCAACTGCGGAATGGAACGTCCCTGGGGTCTCTGATTGGAAGATCTCTGGAGAAACAGAACGCCAGGGACGACCACCTAGCCTTAGTGATGCAACCGGAGCTGGATAGCGTGTGGTGCTGCTACGTCAATACAGCCTGTTGCCCACCAGCCTGCGCTGGCCCCCCTGGTTGACACCCCCCAAGGGCGAGGGTCAGGACTTGGGCCAAGAGCCGGGACGCGGGGAGGCTTGCTGGCGTCCAAGGGGTTCATGCAAGTGCCGGCTCATCCTGCCCGCTCCGGAATATTCTGCATTCGATCCCTGCGTGGTCATGGGGTGTTGGGTTGAAACCGCTCAGGAATTGGCGAGCGCGGGGAGTTGGGCAAGCATCTGAACAAGGGAATCGGAATCGGACATCCCAGCATCCCGAGTACATGATGGCCATCTGAGACACCGCAATGCCTCTAGCGCGAGCACTTGCCACGTGTGTTTGCGTCTCGTCCACCCCACGCATCGTTCTGCAAGCCAGGAGAATCATCTGCAAGGCGTCGGCCTTGCTGGGGCAACCCCACTGGATTGGTTCATGTTTGCTTGTCTTGGACGTGGCAAGCTGCAGATTTGGTGGCGGATAGGCGATGGGATTGGCGTGTACATCGTGGAGCTGCCCCTCAAAAGAGCATAACAACCCCCCCTACTCTCCCGGGCACAGTATCGACCGGCGGGTGCAGTGACACACCACAAAACGGCAGAGCAACGTCCGTTGTGAGATTCCGAGCGCAAAAACCGGATATCTCCGCGGTTGCGTTACCGGTGCCCAAGCATACGGTAAGGGATGCGATGTTTAAGAGCGAGCCTGTAGGATACAGAGCCGTTCATCCGCCGTCTCCCAGAAGAAAGGTCCCAGCCACATCGCAGCATCTTGGTTCCATACCAACCGGCAGCACCGGTGCGTTTGACCAGCGAGCCAAGCTGCATGATGCAGGCTGCAGTGACACGTCTTGCCAGTAGATCTGACAAATGTCTGCATGGTCGGAAGGGAACCGGATCAGATCCTGGTGGTGGCAGACTTGGCGACCCGTCGATTGTCTTTGGCTGCCTGCTTTTTTCTCCACCGTGAAGGGATACGCTGGCCGGAGTGCAGGGAAACAAGTTGATGGAAATGAGACAGAAGGCTGTCACCTTGCCCATGTCTCAAGCCTATGCGGCGAACGGAGGTGTTGCCCCATGAGAAGGCAAAAGCAAGAGCCCTTCTTGCAACTGTACGGAATACCGCAGCAATACTACCATGCTACAGCAACAAGGCGAAAGCCATGGGCCAGACTGTTCCATGGCTTCTGGGAAACGGCGATGTCGAGCTCTACAAGTACTATGTACGACAACGTTGTACTATGTAGGCTTCAGTCAAAAAGCTCGCTCGGTAGTATGTCTCGTATCGAAACCCCAAGCGAGGACAGCAAGGGAAGACCCTACCCGAATAGGTTTCGCATCTCACAGTCCGCACGCGACGATCCGGAGGGGGGGCTGCAGGAGTGCGGGGCGGCTTGTGCTCGCCGCGTCGCTCATCGGGCCCAACAACGGCAGATCGAACGGGTCCGACTGCCGGAGAAACACCAAGAGCGGTCCATCCAGGGGTCTCGCGTCCTATTTCCCGGGCAGCGAAATGAAGACCCGTTCCACCAGCACACAGCTCCGTCCTGTCTGCCGTTCGGAGTGAGACTCCTCGAGGAAACTAGGAACGATGACAAGGACGACCGCAACGACAAAGGATGGGACGGCAGCGTGCACTGCGCGGAACCGGTTGAAACAAACGGGTCGAAGGGTCTGCGGACTCCCGCGGGATGCCAGGGCCCCTAGATGCTCTCGCGCGTCGCGCTTCTCAAGTTGCCTGCCGTCGAGGGTTGAGTTTGGGTTGGTTGCAACTCTACGGAGGAGGGTGCTGGTGAAAGGGAAGTACTGTGTATGGAATGGACGAGCGGAAAGGAAGAGAACGAGGCTCCGAGGGTAACGAGCCCGGAAGCAGCTGGTGCGGAACCAGGTTGCAGGTTGCAGGTTGCAAGGGGCCTGAAGAGGAGTTGCAGTGCAAACGAAGCAATTGCCAAGTGCCAACGCCTGGTTGTCCTCTTGTGGTCGTGACACGATCTGGGCCCGCATGGGTCGATCACAGCGCGCTGGGCCCTTGAAGGCCCTGTGCCGGCCTGTGGTGCCCCTTGTTGCCTGCCGGCCTCGCACTGACCATTGCGCCGGAGAGGGCAGTCCGCGCCCCGCGCGCGCTAAGCCTGGCTGCCGCTGGAAGCGGTAAGTCGGACGCTTCCAGGTTGTTGACAGGCAGCAAGGGGTCGACCAGTCACCACACACCACCCCTTGCTTCTTTCTACACTACCTCTCTCCACCAGACCGATTTGCAGGACCAACATACCAACCCTCGCAACCTCACCCAACTCCCAGCCGCGGCACTGCATTGCATGCATTCCACCAACGCACACTGCAAGCCTCGGCCGTCAAATACGCGGTACTGTGCATATTCTGCACAAAATACGACGCCATGCCTCTCTCTGTTCTCGGAGAAGCAGGCGAGGCGGTCTCTCGTGACGGGCAGTCGAGGGTGCTTCCTTTTTTCTCCTTCTTCTCCTTTTGCTTTTTCGATTTTCTTTTTCTCCTCGCCGGCCAGGCCCAACAAAACACCCCATCACGTGTGATGCAGCTCAAAGACCTCGAGACTCGCGGAGAGGAGGTGATGTGACATGGGAGCGTCGCCTCGGGTGGTTCGGTGGAACTGTCTCTGTCACAGCCGAACCTTACGTCTGCAACGTCACCGCACAACGACCAAAGGACGGTACCGATGGGCGTCGTGGTGCCTGACCCGCCCCTCGGGGTCATCATCTGGAGCCGAGTCAGCCAGCCAAAGACGCTCGCTGTTCGCTGTTTGCTGTTCAGCTATTCAACACCAGCCCCAGAGGAAACCTGCAGCGAGATGCTGCAGGCCGCCATGCGAGCATCCCGACTCTCGCTTGCTGCAATGCTTTCGTATTCCCCCCTCTGCCCCGTTTTTGCGCCCTCGTCGACACTTCGCCCGCCCCTTCCCGGCTCTCCTGCGCTTCCCCTTGACCCATGACCTGGTTGGGTGGTCTGGTGGTTCGAAATTCAATCTACACATCATTCGGCTAAATTACCTACGTCGTTGTTGGATGGACGCGAGCTGCCTACCCCATGGGACCAGTCCGACACTGACAGCTTCCCCATCTCTTGGCCCTGCCCACGAGAAGACCGAGTGTCCGAAGCGCTGCTGCCCGCTCCCTGATGCCCGCCCATGTCCCCGGTGCCGCTCCTCGCCCGCACTCAATCTATGCCGCGGGCCTGGCATGTCTGGCGTGCGTGCCAGGGGCTGCCGTCACAAGGGGGTGCCAGGAACCAACCGACGTCAAAATCGACCCCGAAGCTGGGCGGCGGGAAAGCTGAATAGCCTCCCTGGAGGCGGGCGAACGGGGCACAGTTGCAAAGGGCATCGGCCGGGGAAAGTCCACCAGTCCAGTCCATCCAGAGGCCGCTCGCCTACGCCGGCTCAATCCATCACGGCATCATTCACAGGCGTCCTAGACTGGACTTGAGAGGAGAGGTGTCGCAATCTCAGTCTGCACGAGCTAATGCATCAAAGGGGTGAGTTTTGACAGCACTAGTGAGTGATGGTTTCGAGCGGCAAGTGATGAGATGCGTCGTCGGTGCTCGCCACCTGCCTTCTTGAGAACACCGGTCTCCGCATCTCGAAGGCTCAGCTCAGCCCAGCCAACGCCGTCCATCACCGGCAAGCTTCCGTTCAGCCGTTGCAAGTTTGCCGCTGGCCATGGCGTTCGACTGCCTCGTCGTGCTGACCCGAGCACCGCGGCAAATGGCTGAATTCGACGGCGCAGACTGCTGCTGGGCCGCTGTGCGGCTGGACATGTTCAACGACGGTCGTCCATATCGTTGCCCTCGCTGATCCAACCAGAAGCCAGTCAGAAGCCCAGTTCTAATCCTCATGGACGACTCAAGGTCTTCGTGCGACCAACAGGGACCAGCTTCTAAGCTTTTCGAAAGGTGACAGACAGGCCCACCAGGCATTGGTCCGCCCAACAAGCATGCCAGCCAGCATTACGGGACTTCTCTCGGCTCCGTCCGTTCGCTCGGGGTTGCCGATTTCCTCAATTATCTTCGTTTTGTGCCTCCGTTTCTCAACCGGAGCCGTGATGCGTGGTGATCGTGCCGCCACGAGCCAGACTCTTTTTCCCAGGACCAGGGTGATCATCTCGGAACAAGACGCCGGCACCGTGCAGAGAGAGGAGTTCAGCCACCCGAGGGCGGGAGCTGGTTCGAGAGACCTCAGGTGCCGTCAACGAGCAGCCAGACCATGGCTCCTCCTCGTCCATCGAAGGGTTGCATTCCGCTCGGCTGGAGATGGTTCGATGGACTGCCAACGCGAGTAGATGTACCAACGACCTACCACGCCTCCCAGGCTTTGCCTAGCCCCCACCCACTGGGGGTCCGGCGTGGCGACGGCGGGGGGTAGTCGCAGTTGCGGTTGCAGCGATGAAGTTTTCCTCCTACAACCACCGGAGTTGGCTCAGGGGAAACATGCCCACTTTATGCCCTTCCAAGGAGGCCCCTTTGACCACGCTTCTCATCAACTCACAATAAGGCCAAGAAGCCGCCTCGGGCTCGTGATGAGGCGCCCGTTCATCTAAGATGATTCCTGTAGATGAAGAACAGCCCAACAGTCCATTTGCATTAATGCGTTTTGATTGTCGGGTGCAAATTAAGCCGGCGTCCATGGTTTTGGTTGGCGAGGCCTAAGGGGGGCGGGTAATCGGCCTGGTGCCCTGTGTATAACCATCGTTGGGCCCAACACGCCCAAGGCAATGACGATAATCACGGTTAGCGGTTGGCGATGTGTCAAGTGATGGCGATCAGCAGTTGCAAAAGAATTTAATGAGATGGCGCGAATTTCTAGGCCGCCGGTGGTGTATACAATATTTATTGACAGCAATTCAAGCACAATGTGTTGGTATTTTGTTGGTGCCCGGCTCGCTTCGTGTCAGGGTCTTGGAAGATGATGCAGAGATTTGACCAGATGAAGCTCGAGATTGTCTCGTATGGTGCGGTCTTTTCGAGAGGAAGTGATGAGGAGGTCGGTGTCTGCTTTTAGTTTGCCTCTCTCCCGAGTTCAGATTCCCATCCTTCTCCTTCTCGTCACCAACAAAGGGCGTGGTGGTTCGTCTGCGGGTTCAGCACGCCAACACCGGCGGCGATCATGAAATGGCTTGCTAGCAAGGTATCGGAGTTGGTAAAAACGGTTGAGAAGCCGCGGGCATCCACTAGTGACGATCGTCCGCACCTCAAGTTTCTCGATAGCGACCACCGAGGCGGGAGAGGTAGATCGATGCGCGTTGCCCCGGTTTCGAGCTGCTTCACACTCGACGACGGGGAAAGACGACAACAATGAGCGGTTATGGGGAACGAACTGACACCTTTGCGGTAGCCCTCCTAAACCACCTTCTACGCACTCTCCTCGCGATGTAGCGTGCTCAACCTCCTCCTCACGCCCCCCGACCGACTCTCCCCAAGCTCCGCCAGCTCCTCCTCACTCGGCTCCTGGACCCTGCCACCCAGCACACCCTCGCCGATCCCGCCGGCTGCCCCTTCCTTCTTCCTCCCCGACCGATCCGCGTCCTCTCCCGACTCATCCTCGGGTGCCTCCAGAAAGACGCCATCTTCTCCGCTCTTCCCTCCAAAAGCACCCCCGACGCTCTCCATCGTAAACGGGCTGGCAGTCGGCTCATCCAGCACCGCCAACTCCTCCGGAGACAGAAACCTGGGCAACAACCCAGCACGGATAGGAATCAACAACAAGATAAACACGGGAAACCCCACGGCGGCCACCGTCTGGGTAATAGCAAACGTGGCACCAAACCCGACCAACTCAACCAGCACAAACACCCACGCAGCCCTGCGACAGCGGCGAAGCGGGTGGCTGGCGGGCGTCAGAGCCTCATCTCGCAAGAGGAACAGCAGCTTGGCGGTAATGCCGTTAGCCTCAAGAGCCTGGAAGCCCATAATGAAGAACAGGCCCGCCAGCACGCCCTGTGGGACCAGGTGCAGGACGGTGAGCAGGGGGCCCGTCATGGCGACGAGGGTCAGCAGGCCCTGGGCGAGGTTGGAGACGCGCTGCTCGACGACGTAGGCGGCGCGGAAGGAGAAGCGCTTCGTGCCGTCGGGGCTGGAGCTATCGCTCGGGTCGGAGGAGTGGACGACCTCGGTAACGCAGAGGGATTCGGTGTGGAAGGGGGCTTGCGGGATGAGGCCGTTGGGGAAAGGCAGGCCGAGGAGGCCGGCGACGCCGGTGGTTAGGCCGAGGAGGAAGAGGTCCCAGTGGAAACCCGCGGGCTTTTTAAGGGGGAATTCGGTGCCTTGGGCAATGAGGGAGGATACTGTGCGTGGGCGGTTAGGGTGGTTATGCTCGGGTGTGATGGAAATGGAAGGACAGGAGCAAGGGAGAAGACACACCATTGTGGTCGAACCAAAAGAGGATCGTCAACAGGAGGGCGAAAGGGATGGCGATGAAGATATCGCCCACCGGGATATCCCAGAAGTGGACTAACCAGCTCCTGTCCGGCACGGTCGGCATGTACGCTATGCCCGTCGGCAGGGTCTCGAGCGAGATCTGCTTCATTTTCCCCATGTGGACGAAGCCCGTGAAGAAGACCACCGTCAAGGGCGTGCCATAGTCCTTGAGGAAGACGCGCACGGGGTGCTTGAACAGGCTGCTCTGGCCCAGTTCGCCGCAGATGTAGGCGATGGCAAAGACGAGCAGAGCCACGACCACGGAAAGATAAAACGGCTCGCCGTCACCCAGAGTCTCGAGGATCTGGATGCCTTTTTGCAGGTAGATGAAAGCGACGTAGAAGCCGAAGATGTCGCAGGGAAAGCGCGTCACGTAGCGCAGCCAGTTGCACGAGTTGGTGACGGCCAGGATCCAGTGGAAGATGAGAGACCATCTGGGTAAGCAGTCAGTGTCACGTCTCAACTACCAGCAGCAGGTTGGGTGTGTGAGTGCCGGACTTACAACCCAATCCAGCACATAAATGCCAGATAGTTGGTGCCGGTAGGCATCATGATATCGTACACGGTGCTTCCAAAACGTGAGTTCAAAGGCCAGAAAAGAGAAATGAATGCTGAAGACATACTAGTTGAACACGGTGATCGGCCCCGTCACGCCCACAATCACCAACGGCTGGCAAGCCAGCACAGAAAACACCACGGCGCCGAGGACCGATGCAAGCAGCACCTCGTTGACGCCGTACTGCATGCCCGTCTTGTTGAACATGTCGAGCGAGAAGGCCAGTGCAGGAAGGATGCTAAACGACACCAAAAGAGAGTTGTCAGCCCAGGCCAAAACTCGCCAAGGAAAGGGAGAAGGAAAGGTGTGAAACTGACTTGGCGAAAAACATGTACACCGTCGCGGGGACAACTCTATAGTTCCACGCATCGGTCCAGTCGCTGAGATAGTAAGGGGCCCTCTTCCGGATGTCGTTCACCATGCCCCGGAAAAGGTGGATCTTCCACCAGGGATCGTGGGCCGGACCATTCCCGGTCCGTTCCGGCGCCGTGCGAGCCCCGGGCTCAGATCCGGGGCCAGAGCCGAAGCCGGTGTCATGGCCGGGGTGGCGATGCTCCCCGGAACGTGGCGAGCGCACCCAATCGCGGATTCG
>FTIZ01032406.1_pt1 | contig 13405 bp, 13 predicted proteins | sample 1658381 | NCBI WGS metagenome assembly FTIZ01 (sample SAMEA3914822, study PRJEB12502) | metagenome | biome: forest; material: soil | place: USA | collected 2012-03-12 | depth 0.1 m
GATTCAGACTCGGAGGATGAGGAGGAGGGGGGTGAGGAGGGGTCTGGGTCTTCCCCGCTGGGCCGGGTGGGTGTCGTGGGGAGAGTGAGGGGGTGGAGGAGAGGCAGGCGGAGGAGAGATGCCGTTGCTGCGGTTGCGGTGGCGGTGGCAATTGCACGCGTGCTGAGGGGGTTGAGCAGCATGGGAGAGGCGGCGTTTGCGGCGGTTTGGATGGCTGTGTTGCTGGTGGAGAGTGTCGTGGCGATGGCTGCTCGGGGCGCGGTGGTTGCTGTTGAGGTGGTGTGTGCGGTGTTGGATTGGGTGGGGGCGGACTATTAGTGGGATCTGCTCACTCACATGTTGGATGTTATGAAGGTGCTGTTGCGGGGTTGCCGAGCGCTGCTGTTAGTCCTCTCTCGAGCGTGGAGAGATATCATCATCCTTGGATTTGTAGGGCTGTGATTCATGTGTAGCACTAGCTGTTGGCTAAAGTAGGAGCGTCGAGGATGGACTACATGAACGTTGACACATGGCTCGGCTTTTTGTGAATCACTGGACGGAGACGATGTCAAACAGTTCACAGTCATGTCCCTGAAGAGTGTAGGCTGTGGAATCGGAACGTCTAGCATTGGCCTAATGAGGATCCTGGAGCTTCTAACGACGCCAATAGGGGTTTCCGGAGCCCGGGCTACGCCAACCAGTGGGACTTTTCTTGTGTACTTGGCGAGATATATAGAACCAGCCCAAACACGCACATCCTCCCTTGTTGGTAGCGAATCTCGAAGGACCGTCGCCCTGGATTTTCAGCGTCTTTCTTTCAATTTGCATGCAGCCTTGCCTTTTTCTTCCACCCCAGCCTTGCCTTTTTCTTCCACCCCAGCCTTGCCTTTTTCTTCCACCCCAGCCTAGTATGCCTGAGCCTCCTCTGGTTCTTGAAGCTCTAGACCTCCGTCTATGGAACTGCCTCGGGGGCGTTGCTTTGGGCGAACAAGAGAAAGCGCCCTGTTGCTGTGGACGGTGGTTAAACGTTTGTCTTAACTTGTACCAATCCTTGTGTTCGGATGCAGTTCTTGGCTCGGTCATGTGGGCCTGTAATCAACCGTGTATTCGTCCTATGTCGAAATGGACGTTCATGGTATCTCTGTCCATGTCGTCAACACAATGTGCCATCCACTGAGCTCGCGATGCATATTCACGTGTCTCGGTGAAGCCCGCGAGCCGAAGTGACTGCCTAATCCGGGAGTTCCGATCCGTGTAGGGTGCCATCGACGCCGGGCTCCAAGCAGATACGGGACGTTGAACCCCCCTGCATTTCGCATTGCCGTCGCCAATGGCATAGAATTCACCAAGCACGAGCTACCTTGAATCTCTCAAAACACACACCGAATCGCCAGCCAAGAGCTTACCGAGAGTCGCATTGAAGTGATGCGATACAATGGGTCAAAGCTAAACGCTATACTAATTATGTAGAGGTAGTAAGTGTATATATCTCGGCGACTCGGCTCCATGAGTTTGAATGCTTCCCAAGCCCCCTACTCCCCAAGTCATTTATTGCCTCTTTGCAAACCGATCGTAATATGGCCGTGTTCTCTTCCTTCGTCCCCTTTGCCATCGCTGCTGGCATTATTTGTTGTCAGGGGAGCCTCGCGGCGCAAGGCCTTCGGAATCCGAGTGTCTTCACCAAGTCCGGCCGTGCCGCCAATCACACAGCCCTCCACCCTGTGCTGAACCAGGACGCCGATACCACAAATTTGGGCAACCTTGTCCCGGCGAGGAATGTGTCCCTCAACTGGGGCACGCAGGGCAACAGCATTGTAAACGTCTCCCTCGAGATGGTCCATCCGACCGTGCTGCTCGAAGAGGTTGACGACATCTCATCCGTCGACTGCGAGGCTGTCTCCGTGTCTATCGCTTTCAATAGCACCAATGCCTTCAACAAGGCGCTGGCCAACTGGCCCCGTGACGGCAACTTCATCCTGGTAACAAACCATCTAGGTGACTGTGACACAGACAACGAGCGGGGCTTCTATTCGGTCCAGACCGTGACATCAGACAAAGATACTCTGACAGTCGTCGCGAACGCTGAGAAGTCGGATGTTAACAACATTGCTGGTCTGTGAACTCCTAGGTCATTGTGAAGTGGCATTTGCCGGCACAGATTTGCTGAGTAACTTATGGATGCCTAGCTGCCTTGGAGATCACTTTCTCCGCCATTCCAGTTCCGCAGTCGAAGAGGGCCATCACCCTCGACTCTTCCGGGCTCACCATCTCCAACTCGTTCTCCCTCCCGGAAGCCACATCTCTGTACACCTATGACCCATACGTCTCCGTCGTGGCGGACAAGGCCACTCTCGCTGCCAGCATCACCCTCTCTGGCAAGTTGAGCTACTCCATCATCGACGCCCAGTTGCACGAGCTCTCTTTCGACATTGACGCCTCCACCTCAGCCGACCTGGGTCTCACCGTTAACGCGAAGGCACCGTACAACACTACCTTTGCATACGAGCCGTCGCCGCTCACCTACAGCATCGTTAACGTTCCGGGTATTGTCTCGCTCGGCCCGGCACTTGGTTTTGCTATTGGGGCCGACCTGGCCGTCTCTGCCGCAGTGGCCGTGACGGCGGGTCTGGGCGTCAAGATCGCCGCTGGCAACGCTCACCTCGACTTCCTCAATAGTTCGCGGTCCTCCGCAACCGGGTGGGAGCCCACCTTCACCGCCACCGCCAACATCACCGAGAAAGCCGTCGCGTCCGTAGACCCCTTTGCCGAAGTGACGGTCGAGCTCGAGTTTAAACTGCTTGGGGGCCTGCTGGATCTCAGTGGCGGCGTGACGGCGCAGCCGAGGTTCAACAACGACTTCACCCTGACGGCGACCCAGGCCCTTGAAGGAACAACGAATGGGTCGACGGGGTCGGAGTCGGCGACGCAGCCAAGCGCCGGCGGGGACCAGTGCGTCCAGGGCCTCGCGATCAAGTCCGAGTTTGAGTTCAGCGTCATCGCCTTTGTAACGCAGTGGTGGCATGACACAGTGTACCACGTCACGGTGCCGGTTGCTGAGGAATGCTACACTTGGCTCTAAGTGCCCTCAAGGTTGTTCGAAGTGACAATACCCGGCAACCAAAGTTGCTCGCCGGCCGCAACCGCAGTTTGTGGACTTGATGAGCACATGCAAATGAACAACATGCTATTTTCATTCCAGCTTTTGTCGGAGCTTTCTGCCATGCGCTGGGCTCCTCGTACCACCGTGTTGATGCAGCCGAGCCCCGACGTTCCGATTACCTAGGTACCTACCTACCTAGGTGGTTCCGTTGATTTGATAGACTGTGTCAAAGGATCACAGTACTGAAGCTGAAGAGTGCAAACTGTGGAATTGGAGTATCTAGCAATATCTGAATTCGGGGGTGGACCAGGATCCTGGAGCTTCCCACGATACCAATTCTGCACCTCCTTGCGAAGAGCAAGGGATATCAGCAAAGAGAGAAACTTCCGGAGTAGACCGGCACTGTTTAAGTCTGGCAGGTCCCTCCGACTGCTCCTTTCTTTCGCCTTTCTCCTCTTCTCTTTCTTTGCTATTTGCTTCTGCTTTCCCTCAGTTCGCGCTCCTGTCGTCGGCAGGTCCCATGTTGATCTCTTATGGAAATCCTCAACCCGAAGCGAGGTACCTATATCCTCACATTGCTACTAGTCTGATACCATTTCCGAGGAAGATCTTGACGGTGGTCTCGCTCTTTTCATCCATGGATGCCTCTCAGGGCCGTCCAGATGGCACTGCACTCTCGAATACCATGTAAAATAGAACAATAGTCCAAATGAAGAAAAGTACAAACGCAGTGCCAAAAAATATCTCCCATGTTGTCGTTCACGGCCGACGGCTAGAATTCGAGACATACTTATATAACTCAAGAACCACCCCTACTAACTCCCACCCGATTACGGCACCAATGAACATTAAGGTCTCCATGAAGAGGAGCCTTACAAGTCCTGATAATATTTCCATGGGCCAGGAGACAAGGGTTGAGATTGCAGCATTGAAGACGACTGCCAGGGTATTTGAAATGGGATCCATGAGGCGTAACCGGGTCAGATACTGCGTCGCTAACGTTGCCAGCCATAGAGCGAGGCGGTTCTCGACAGTGTAAACCAGCATCACGTTGACGAAAGTGGCCAGCAAGGTCTTGAACCAGTACCGTGGCGTGAAGAACCAGAGGTTCCAGGCCAGCAGCACGCCGGTGCACACGCTCAGCGTGAAGACCCAAGTTTCATAGAGCAGATGCAGGATGAACTGGCGCAGAAATGCTGGCCCAACCAGTGCTTCAGACTGGCCGTTCTCGCGGCTTTTTGCATCCCAGTGGTGACGAAGGAATCTATTCCAAATTCTCGGAGCAAAGCCTGGGGGTGGAGGCAGAATACCATCTCTGGCTGTGTCGCAGCTCCCATGCACTTCGAGATGCTGGCACTGCGGTTAGAGTTGCGCCGGAGGGCTGGGCACTCGGCCGGGACACACCTGTTCGCAGTACTCCCGGTAATCTTTGTCATTAGCCCAATCAGCCGCTTTGCGTGACCTCCTGCCATCGTCTGCGCTGCTCAACGCGGGGCGAAGGGCCACGACGGCGAGGATGAGCGTGAGCAGGACGACGGTCTTGTCAATAGCATCCCATGTGGTGCGGAGATATTTCCAGTGTTTCGCCAGTCTCGAGTTGACTTGCCGTGGGGCAATCGGTGGGTTGGCAGCTGGGGGAGGAGGTTGTTGCGTTGCTGCGGTTTGGTTGATTGCCGCAGCAGCCGCCTGGTTCTGGTGGGCTGTTGCGATTGCAATGGCCGTCCCGCCTGGTGCGAGATTCTGTAAAGAGATACCTTGCGGCGTGGTGGACATAATAATTAATTATAACTTGGTGCTGGGATGATCTTGGTGTGCTGGAAATGATCGCTGGCGCTGGGACTAATGAAGCTGAAATTGAGGAGACGATGCTCAAAGCCTCAAACACAAATCGGAAGAGAACATGGCACGTGACACTTCCGCACACCACTCAGCCGTCGGGTTGGGGGACTGGATGGAGGCCTCTGGTGAGCTGAGAACCTGTCTTCTCTGCCCAACATGTAATGGCCGTGAACCAACATCTCATCTCGATATCCGGGCAGGTGACGGAACGGCTCTCAGGGGCAACGCGACTGAAAGCAGTGGAGCGTGAGAGGTTTGCATCGGATGCAATTCAAAGTTCAGCTATATGGAACGGGCAAACTTGAGCAAGGGAGTGAAGCTCTGGTCAAGGTGGGATTTGAGGATGTTGACAACGTAGGTCAGAATTTGCCAAAATGGATCGTTCGGAGGCGTTTGGTCAACTCGAAGTCTCATGAGCTGATGACCTAATACCACGAAAGAGCCAATATCTGGGCAATACTTAGCGTCTACCCGGAGCTAATTAGGTGCCTATCTATAAACGCTGCTTGGTCCGCGCGGTGGTGGAGGGTTGGGAACCGTCTTTCGAAGTATCCTGATTTCCCAGTCCGTCAATACCAAGGCCCTCTCAATGCACTCTCTATCGTGACCCGCCATGTCATTTTTCACTGCCTCCGAAAACGCCTCGAATACCTCATCCATGCCAGCTCGGTAGTTGACCTTGATCCGTCCAGTCGGTATTGTCGACAAGCCCAAGAGTGCGTAGACGTGATCACTTCGGTCGGCGCAAAGATTGTCTCGATATGCATCCACCAGGTACATCAGCGACTGTGACTGGTAGGTGACTCCAGCTTTACTCAGAGTCTTCCAAAACTCGGACACCCCAGTCTTGAACTGGGAAGAGGCGCGGTCTGTTCGGCAACCCAGGAGTCTTCGTAGTCCCCACATCTCGGTTTCTTCTTCTGAGAGGTCCGGCGGTGGGTATCGGAACTTTGTGAAGCCTCCGCCTGCTTTACACCACCGATCCTGCGCCTTGGTAAACGCTTTCATGTGATCCATACGCACTTGCGTCAAGACCACGTTAACGACTGGCGCTATTGTGGTGACGCAGACCGGGCCCTGAAGCTTGAACCCGTCGTAGACCGAAGCGACGATGGAAGTGTTGGGCCCACCCAGGAAAGCCTCTTGGATGATCCACTTCCGTGACCAGTATGGATTCTGGAGCAGTCTGATCAGGCCCCGTTGGGCGCGCTGGGATAGGCAGGAGGTATAGTGTTGATATGTGCCTTTGTCTTCGTAGGCTTTGGCCAGCTGTCGGATATTGTGCTGCCGAATCTTGAGGTCGAATGGACTTTCGCCCCTTTGAGGATCGGTGACACCATTGTAGCTGTGCTCCTTGCCTGCCATCCTGACAGCATCCTCAACTTCCTTCAGTGCGAAGGTTTCATCGCCATCCAACTTGCCAAGCCAGATCAGCACGCTGCTGGCCAGCGAGTAGATCTCACCCATCTTCGCCACCTGTTCATTCTTTTCGGACAAATCACCTTGGTTGATGGACAGTGCGTCGATCCAGATGTGCTTCGTCCATCCGGAGTCTCGGGCATGGAGGAGGAAGTCGAAAAGATTTTGGCCGACATCAACGAGCGTGCCATTGAGCGTGATCTTTCGCGGCTGCGTACCATCTCCCCATCGGTAGCTCAGCGCGGAAAAGGCGCGATAACCTGTTCCGTTGATAAGGTCGATTTCTTGGAGGGAACAGATCAGCGGGCCATCGTCGTATTCTGCGAGATCGATGTTGACGACTCGGATACAGCCGGGAGCTGAGAGTGGGGAGTAGATGCTGCACATGGCGTCTTGGTGCGTTCCTGATCAGGGTCGACAGCTTGTATTCTAGATCAGCGTTTGAGTTTGAACGATGGTCGTCCTCAAGTGCCTCTGTTCTCAGGTTGAAAAACGCGCCGTGTAGGAACTGCGTGATGAAAGGCAGAAGTGATGGTATTCCTATGGATGTTTTGTCTGGTGAAAACGAGGAAAGGTTGTGGTGGGTGGTGGGCCGATTGCAAAGCAGAGAGTTGAGGTGTACCTAGATATAAGATAGGGGTAAGACATATAAGGGCCACACAGCCCAGCTGAAAGCCTGAAACGGAGGCAGCAACCCCGCATCGCAAGCCACATCAACGCGTTCACCAATCAGATAAGTCAATGAGGGGGACGTTGCCGCGTGAGGAATACCCGACTCTCAGCCCACGACCTGGTCACGCCGTGCAGCCGCTCATCTGATGGGGTGGTGGTTCCGCCAGCATAATATACCGTTCCCGGCCTGGGTGACCGAGACAACATCAATTCAGCGTCCTGCGTCCGTCCGCGCAGCGTGCTGTGTTCATCAACAACTCATTCTCCATCTTCAGTCTCCAACACGACCTTTGCCGATTCCACCATGTCCTTAGTGGCACGAAAATGGCTTTCTTTCTATCTCGCTTCCCTGCCTGGCTCAGAGATCCAATCCTACATCACCACTTATGAGTACGGCCGGCTTCTACCAGGCACTCGGTCATTCCGAGTTTTCCATCTTTTCCCACAGCAAGCTGGCGATCTCGCACAACGAGATGACCTCTCCGGAGTCTTGCGCGGCCGCATCGAGCTCGTGAACCTCGACGACCCCAACGGACACTGTTACAACGCCCTTTCATACTGCTGGGAAGGCTCCATAGAACCAAGCCCATACCTCGATCAGAGGAAGGACAGAATCATCATCGAAGCGCTAGACGGGAGCACAAGCCAGGTCGCCATATCTCCAGCACTATCCACTGCTCTACGTTACCTCCGGGCGCAAGGCCAATCACTGCCGCTCTTTGTGGACCAAATATGCATCAACCAGGCAGACGACGCGGAGAAGAGCCACCAGATCAATCTCATGGGCGACATCTATCGCAGCTGCGAGTGCGTGTTGGCGTGGCTCGACGTGGCCACCAAACACACCGATGCCCTCTTTCACTTTCTTCCCCGGATATCAGACAACGAATTCCTTCGTCAGCTTAGCAGAAATCTCCCACGATCTTCCGACATTATCAGGGCGGCAATGGAGCGGCGTAGCGACTTCAGCGACGATGCGACACTAGGGCAGGACGTTGCAGACATGATCAACTTGACCCGAGACCACTGGGGTTGCTTCCCTCGCCGTGGATTCCTGGATATTTGTCTGCGGCGATGGTTCCGTCGCATATGGATTGTACAGGAAGCCTGTCTGGGCCGCAAGATGGTGTTTGTCTGCGGCAGGCAAAGTTGCTCGGTGGAAGCGCTGGAGGTTGCAAACGAGTTCAACAAGCTGGCATCCGATGTCATGCACTTGGAAGGTGCGCGGAACCCGTTGCACCATCTTCCAGCAAAATGGGACAGGGAGGCAATGCACCTCTCTCACATGAGTAGTGTAGTCGTGTTTCGTATCTTCCAGGAACGAGCTGCTGCTCTAGGGCCGTCAGGGGACGACCGAGGAGAAAATATGCGCCGGGGGCTCTTGAACATTGTCAACCGCTTCAATGTCGATGTCATGGCATACGGCCCGTGGGTGCGACTGGGATCTTCGAACCCCAAGGACTACATCTACGCTTTCAAGGGCCTTGTTACTGCCGGTGATACTGTCTCTGAGCAACTACCAGGTTACGATCGACCCGCCGCCGCGATCTTTACGGGGTTTACCCACAGCTGTTTGGGCAACTCCACTGAGCTTCCACCAATCGACACCTTGCTGCTCTCTCGCACGGAGACCAAGAAAGTGGAGGGACTCCCAACATGGGTACCAGACTGGTCCACCTATCTCGGCATCCCGCACGGATACGCGGTTGGATATTTCCCTCTGTTCAACGCAGGAGGCGGATTGCGCGAGCCATATACCCCTGCCGAAGTTGAAGTGACAACGCCTGGAATCTTGAGGGTCAAAGCCGTTCTCCTCTGCAAAGTCGACGGGGTGGGCACGCGCTTTATGGAACTTTCCTCCCGCCGGCTAGGCCACCAGCTCACACCCCCGAGGATCATGCCTCGGAGCATCTTCGACGCCATCTGCGAGATTCAGCAGATGTGTGAGTGGGCGGCGAATCGCCCCAACTCTGCTAGCATTCCCTCGACAGCCGGCCTGGAGGAGGCGGTTTGGCTCACAACCACTGGCGGCCACGGGCTGACCCAAACGACGGAGCGGACTCTTCTGGGGCGACCGACTGAGGATGGACGGCCACTTCTTGGCTACCTCTGGGACTTTCATCAACTGCAGATGGACGTGCTTACGGCCATCATGAAGACGCGACGGGGGAGGCTGGCGTCGATTGGGGATACGTGGACGGCGAATACGCGACAGAGTGCTCCGAGCGGCGTGTGGTTTCTCTCAAGACTTCTAGCCTCTTTCGAGTACTGGAGAATCAGGCTGGTCGTTGAAAGCTTGCATCTGTACCGGCTGTGGAAATACGCCTGCGGACTGCCGTATGTGCTGTTAAGGAGGGAATCCGAGGATACGATGTATCCTGCCGTTTTTGGTGTGCAGATGCCCGAGATTAGCATGTTGAAGTTTGTACTTGAGCGCCATGTCCGCAGAAAATGTTTTGTCTCGGATGCTGGACACGTTGGCCTTGGACCAGTAGAGATGCAACTGGGGGATGCGGTGGTGGTGCCTTTGGGGGCGACGGCGCCGTTCATCTTGAGACCGGGGGCAGCGGATACGGAGCCCTGGACATATGTTGGCGAGGCATATTGTCATAGATTTATGGACGGAGAGGCTTTGGCGGATGGGAACGGCTTAGAGGTAAGGCAGTTTGAGATCAGGTAGGTACTTAAGGTATCTTCCTTCTCTCCAGATCTATTAGAGAGGTATGGAACTTACAGGGCAGCATGGCACCGTGATTCGGGGGTGATTAGAATCGGTATAGGGAGTATGGTTTGGCAGATCCCCATTACAGTTTGGATTTGCGGAATACATGGACAAGTCTAGACATAGTTCATCATCAAGTCAACTGGACTGTGGCACTAATACCGACATATAAGGCTGCATCCACGCTTTGTACATCGCTCTGGGATTGTAGCTGTTGTCTCAACACACCACCCACGCCGCACTCCCAACCAGTCACTTCAACGCACTACAACTCACGTAATCTCCGGCCAAACAAGCCCATTTTTGACTACAGTATTATCAGTCCAAGGCGGTGTATTCGGAGCAAAATTTGCTAGATCCTTGATAAATACAACCGGGGGCTCGTCTGTACGGATCATTTCCCTCGAGTTCGGCATCCCAAGCGGACGACCCCCACCCCCCGGCCGCATAGCGAGGGAGCGGGATAACCAACGCAACTAACCATCAAATGAGAATGCTTTTATCAATATAGCCCTGGAATGAGCGACCACCGGGTCGTTGTCTTGTACAGACGCCACTGCTCGCCATACTGCCAGAAAACCGAGGTGTTAGCACTGGTTCCATCATTCTCAATCGCAGTCGGCATCCGACTTACACGCTTGGAGCAATAGCCATCCAGCACCGGGACTCCCCTCGTGGCAAAGTCTCTGAAGAAGAACCCAAACACCAACGCGCCCCAGATAGGACCACCAGCGGCAAGGGCGTAACCGGACCGCCATACGGTATAAGCACCATAGTTGATGTGCCTCGCGATGCTAAACAACCCGCCAGTAAAGACCTTGCCCTTGTTCTCAGGCCGTGACTTGAAAGAATGGCGCTGCGCCTCCGAGACTGCTTCGACCGCAAGACCACCAACGCACATCGCGGTCCCGATCAGAAATGTCGGCGACAAAGTGTTTGGGTCGGGCTGGGAAGAGGAGATGATGCCAAGCTGAGACAGCACGGCGCCTGCAACGGAAGGGAGCAGCGGCGCGAGCAGGGGTGCGATGGTGGACGCAATGCTGTTCAGGGAGTTGAAGATGGAGTTGAAGAGCGAGATCCCAACCGCGCTCCCCGCACTCATCTCGTTCTCGGTGATGAAGATGGCCCAGAAACTCTGCTTCAGCCAGCTGCCAGCTGCAAAGCCCAACAGAAGGCGCGGTCGCAGTGGGAGTGCTGAAACACCGGCCCAGAGGCCCGCCGAGGACCCGACGGATAGGGGAGCTGGGAGAGTCGGGATGCCCAGGAGTTGCAACAACGGATTGGCGGCATGGTGGGCGAGAAGAGTGTACTGCAAAGCGATGTCGGCGCCGCGCAGACCGACGAACAGAGCGTGTCCGCCCGGTGAAGGCCGCTTTACCCTTGAGACATTGTCGCGCAGGCTGGGTTCTGGCGCAGAGGAGGAGGCCATGGTTTCTGTCTGCAGGAATATACCTAGCTAGGTACTTGAAGTTGAAGGACTCAAGTCTCAACGGAACGTCTTGCAGCAGATCGGTGGTCGGTGGTTGGTGGTTGACTTAGCCGAACCCCCGAACATCAATACCTAGGTAATTGATCACGGTCCACCTTTTCTTTGTCAGCGAGCGACTTGAAGGAGCGAGAGGAGCAAATGCACGAGACTTGTGAGACCAATCATGACAACTGTTCATCCTGCGGTGGAAATCTGGACCAGTGACCTGTTAGATTCGAGTTTCCGGACAAAGCAAGCTGACATTAGCATGACAGTGGCATGACGTAAACTTCGACCCTTTTGGGAAGTTTTGCGTTTGTCTCGTTTGGAGATGAGTAAGGCACCTCGAGGGCACCTAACGCAGCCAAGTGTTGTTTATTCTCGTATCAAAGATCAAGTATTTATGGGCATGACTTCCTCGAGTAAATTTCTGGCCTGTCACTCAATTCAGGTCGAAACACCAGCACAGCAATCATGTCTAAACTCATCACCGTCTTCGGTGCCACTGGCAATCAGGGTGGCTCCGTGATCAAGCACATTCTAGCCGACCCTGTCCTGTCCAAGGCGTTCAAGATTCGCGGCATCACCAGAGATACCTCAAAGCCAGCCGCTCAGGCTTTGGCCCAGAAGGGCGTTGAACTGAAGACTGTATGTTTTGAGTTTTGAGGGAGTGATCGCGATGCTGACGTCTTTACTCTAGGCCGATCTGAGCTCCAAGTCTTCGGTCGTCGAGGCCGTTACCGGAGCGCACACTGTATTCCTCGTCACAAACTACTGGGAGTCAAAGAGTGCGGACACGGAGCTTGCCCAGGGCAAAAACGTCGCAGATGCGGCCAAGGAGTCTGGGGTCTCGCACCTCATCTTCTCCTCCCTGCTCAACGTCACCGAGACATCCGGAGGGAGACTGACCCATGTCCCACACTTTGACGCCAAGGCCGAGATCGAAAAGTACATCAAGTCGACCGGTGTCCCGTCTACCTTTGTCCTTCCAGGATACTTCATGTCGAATTATCTTTCCATGTTCCGTAAGGGCGACGACGGGTCTTACACGCTCGCGTACCCTGTCAGCTCGCAGGCCAAGTTCCCGCTTCTCGATGCCGCAGATGATATTGGTAAGCACACAGAGCAAAGCGGCCCGACGTCTTTGTGAACACTTCATCTAACGAGGCATTCTCACAACAGGCAAATTCGTCAAGGCCGCCATCAAAAACGCGGCGGCTCTCAATGGCAAGCGGATCCTCGCTGCGACGGACTATTACACGCCCGAACGCATTCTTGCCGAGTTCGAGGAAGTTACCGGGAAGAAGGCCACATATGTGCAGCTCTCGCCAGAGCAGTACAAGTCGGCTTTCCCTCCTGCCATGGCCGAGGAGATGTTGGAAAACCACCTGTTCATCGAGAATCCAGGATACTACAACGGGGCGAGCCTGAAGGAGAGTCTTGATCTTTTGGAGGAGAAGCCAACGACGTGGAAAGAGTTTCTCAAGAAGAACGGCGCATTCCAGTGATCATTCCACGGATGGAATGGGGGATCATGCAGCTACAAACTTGGACAGACAATCGAGGCTCAGTGATGGCAGGAATCATGTGAAACGCTCGTAATGGAAGTCAAGCCCATACACTAGAACGATGTTATGGGGAGGGGGTCTTGTGCACGCTTCCGCTATGATCATGCCTACGAGGCAGTAATCACGATGTAGGTATCGGCACTCAACCGCACCGCTTAGATGCTTCCTTGTACATGTCAGGGTCCTCCGGTACCTCGGATTGCAGGTTTCAGCTTTGGCTTTTACCTTTGCTGCTCGGGGTCACGCGAGTAGTAGGTAAGGGGAAAGCGAGTGCTCACCCCGGGCCCGCCTAACCCGCCCGTATGGGCGGGGTGAGCCAGAGCCTTGAGCAAGAGTGCAATGCTCCGTTCGGAAGTGAGACTCTCCTGACAAAAAGAGAATTTCAGACCGTCCAAGACAGCAGAAACGACAAAAGCGTAAGTGTGGAAACAGGGCTCAATCGGGGATCGAACCCGAGACCTCGCACATCTTCGCCTGTTGGACAGGCTGGGTTATCCACCCGAAGCGCGAATCATACCACTAGACCATTGAGCCGAATCCGTTGATGAACGCCGCGAGCGAAAACCGCCCACATCAAGGGCATCCGACAACCCAGATCTCCATGTCGTCGTCGCTGGGACTGTTGACGAGGGGCTGCT
>FTIZ01003317.1_pt2 | contig 13310 bp, 9 predicted proteins | sample 1658381 | NCBI WGS metagenome assembly FTIZ01 (sample SAMEA3914822, study PRJEB12502) | metagenome | biome: forest; material: soil | place: USA | collected 2012-03-12 | depth 0.1 m
CAGCTGCGCACCATGACTCCGGAAGAGGCGGAGAAGAAGCGCGCTCAGGAAGCCGAGGCCGCGTGAGGCAGTAGACGGCGCGTGAGGGCGTCCCGTGAGATGGCCGAACAGCCTGAAATATGATACCCCCTGGGTTGGAGGAAGCGAGATCGTGCGAGATCGTGCAAGCTGCGGCGATGTATTGTGATTGACTCGTACTATGTACACTGCTCCTCGGCCACTAGTACGCGTGCTGCATAGCGCAATGCACGGCCCGCATTCGGCCCGCTGGTGTTTTGCATCAGATCAGGTACATACAGCCTGCGACCGTTTCGTTCCACCATTGCGCATGTTCCTCGTTACAGGGCTCATTCCATTCCCAAACCATGCCGATACAGCATGGTTCCGCCCCTACATTTATTCTGGTGTAGGCCCTTCAGGCGCAGAGCTTTGCGTCTTTTTTTGGATCAAATACTTCCTGAAAAAGAGACCTCGCTGGGCTCGCGTTTCCGCGTCATTTCCCGTCCTCTTCGGCCGCTTGAATTCTGCACCAGGTTCTCCTGCCGACGACCCGGCAGAAGCTCGCGGCGCAATCCTGCGCTTGAGCGTTGCCTCTGGTATGCTCTCAGGGTTGCTGATCTGAGAAAGTGAGGTGCTCGGAAAGGTGCTCGCCACAGACAACGCGGCCGTGGTGACCCGTTGTTTCTTGAGTGGTGTCTTGACGACTCGCAACGACGGATCAATCTGAGTCCGCCAAGCCGCAGGGCTGGTAGCATTGGTGCCTATCATCGTCTCTAATTTGCCGGTCTCTGCGCCGGGCTGGAGAGCTGAAGCGGGCCCGAAAAAATCAATGTCATTTTCTAGCCGGGAAACTGTCCCTCGCGCTTCTTGCATGGGGATTGTTCCCTCAGCCACCAGGGCCATATTTGTAGACATCTCGGCTTTGTGAATCGCTAGGCCAGGACTCGCGGACAAAACGTCACTCACAAGACCGTTGTGCTGCGGAGCGTGGGCCGTCTCCGTTCCGATGGGCGACCGGCTAGCGATTGGCTTCTCCCCTCTCGCTGTATCTGGCGTCTGCCGCTTTGCTCGAGGTTTGGCTTGGTCGGCCTTGGATTTTGTGAGATTTTGTTGTATGACACGCATTTTCTCGGAATACTGGCGAGGGACATCTCGGATGTTGTCTTTGGTGAGGATGCCCTTGACGAAGAGGGGCCTTGATACGTTCTCGTTGTACCAATGTATCGCCGGAAGAGCAGGCTGCTTCTGGTCCGTGGTGCTGATGTAATCGAAGTAATCCCCTGAAAAGACACGAATAAAGTCGTCGTACAGAAACTCGGGGAGAGCCTTGTCTTTCTGAAGCTGCAGGAGACAAAGAGTGCCTCGGAGAAAGTCGTTCACGCTTCCTTGATAGTCGGGGTAGGCGACTGTGAAGGCAGTGAACGGAACTTGGGATGGCGGTCCGTTCGGTGGGAGGTTGTCAATGGAATTGCTATCCTCTATGGATAGTGTTACCGGCGATGTTTCCGTCGTGTGGTGCACCTCCACCGTAGGAAGACGGGGTGATGAGCTCACTACTGGGCTCGATGACCGAGGCAAAGGCGCTGCCCTTACGCTGGGAAGCGCTCGCCGGGGAGGGTTTCCATGATCAATGGGATCGGAGGCGGCGAACGTGGCGGCAACGGATTTCATAACTCGACGACGTTTAGGCTTTGGCGCTGGGACGGGGCTGGTTTGTTCAGCAAGAGTACATGGAATGATCTGGGCCGAGGGCGGCGTCGGTTCGAGTAAAGCCACGGGCCCTCGTTTCCAAGGCTCTGGGGCGTCGGTGAGAGCTCCCGGGACTTCAAGTTCCAATCCCAGCTCAGATGTGACGCTGCTGCTGGGGGGGAAGTCGGTGAACGCCTTCCGGGACACGGGTCTGCCTGTAGTGCGGACACCACGTTGTTCCGGTGAACCTCGACCTTGGGTACCCTCAGCTGTGACCAACTCTTCCTGCTGGTAGGGTCCACGAAGATGCGCCGAAGGTGATGGCGGCCATGACATGGGGGTGTCGGAATCGGAAGGCCCTTCTGCCTCATGATCAACATCCCCTGTACCGACCCTCGTTTGGCGGAATTCGGCGTGGGCAGCGGTGCTCCGGGCTGGAGAGGAAGATTGTGGCGAGAGCGCCTCCTCAGCCGCCTGGACGGAAGATGCTGACTTGGGGCGCGACCTGGGTTGCGTGATATGGTGTGCCCTTAAACCTTCCAGAACCCTGTGGGGCACATTGGGAATGCCGCCAGCAGACCAAGCATCCGGGCGATCTAGTAGCTTCTGTTGGTCTGATGGGATCTGGACATATCTGCGGGGAACTCTCGACAGATTTGCGGCGTAGTTGGGCGACCATGAAGTCCAAACCGGCAGAGCGGCGGAGTTGCCGGCCTTTGCCATGGCGCTTCTTTTGTTGCTGTGGACCGAATAGAAGCGGAAACCCGCTCTGGTAGTATCGCGCCGGCGGTGTTTCCTGTCGACTCTGCTCTCCTACTTCATTGCTGCGGTCTTGAAATTTGCTGGTCCTTGAAGACAGGGTGCTGCTGTCATGGAAAATGCCTTCTGGATAAGGTGTGTCAGAGGGCCATTTTCGTGTTTGCGGTGATTTCTTCTCGTGGGGCTTCACTTTGCCCACAAGCGGAAAGACTGGACAAAGACGAGACTCGCGTCGAGTGCAACACGTCACTGGCGGACGTGGGTCGTGCAGAACGACGCCAGGTCACATGAGCGACCCACATTCACCCCACCAAGCTGAAAGGAAAGAGGGGGACCCTTGGTCCAGATAAGGTCTATCAGCACATTTTCTGTAGCGCTGCCTGCCCGGTGACGCCATGCCCCAAGGCCTGGACTCGCCTGTCGGAAGGCAGCGATCATCTCCCACCTTGACCTTCTAGACTCGAGGAACCCTCACCACCCCAAGTCATCGGCACGCAACCTAGGGTTTCCAAAGCCCCCTACCTATCACTCTTCTCATCGGTTTTTGAGACGTGTTGGGTGCGGTGGGGTTTCTGCGACTGGCCTGCACCCTGCGCCGCGTCTTTGCCGTCCCCTCCCCCAAGCTGATCGCACCCAGCGCAGCGGCTTCAAACCAACACCACACGACGATCAACACTCGGGAATCAGCCTCGATTTTGACCTCGACCTCAACCCCAACCTCGAATCTCGGAATGCCCATCCGCGCTTTTGTTTGCCGCCAAAACTCCTCCTTCGACCGTCCGTGCTTCCGATCCCCGAAGCATGCGCTCTGATTCCGCGAGCCGGGCCGCGTCGCAAACTGCCGCCCGCCGCTGTGACTGAAGCCCAATACGATGGCCAACCCTAACGGGCTCAGACCTCCGTCTCTAGGCCCATCGGTACCACCGTCCCCGGTCGATGCCCGACCGCGCCGCGATTCCACAGCATCGCTTTCCGTGTCCTCCCATGTCGACAGGGAACAACTTGCCCTTGCACTCGACAAAATTCACACGTCGGCCAGCCAGTCGGGGGTTCTGACCACCTTCAACGACTTTGCTCCTCCCCCGGGCTCGCTGCCTTCCTCGGAAAATAAGGCGACTGCGGGGGACCTAGTTCAGCAAGGACTGAGTGGCTTGTATACGCGGTTCAAGGAGGCTGTCAGCGCCGTCGGCAAGGGCTCTGCGCACGACGTGGATGATGCCAACAGCCACGATGGCGCCTTCTCCCGAAAAAACGCCAACGCCACCCCTGGCGTATTCAAGACATCCCCTCTTCCGTGGGGTGAAAGCGGCGCCACACATTCCACCTTCGAGTCCACCACGTCATCCGAGATGCCAACATCGGGTCTGTCCTCTGCCGGCGTTATGACCTCCGAGTCGCAAATAACTGCGCCACAATCCTCCAAAGCCTCTTCTATCACCACCGCATCCATCCCGAAAACCCCCTCCCCGAGCCTCCAGAACCTGCCAAAGATCGCAAAGACAGCCGCGCCAACCACGGCAAACACCGCCATTGACCCGGTTACGGTCCAGGGGCTGGTTGATATGGATGCTGCCAGAGGCGGGACGGCCCGTGTGGAAGATCTGCCCAATCGGACTGCAGGTCGTAGAAGTATAAGCAAACCAGCAGGCACGGCACCAAGCCCGAATCTTTCTGGAAAAGCCAGCTTAGACAGCGTAGCCACCGGTGACCGAACCGTGCTTTCGAATCGGGCAAGGAGGGATGACGCGGTCAGCATGGACGGGAGCACCGACACGCCGCGAAGTCCGGTCCAACCGTTGGCCGAGACCCGTGTTTCGTTTTCTTCGTCCCGCCTCACCCCCATGGATATCACAAGAAAGCCGGCAGTGATTGACCGCATCGCGGCTTCGAGAGCCCGAAGCCACTCGAGATCCTCGTCAATGGAGCCCGGCGCTGCTGAAGCCAGCCCCATCAGCACCTCAGCTCATAGTTCCGTGTACCATGACTCCTTCACGCACAATGAGCGGCCGCAGATGCTGCGATCTGGCATGATGAAAATCCCAGGCACAACTACCAACGAAGGGGCACCCGAGATCGTGAATGCGAGGTTGGAGCGGATGAGAAAGCAGGTGCTTAGCAAGGAGTTCTGGATGGCTGATGAGACCTGCAAGGAGTGTTTTCTTTGCGGTGACCCCTTCACGGCCTTCCGGCGCAAGCACCACTGCCGGACATGTGGCTGCATCTTCGACTCAAAATGCACATCCAACATTTCGGGCCAGAAGTTCGGCGTCCAAGGGACTCTCCGAGTCTGCAAGACCTGCCTGAATGTCATCAATCGCCGTTATGACAGCGGCTCTGATGATTCGGCCGACGAATCATATCTTCCAGCCATTTTCCGCGCCAACCATCAGCCCAAGCTCGCTCCTGCGCTGGCCAAGCAGCGAACCGACGACGAAGCAAGCATGTCAGAGCGTACTGAGCAGACAGATGATACCAGAACCGCTATCACGCCGATGATGGCCATCCCAGCGACGAGGCGAGTTGGAGAGAATAACCGCCATTCGGCTATCTTGGAGATCGACATGCCGCAGCTGAGTCGGCCCGGCTCGTCCCGGTCATTGAAATCTCTTTCGGCAAGCCGGCCACAGTCTTCGGGCCACCGCCGACACCATTCCAAGCATAATCTTCTGGCAAGACTCAAGGCTCCCGCAGAAGACAGAGCTCCGTTCCGTGCGCCTGCCAGTGACGACTTAGGAAAGAAGTCCAACGTTAACGCCTTCCATGCTGACAACATCATCGACCCCGAGCTAGCAGATTACATGTCTGACGAGTCGACTGAGGATGAACAGATGAGCAGCATCTTTGCCACCATGGACGGCGGCGACTTTCAGCCAGCCAGCCTCGATCCTGGTCGAGCAAACTTCGGGACCTACTTGAGTGCAGGGAGGAAGCACCGGTTTCGCCAGGGCGAGAAGAGCATCAGCGGGCTTAGCCACGTGAGCCGTGGCTACGAAGAGGGCAGCGGTCTTCAGAATCTACCCATCCACGCACGCCCACCGCGCAGGAGGAACCTCAGCATCGCAAGCGTCAGCGTCCACCATCTACGCTCCCCACGGCCAAAGTCCGCGGTCCTCAAAGGCGCCACTGCTTCGACTGACGCTCTCTCCATCTTTGACGGCGGTATTGAAGCACCCGGGGTGAAACGGAGTGATTCTATACGTCAAGGAAACTCCACGACGGACAGTCTAAATCCCGCGAGCCTCCAGCACGTAAGGAAGCTCTTTCGGCAGCTCCTTCAAGATGCCGAGATTCCCAACCCCGCGAGTTGGGAGAAGGTCCTAATTCCCATTCTTGACCAATGCTCTGACGATGTCGACCCGGACATTCGGAATGGGGATGACATGGACTTACGGCACTGGGTGAAATTGAAGAGGATACCGGGTGGCAAACCCGGCGATACCGCCTATGTTCATGGGGTTGTTTTCACCAAGAATCTCGCCCTCAAGAGCATGCCACGCAAGATCCGCAATCCGCGGATAGTCATCATCACTTTCCCTCTCGAGTACCAGCGCCACCCGGAGCAGCATTTTATGAGCTTGCAGCCGGTCATCGAGCAGGAGAAGGAGTATTTGAGGATGGTCGTCAATCGGATCCTCAATTTGGAGCCCCACGTGCTGCTGGTCGAGAAGAGCGTGGCCGGGCTTGCCCTGCAGTATCTCTCCGAGGCAAACATCGCCGTAGCTTACAACGTCAAGCCGTCTGTCCTCGAAGCCGTGGCGCGCATTGTAAACATGCCCGTCATCTCGTCGATGGACATGCTTAGTCTGGGTGCTCGGGTGGGCGTGAGCGAGAGCTTTGAGGTCAAGACCTTTGTGAACAACGAGATCAGGGGGAAGAAGAAAACGTACATCTTCATATCCGGCTGCCCGAAAGACCGTGGCTGCACTGTTGCGCTTCGCGGTGCATCGACCGAGATCCTCTCCCGGATGAAACGCATCACCGAGTTCATGGTCTATGTCGTTTACAATCTGAAGCTGGAGTCATGTCTGATGCGCGACGAATTCGTTCAGATCCCTTCAGAGGATGCGCTGCCGGCACCGCCAGCCTTATCGTCGGAGAAGCTCCCCGACGATCACCTCCTTCCACCTGCTGGTGAAAGCGCCGATCCCTCCATCAACCGTCCTGCCATTCTTATTACACGGCAGAGCACAGAAAGCGAGCTCATTTTGCAGGCCGACAACGTTGCAGCTGACATGGCCGATTCCGACCCCTCTTGCGCTGAATTAGCTGCTCCGTCCTCTTCGGAGCCAGACCAGAAGTCGGTATCCATGCATGAGTCGCATTCGCACGGCCAGGTACCCGATGACATACCATTGGCTACCTTTCACGACGACACAGTAGTCAAGTACGAGACCAGACTTCTGTCTGGATCGCCATTCGTCAAGTTCAAGCAACCCTACCTGCTGATGAGGGCCCGAGAGCAAGAACGGCGTGCAACCTACCTTCAACGGCTTCTGCAGCAGGAGCAAGTGGAGGGAGAGATTGAGGACGAAAAGCGACCTCTGGAGCCCTTCCAACTGGTCAAGCCGGAAATGGTTCACGGAATTGAGCAGAAGGCTTCTCGCAAGGTCATGGAGGTTCTCCATGCCGTCCACACCGCCGAGTATGACAAAGCCATGCACAGCTTCCGAACACAAGCGAGACAGTGGGAGGCATACATACACGGGAGCCTGGACCTATTCGACCCATACTCTCACCAGAACATTGTTGTCCTCTACTCGGTTACTTGCACCGCGACAAAGATACCATGTTCGGAGCCCAGTCTTGTCGCCATCGAGTTCTACAATGAACATCCCGATATTCACGGGAACATGGATCAAGATTGCACTCTGGGTCAGTACATCGAAGACATTTGCGAGGGTGCCGAGTTTGTATGCCACTCCAACGGCTGTGACCGGAAGATGCATGAGCATCACCGCACATACGTCCACGACAACGCCCGCCTCACCATCATCTTGGAGACTTCTCCGGCCTGGCCTGAGAACTTCCCGGAGAAACCCCAAGATAGAGACGGCGACAATGATGGTACCGGGATCTGCATGTGGAACTACTGCAAGCACTGCAAAAAACACTTCGGGCTGATGCCCATGTCTGTTAGCACCTGGAAATACTCTTTCGGAAAATACCTTGAGTTGTCATTCTGGAGCAGAGGGCTCCAGCTGAATCCTCAAACGGAGTGTCCACACGACCACCAGAAGGACCACATCCGGTTTTTTTACTATCTGCACCGCGACATCGCAGTTAGGGTACACTATGATCCCATCGATCTCTATGAGATCATTGTACCGCGCACGAGGATCACTTGGAATGTGGACTACGACCTGAAACTCAAGAACGACATCTTCATCCGAGCGGAGGACCGTTGGAACCGTTTCATGAATTCCGTCAGGGCCAGGCTCAAGAGCATCCGGATCGATAGCGTACTTCCAGAGAAGGCCGAGGCCTGCAAGGCTGAGGTCGAAGCGCTCAACAAAAAGGCACAGGAAGACCAACCAGAGTTGGTTCGTGCTCTCCAGTACGCATACATGAGCTCCAAGTACTACGAGGTCATTCCACTCAATACTGTCATCCGCGAGATGCTCGAGAAGGTGACCGATTGGGATGCCGCATTTGCTACCTTCGAAGCCGAGTTTCTCTCCGACAAGGACGTTCGCCAGTTGACTATCATCCAACTGAAGAAGATGTTTACGGATCACGAGTCCAAGGAGTCACTTCCGAGCACCGATGGAACCGCTTCGGTTGCGTCCGAGTCAGAGGAGAAAACGACCCCCGCTGCCTCTCCGCCTGGAGTCTCCGAAGCCGACGAGAAGTCGTCTCAGCCCTTGGATGGCGATTCCAATGTGCCTCATGAGGCCCCAACTTCTCCGACACTGCAAGCCGACCCCGTGCCGAAAGAAGAAGCCTCGACGGAGGCAGGAGAGCTCCCGGAGAGAATTGAACGCCCCGACCTTGTGACCCCCAGTTCGCCAACTCTGACGAAGAACGTTCCGCATGTTGGTCTCGAAGCACTCACGCTGCCCAACGAACGGCCGCAAAGCGCGGCGCCTGCTCCTGCTGCTATGTTTCCCCTCGCAGCGCAAGCGAGTACCTTGGCGCCTCCGCTCCCAAACCAACTATCATTAACGGAGAAAGTTGAACAGTTACGCCGAGAGCAGCGAACTCTGGCAAACGAGGCAACTGGTTCGGGTTCTGGCGGCGAGAATACTACCGAGATCCAACGGCCTACGGCAGAGCGTGTCGCCGCGAGGCGAGCTGGCATGGCAGTATCGCCGCCAATAGTTCGCGCAATATCTCAACCAGCAGCGACATTACCGAGGACACAGTCTGCCATTGGCAAACTCCTTAAAGAGCAAAAGGCTCAAGATGGGGGGGCTGAAGCGCAAAAGGCAGCAGCAGACGGGACGCTGAAAGGAGACAAAAAGTTCGCCGACCGGATTGGTCTTGGGGCCTTGAAGAGCCATCGTAAGGCAGTGCCTTCTGGGATTCCGCGATACGTCCACAAGAGGGAATCAAAGGTCTCGACTTTGGCACGCCACTTTGAGCAGCTGAGCCGAGAATTCGAAAAGGAGAGGATGAAGGACCGCAAGCAGCGTGCAGCCAAGATGCATCACACCCGAGCGTTCTTACCGCGTTCTTCGACCAAGACCATCGTTGAAGTTTACAAAGATGTGGACCAGGCCGTACAAGAGCCAGGGCCGTTGGACGACGACCATGTTCCTGACAGAGAACGAAGCGACAAGCAAACGGGGGAGTCCTCTTCCGCGCGAGATGCCATTTCTGCTGAGTCGCTGCAAATCAAGCGTTCAAAAACAGAATCCAGCCTACCACAGGAAACGCCCGCGCGATCATCGCAGCCAGATGAGAGTGTGGCACAAACCGAGGCCGAGGAGAGCCGGCAAGAAAGGCGGGCCGAGTCCGACGATGAGGGCGCAGAAAGCGATGTCGACAGTGCTGCCATTACCCTTGATGACATCTTGCCGGATGTGAAGGAGATTGCCGATTCCTTGGAACCAAACGAAGAACTCCAGGAGGAGCTGCCAAGGCATCAGAAAAAGAGTCTCATGACTATGCTAACCAACTTCTGGGCTGAACGGTCTGCGAGCAGCTGGCCTCAGCTGGAGTATCCCATCAACGCGACGGACCACATCTTCTTCGACTCGGACGTGATAATCAAGGAGCACGAGCCAAGCTCCCTCGTGGCCTTCGCTCTCGATTCAGAAGACTACAGATCAAAGCTTGCTAAAATCCGGCAGAGGTGGGACATGCCAGCCCAGTTAGACACGGACGATAGCGGCGACGATCTGGAGATGAAAGGTCCACAGACGTCCAACCCGGAAGCCGCCAAGCAGACAAAGGCCAGCCACTACAACACAGAGCTTGAGAAGAGTCTGCTTCGGCCGACTGGGATGCACGTGAAATACCAGTTTGCTGAAGGCTCAGCGAGGATGACATGCCAGATCTTCTACGCCGAGCAGTTTGATGCGCTCCGGCGCAAGTGTGGTGTGGCCGACCGCTTCGTCGAGTCCCTCTCGCGGTGCCTGAATTGGGATTCCAAGGGCGGCAAGACCAAATCTGTCTTCTTAAAGACGCTGGATGAACGATTTATCCTGAAGTCTTTGTCGCCGAGCGAGACATCGTCATTCCTCCGATTTGCCCCCGACTATTTCAGCATCATGTCCGAGGCGCTCTTCCACGACCTTCCCTCGGTGATTGCCAAGATGTTTGGCTTCTTCCGCGTCTCCATCAAGAACCCGCTCACCAATACCGAGATCAAACTCGACCTCCTGGTCATGGAGAATTTGTTCTATGACCGCTGCCCGAGCCGCACGTTCGACCTCAAGGGCTCCATGCGCAACCGCAAGATCCAGTCGACAGGCGAGCAAAACGAGGTCCTTCTCGATGAGAACATGGTCGAGTACATCTACGAGTCGCCACTGTTTGCGCGGGAACACTCAAAGCGGCTGCTACGGGCGTCGGTCTTCAACGACACGCTGTTTTTGGCGAAGCAGGATGTGATGGACTACTCGCTCATGGTCGCCGTGGACGAAGTGAAGAAGGAGATTGCGGTGGGCATCATTGACTGTATCCGGACCTACACATGGGATAAGCAACTCGAAAGCTGGATCAAGAATCGCGGGTTTGCAGGCGGCGGGCGGAACAGACCGACCGTGACGAGCCCGAGGGAGTATAAGAGTCGATTCAGAGAGGCTATGGCGAGGTTGGGGACTCCTGCCAACATATTTCTTGAGGTGAATGGTTTGGCTGACAGCTGCGTGACAGGTACATTCTGCAATCCCCCAACTGCTGGCACACTTTTGGGAACCGACAGGCTCCGAATACGCCTGGCACCCCGAGGCCTCGGTTTGAGGAAGATATCTGATGAGCTTTCACGATCGGGAGAAGTCGATTTGGCCACCACCGCTCCCCTTCATCGAGGCGCGGCAAGCAAGAATGTGGCCGAGTGGCGATGTTTGGCATGGCATCGCGATGATTTGATGGGGTTTCTCTCAATTGTTTCTTGGATCGGCGCAGAGGATGAAGTCGCAACGCGGATAACCGCGTGTCGTTGGTGATGGTATTCAGGCGTTTGGGGGGCTGAGATACTGATGCATTAGCGTTGGCAGATTAGACGGCATACCTGTTGGATTCAATAACGAAGGGCATTTACGAAGCTTTGGTGCGTGAATCAGGGAAGGAAGCATTGATGTTTACGACTAAACAAAGATATTGCCAACAACGCCACTCCTAATACTGACCGAAGCACACTAGACCACCAGACACGGGACAAACCATCTTAGCCATGTGGCATGGTTCCAACAAGCAATCATTCATAATCCTCCATCCCAGCCATCGAGACATCATCAGCCCCTTCATTCACTCCCCTGCTCTCCTCTTCCATCGCTCTCCTGCTTTCCTCTTCCAAAGGATCCCGGCTCTTCGGGATGTGTTTAGAGTTGACAGGCGGCAGCCCGCAGCCAGATTTTGAACAGGGGCAGGAAAAGGGGTTCAGTCTCCCCAGCGTGTCACTCCAGAAGCTCTGGTCCGGGGTGTCCGCGCCAAAAGCTATCATACCTGTTAGCATTCCTCTTTTCTCTTCATGGAGACGGTCAATCAAAAAGGAAAAGGACGGAAAAATCTCACCCATCCCCACCATCTCCGTAACCCGACTCTCCAACGCATCCCTCTGCAGCCGCGTATCCCCAAGGGCGAAGACGGGCGGACCAGACCGGAACTCCACCTTTTCCTGGCCGTACGGCTGTAACTTGGGCCGCATATACCGCTTGTCAATCGGATCCATCGCTGCCGGGTCGTAGGCCATGGCCGGGTCCAGATCCTTGTCGTCCTTGACGGCGCGCTCGGCGCGCTCGGATAGGTAGCCCGTGTCAAGGGGCCAGCGGTCGAGGAACCAGAACTGCCGCCGCTTAACCTGGCCGCGCGCCGCGAGCGAGGCCCAGTCCCAGTTGTGGTCGCGCACGAGCACGGTTTGTGGGTTGCCGTCGCCGTCGGAGTAATTGTGTGAGCGGCCCGGCGCGAGCATGGTTTTGTTGGCGCTGAGCTCGTCGATGATGTTGGTGCGGATGATGTCGAGCTCCTCCGAGGTTGGCTCGAGATTGGTGACTTGGAGGTCGGCGCAAGCTTCCTCCCAGCTGCTGATGGCTTTGCGGACGTTATTTTGGGTTGACGGGTGTCTGGTGACACGAGTTTTGCCGGCGGTCTCCCGCTCTAGCATGGAGATTGTGTAGCGGAGACGGAAGGCGAGGGAGAGAAAGAAATTCCAGATGTCGCTCCCTTCCCCGATGTCTGGTTTCTGGTCCGCCTGAATGACACGGTCCCATTCTGAAAAATAGCCAAAGGAGTAGCTGGGGCGGTTGCGGTTCTCGGATCCCGTTGGCCAAATCACGCGGTGTTCTGGGAAGTATTCAAGGACAGGCCGCCCGACGACCCCGTAGCATGTAGGGTCGAGGTCGAATCTGGTCAAGCGTGTTAGCGCGGCCTTACGAGGAGTAGGATTTTGTATATCTCACCTCAAATGCCCACTGTCCTTCATCCTGTCTAACCAGGCGCAAGCATCATATGGATGAAACTCGCACTTGGTAACCGCACTACTGCCCGTCCCGGCATTGACAGCCTCCAAGAGTGCCTCGACGCCAACCGCGGCATCATGCTGACTGAACAAACCCTCGGGGTCCTTGTCATCCAACAGCTTCTGCACCCTCGTGGCAAAGATGAGGAAGAGCCGAAACTTGTCCTTGGGAGTGTCTGGTACAAACCGCCCGGTCCAGTTCCTGCCATTGACACACTCACCAGCCAGAAACTTCAGCCACTTCACGTCGTCTTGGTCCAGATACTTCGGCACTGGCCGCTGGCCAGCCTGCTCTTCCCATTCATCATCCGCCAAATCCACCCCTTCCGGCACGACATAGTGCGGAAACCTGCCCTCTTCCTCCCCTTCCAACAGGCTCAGCACCGCATTCAACAGCGGCCTCGGCACCCGGCGCTCAGCTGCCTTGAGCATTTCTGCAGCCGTGTAGCACTGCTTCAACAAGTCTCGCCTTGCCTGCATTTCGAAGTCAACCAGGCGCGAGACAAGGGGTTCGCCATTGACGAAGTTCCGCGGCAACGTCACCCAGTTAGGGTCTCGTCCGTACTTGTTCTCGCCTCGCGACCACGCCTTCTCGCGCATCTTCTTGATCTTCTTGAGCTGCTCCCGGTAGGATACCGTGTACGGCATTGTCTCAAGCTCCTCGGGAAGCTGGGACCGATCTAGCCTCGGCGGTGTCCACTGCGGACCGTCGGCACTTTCACGCGCTTTGCGAAGCATG